>Ga0316208_1003079_pt1 | contig 12512 bp, 9 predicted proteins | sample 3monopyrite_MG_FD_204944 | JGI IMG/M metagenome (GOLD analysis project Ga0316208, IMG submission 204944) | Microbial mat bacterial communities from mineral coupon in-situ incubated in ocean water Damariscotta River, Maine, United States -... | ecosystem: Environmental > Aquatic > Marine > Coastal... | reverse complement strand
CTCAGGAATAATTTTTCCCCGAATGAAATACCCCATTAAAACTGGCACAATCGTGATTGAAAGCGCTGATGCCGCGGCCATAGAATATGTTTTTGTGAAGGCCAACGGATGAAAGAGCCGTCCTTCTTGAGCTTCAAGGGCAAATATTGGGACAAAACTCAGAGTGATAATCAGCAAAGAAAAGAACAACGGTGGCCCAACTTCAACCGCAGCTTTAGTAACAAGCTGCCATCTATTCTCGTCCGTAAGACCCTCTTCCTCTATATGTTTGTGGAAATTTTCTATCATTACAATTGATGCATCAACCATTGCGCCAATCGCAATCGCAATACCCCCCAAGGACATAATATTCGCGTTAATGCCTTGACTATTCATTACAATGATCGCAGCCAATATACCTACAGGCAAACTAAACACTACAACCAAGGATGATCGTAGATGGAAGAGGAACACCGCACAAACCAAAGCTACGACAAGGAACTCCTCAAGAAGTTTTTCACTGAGAGTACGAACCGCACGTTTGATTAAAGTGGACCTGTCATAGGTCTCTACAACCTCAACACCCTCTGGCAGGCTTTTTTTCAATGTTTCCAATTTTTCTTTTACAAGATTAATGGTTGAAAGGGCATTTTCACCCCAACGCATAATAATTACACCACCAACCGCTTCACCTTCACCGTTCAATTCGCCTATACCACGACGAAGTTCAGGCCCCATGCGAACTTCAGCAATGTCTTTCATAAGAATAGGGGTACCAGTCGAGGTCACGGCTATAGGTATCTCTTCAATATCCGATATTTCGTCGATATAGCCTGAAGCACGAACCATATATTCTGCTTCCGCCATCTCGATAACTCGGCCACCAGTCTCTTGGTTGCCGCGCTGAATAGCCATTTTTACTTTTTGTAGCGGAATATTATAAGCACGAAGACGGTTTGGATTTACGACAACCTGATACTGCTTGATCATGCCACCGATAGTAGCGACCTCAGATACACCTTCTACAGTCTGCAATTCATATTTAAGAAACCAATCCTGGATACTTCTTAACTGGGCAAGGTCATGTTTACCTGTCCGGTCAATCAAAGCATATTGATAGACCCAACCCACACCGGTTGCATCTGGGCCTAAAGCTGAGCGTGCGCTAGCAGGTAGAGTGGGGGCAACTTGACTAAGATACTCCAACACTCTTGATCTGGCCCAATAGAGGTCGGTACCATCTTCAAAAATGATGTAAACATAAGAATCATTGAAGAAAGAGTATCCTCGAACCGTTGTTGCCCCCGGCACTGAGAGCATTGCTGTAGTAAGAGGGTAGGTAACCTGATCTTCGACTACCTGCGGCGCTTGCCCCGGGTAGCTTGTCTTAATAATAACCTGCACATCAGAGAGGTCAGGAATAGCATCAAGCGGTGTTTTACTGAGGGAATATCCGCCCCATCCAGCAAAAAGAAGGGTTAGTATCACTACCAAAAAGCGGTTAGTGATTGACCATTTAATCATGTTCGCAATCATTTTAATCTCCGCTTTCTACATTTTTGAAGCTTTGGTAATGACAAAAATGCCATTATCAGTTTTGCTTAGTTCAAAATGCACCATGTCACCGATATTAAAGCCTGAAATATCAACATTATCTGCCACATTAAAATCCATCGTCATTTCAGGCCAGCCAAGTGTAACAATCGCTTGATGAGTAAGGTTCACTGAACCCTTGTCAGATATGCTATTAAGGGTGCCCATGCCGTGGTGTACTTCAGCCATGCTTTCTGTATTTTGGTGCTTTTGGTCTTCGTTAGCACCTGTATCAAGTAAACGCAGGAAAGAGCTATTTAGACTTGCTTCAGAATCGATCAGAAACTGCCCTGAGGTAACAATTGTTTCACCTTCCTGAAGGCCTGATTTGATCTCAACTCTATCACCAAATTCTCGTCCTGCCAGTACTTGCGCAGGCCTGAATTTATTGTCTTCCATCGCCAAAATCACTCGATCAACTTTACCCGACCTTATTAAGGCTTCTCGTGGGATTGTTACCACATTTTCAAGGGGGTACCCTTCTATGCGAATTTCTCCGTACATATTTGGTTTTAGTCTACCACCCTCATTAGGGAAAGTTAGCCTGACTTGAACAGTACGGCTTTTTACATCTACTAATGGGTATACATAGTCGACTTCCCCTGACCATTTTTCTCCGGGTAAAAATGGCAACGTCATAGTTACCTGTTGGCCTTTCTTAACCCAATCAGATTGACCTTCAAAAACATCTACTTTCACCCAAATGGTAGACAAGTCCGCGAGGGAAAAAATTGTTGTTCCTGGGGTGACATGCATTCCTTCGCCAATGTTCAGGGCAATAATAATACCATCTTGCGGCGCACGCACCTCGATCAGCTGTTTTACTTCACCAGTTTTCTGTAGGGTAACAATTTGTTCTTTTGCCATTCCAAGCGCTTTTAAACGTTCTCCAGAGGCCGTTATTAACGGCGACTGTTTGAGCCGCAATGCTTGCACAAACTCTATTTGAGCGTTTACCAGTTCTGGGGAATAGAGCTCAAAAATAAGCTCCCCTTTTTTCACCTCTTCACCAACTACTTTTCGGTATAGTTTTTCAACCCATCCAGCCGTACGAACATGAACATGCGAGGACAGATCCTCGTCAAATGTTATGTACCCAACTGTATCAACCTCGCGGGGCATATCAGATTTTATTGCTGTCTCAGTTCTAACACCAATATTATTGATAACCGCTGCGCTTATTTTCAAAGCGTTCGCATCTTCAGCATTAGATTCTCCGCCTTTATATACAGGAATAAGGTCCATGCCCATGGGTGACTTACCTGGATTATCGCTCCTAAAGTTTTTATCCATTGGAGCGGCCCAGTAGAGAACTTCTTTTTCCTCCGTAGCCGAAGCCCCAGCATCAGTGTTAGTTGCATAGTTTTTGGTTCCCAAGTAGCCAAGGCCCATGCCTACACTGAGGGCTACAACAGAAGTAATAATAATTTTACGCATTATTTTCGCCTTCAATAAAAAGAAGCTGCGCCTGGGCCATCATCCGGTCCGATTTAAGGCGCAATAATTTCAGTTCAGTATCAAGCTCAGCTAGCCGTGCACGAACGAGCTCGGGAAAATCCGAAACACCACTCTGATACGAGCTTAACGTCGCTTCACTGGTATCTTTTGCGCGCTCAAGAACAACAGATTCATAAAGAGAAACTCTTTTTTCCAGTTGTTCCCAATCAGCGCGTGTTGCCAGAAAATTTTTACGGAGATCAAGCAAGACAATATCCCTTGATAAGCGAGAAGCCTGACGAGATTTTTGCGCCGCTTGTAACCGTTTGTCTTGCCGTTTTGCTGTAAAAAGTGGGACATCCATTGTTACACCAACCGATGCAAAATCTGGGCGATCACCGCCCCGCGCACCAAAACCAGCTTTGACTGCCCACCCTGGTTTATACAGCTCACCAGCTAAACCAACATCTTTGTCAGAGGCATCTAACTTAGCCGTTTCCATTTTTATGGCGGGGTGTGTTTCAAGCATATTTAAGACTAAATCTACTGCATTAGGAAACTTAAGGCCCGGTAATGAGATAGGCATCCGTGAAGTGAAGGCTCGGTCGCCAATACGACGTGCTAGTTTTGCTTTGAGGATCGATGCCTTGCGGTCAATTTCAACCAGTCTATCATCAAGAAGACTAAGCTCTAGCTCGGCGCGGAGGATGTCTTGAGATGTTTGCCTGCCTGTTGCAAAAATTGCTTGAATTACTTCAATCAGTTCAGAAATAGCCTGCCTGCTTTGTAAAACTTTTGAACGCGCCCCAGCCAAATAATTTAGATCCAGCCAGATAAGCCTAGTATCGAGAATAACCTCTCTTACACGTAATTCCTGACGGTATCTTTCGCTTTGGGCTTGAGCTTGACGTTTGCCTCTGCGTAACTTTAAAGTATCGCCCTTAGGAAAGCTCTGACTTACACCAAGTTGGAGTTGGGTCATTGGCTCTTGCGTATAACTAAAACTGTCCAATGGTAAATTAGCAATATTCATACTAACTTTTGGATCCTGCAATTGAGCTTCTGCAATACCACTTGCTTCAAAAGAAGACGCCATTTCTTTTGGTTCATTTAAATATGGATCATCCGAAGCAAGGGCTAGGCGCACGGCTTCTTCGATGGTTAGCAATGTTTTAACTTGTGACCATTCTTGCCCATACACCTTTTCACTCTGAAGTGCATTTGGGGACGCATAATTTGGTACTGTAGCCAATATTATTGCTATTGATGTCGCGGAAAGTTTGAACATAATCGTTCCTCGAATTTCTTAAAGATAAATCACGACTGATGACAATCAGAATACGTGCTAAAACCAGCCACTTATTCGTAGCGACTAATTTGAATTAAGAAATTCGTGGAGGGGGGGTGTGAATATTAGCTGCAGCAGAAATAGCAACATCGCTTGTAGGGGAGAAAGCCACAGATGTTTGATAGTTGAGCGCTAATACAGGCAGGTTTAACGTAGTAATTCCATTACTTGTTACGTTAGCGCAGCAAGAAATGTCACATGTCATACTATCATTGTTTTTATACGTAACCATGCCCTGTTCAAAAACTTCTGCTGCACCAACATTCAGATGCTGAAAGTGCAAAGTCACAGTATGCTCCTCTGCAGCCTCCAAATTTTCAGGGCAACATGCATGCGCATTACTATTTGTTGTCATTGAAGCTGCAAAAACAACAATGACCAAAAAATACGCTAAGGCGCTTTTTATGTTACGAAATACTTTCATGCTCGTAGATATAACCCTTAACTAGGGTACAGGGTCAATGGTCGAAGTTGTCGCACCTTAAATGGACAGTGTACTCTAAACATTAAGTATCGATATTTAATGTTCATTCTGCTGGCGACTACAATAATTTACCTGTTTAATTTCATGGTGTTGTCTAATACCGCTGACCCAAAATTGAATGTAAAATTATGGACGGGTTTAAGGCCAAACATAGACATCACATATTGGTGTAATCCGTATAAGTCGTATATTGCTGCGTTAATCTACTAACTTAAACCAGATAAATAGACACTCTTTTCCCAACAGCAAGTATCCGCTATTTTAGGCACACCTTAAACTCATCTTAGTCGAGATACTGCTTATCAACTCTTAAGAATGTTTATTAGAATGTTTATTTTTTTCTTGACCTTGGACCATAGTCCGGGGCTACGTATTTGATCATGCATGTTTTAGATTATATATGTCGCCGCACGATAAGGCTGTTTCTGGTTCTGGTTTTATTCGCCAGTCAATCAGTCGCGTCATATGGTGACGAGACATGTTGTCCTGACGTAACAGGCTTTTCTACAAGCACACATATGCTCAGCACAAATTCCATGCAGCTTAAGGTGCTAGATGACCATAGCCATGGGGCCAAGAATGGTCATATACATGATGCTACTGGGAATCTAGATGCGACGAATATTGAAAAATGCACCTCAAATTGCTGTGCTACCTGTATGCCTTTTATCAATTTATCAATAGTGTCCAATGTTCATGTTGGTTTTCTTGACAGTAATCCATCTGGGTCAATTGACCGTGTTATCGCGGAAGTAAATATTGACTGGTTAACGCCGCCCCCCAAACAGTTTTCATAAAATCACCAGTGAAAATGGCCGCAGGAATAAACAAATTTGCCTTCGACGCTTTTTGTTCCTCCACCCAAATTTTCATGAAAAATGTTTAACTCCAATTAATTAGCAATTTAAAAACGTTTTCGGCCAGAGTTCTTCTTTTTATGCAACAGTATTCTAAGCAGAAACAGGGAACTCACTACAGTGTTCTCATGACACTAAATTTCAATTTATACTTAAAAAAACTAGGAGAATATTACCATGAGATATTTAACGTTATTTTCAGCGAGTATGTTACTTGCTTCAAGCGGCTTTGCTACTGGTACGGTCGCTGCCGATCAGGTTAGCGGGTCCGTGCAGCCAACAAAAGGTATGTCCAACCATGGGGCAATGCATAATGATAAACTACAAGAAAGTGCGCTAGCCTTTGCTAACAAATACTACGCGGCACTCTTTGGCGGTGATTTTGATACACTAAAGAAATCGTATGCTGAAAATGGAAACGTCTACGGTAATGGTCGTGCAGAAAAGTCGGTCCGGTCCTACCTTGAGGGGCATCTTAAACCTGAACTTTCAATGTTAAAAGATGCACAAAGAAACGTAACACAGCAACTTGTACAGGCTTCAGGAAATATCGCTGTTGTCACGACAAGTTCCACACTATCCTTTGTTCACGGTGCAGAAACAGTTAACCTTGAAAATGTTGAAACCTTAACAATGATACATGGCGATGGTGGATGGAAAATTACATTGTCCCATTCTTCTTCACGCCGTACTGACCAAAAAGGGCACTAAGTTTGAATGTATACTAAAAAGCTCAATTGAAACAGTATTCAATGTTTTTCCTTGAATTGCTTTTAATATCTTATTGAGCCAATTGTTGCATTTACTGCCCAAAACTATATTCTATGTGCAAGGTCTTCTTGCCTTACACTCGTTTATGGAGAGATCGTTAAGCATCGTTTGATATGGCATTTATACCGACACGATGCTAATTCTAATTGATAGGATCAGAAAAACTTAATGAAACTAAGATCGGTCATAAATCTCTTGCAGCTCCTTGTCTGGATTGCATCACCTTTGCTCGTTCTTCAGCAAGGCGATGTTTATGCTAGTCATTCAGGGCTTGAGGAAATGGCTGACAAGATTCAACAAACACAACTAACAACTCATATTGATATTGCGACCCTAAACGATCTCGATGAAACAGACTTAGTTCAGTTTGTTTCATTGCATATAAACATAACGCCACAAGACACTGATAATCATAACCATGATTCCTATGACGGTTGTTGCGGATTCGGTGGCCTTGTATGTGATTCCTGTATTGTTGCGATAGGAAAACAGGAAACATCACACAACCTTCGGCGTAAATATGTTTGGGACACTACATTGTATGTCAGCATTGATGTTCCCACATTACGCCACCCCCCAAAAATCATTCCTGCATAAAATATTTCGTTAAATTTCCAGCTTAATTGTTTGGAATTCAGAATATTGGGCAACGGCCCTATGGAGGAAACTATGTTTTTTACACATAAAATTAATTGCCTATCTATGGCAAGTTCATGCGCTGTCGTAGCGCTTTCAGCCTCAGTATTTGCTGATACAGCAACAGAAGACATCGGTCTTTTGGAAGAGGTCATTGTTACCGCACAGAAACGCGAAGCCAGCATGCAAGATACACCAATCAGCATCACAGCCCTTACAGGGGATATGATGGAAACGATTGGTATTCGGACAATTGAAGATTTCACTTTTTTCGTCCCGGGTATCACAGTCACAAATGACTCGATGGCTATCGTTAATATACGGGGCATAGGGACATCAGCCTTTGGTGTAGCAACAGACCCAAGCTCAACTGTTCAAATTGACGGCGTGTACCAGCCTCGGCCCACAACAGGATATCAGGACATGTTTGATGTTGAACGCGTCGAACTTCTACGTGGTCCCCAAGGTGTTTTGTTTGGCCGGAACTCTACCGGGGGCACGCTCAACATTATATCCCGGGCTCCAACAGATGAACTTGAAGGAACCGTTGGTGTAACCTTTGGCAACTTCAACAAGCGTACTTTTAGCGGCACTGTTTCGGGGCCTCTTAGTGACACTATACGTGCACGGGCAACACTTCTTAAGAATGACCGTGACGGTATCTATAATGATGTTGTTTCTGGTGACAAATATCAGGATCAAGATAACTTTGCTGGGCGGGCAGCAATTGCGATCGACCTTGCTGATAATTTTGAACTGGTTCTTCGTGGTGATTTCAGCAAAGAACGTGAAACGGGCTTTCCTGCTGTAAGAACTTTTTATCCGCAAGAATTTGCTGATGCCGGAGCAACGATACCGACAGGGGAAAGAGACGTAGCCTTTGACACAAAACCAGTCAGCAACCTGGATGTTTGGGGCGTATCGTCCACAGCAACCTGGATGGGAGATGATTATACCTTTAAATCAATCACCTCTTACCGAGAGAGTGAAATTGAACAAGTGATTGATGCGGATGCTACAGATTTGTTCCTGTTTGATATCGCGTTCAGAGAAAACTCACGGTCTTTTACTCAGGAGATTCAGCTCTCAAATAATGATGCTGAGAAGTTTGAGTGGATTGTAGGTGCCTTCTTTCTCAATGAGGATGGGGATGGAGGAATTGACATTATTTTCCAGGACCCAAAGATTGAAATACCTGAAAGCAATGTGACCAATGCATACGCTTTATTTGGACAAGGCACTTACAGTGTCACTGATCGTCTCCGGGCGACTGTTGGTCTTCGTTATAGTTACGAAAAAAAGAGATATAACTTTTCCACAGCTGTAAACGGTGCAGAAGTTGACAGTGGTTCACCTAGCAATGACTGGAGAGCTTGGACACCTAGGTTTGCTGTTGACTATGATATCAATGATGATGTCATGGCATATGTTTCCGCAACACGTGGCTTTAAGTCAGGAGGCTTTCAACTTGGTGATGCTGGGTCCTTTGATCCAGAATACCTCTGGAGCTATGAAGCAGGCTTTAAGTCTATGCTTTTTGATAGACGCTTGAGAGCTAATGTTGGTGTATTCCAATATGACTATACTAATCTTCAAGTTGTTGAATTTGTAGGGGGTGTAGCGACAACTTCAAATGCCGGTAAAGCAAAAATAAAAGGCATAGAAGGGGAGTTTGTCGCTCGTGTCGCTGAAGGCTTTGATGTCAATGCAACTATTGCTTATCTCGATGCAAAATACTCAAAATTCTTTGAAGGCGGTGAAGATTTCTCCGGTAATCGCCTAGCAAATTCTCCCAAATGGGCTTATTCGTTTGGCGCACAATATAGCTATGATATTCCTAATATGGGCCAAATGACCCTAAGGGCAGATTATGCGTGGCGTGATAATGTCGACTTCAAGCGCAATAATCAGCCTGAGTTTAGGGCTGATACCTATTCACTTCTCAATGCGCGTATCACGTTTAGCTCAGAAGATGATGATTGGGAAATTTCTCTTTATGGTCAAAACCTTACAAACAATAAGTATGCGACCTATATTACGTTGGGCAGGAACACTGCGGGAGCAGCCGACCCCACCCTGCCTGTGACCGTATTTGGTGAACCACGCCAGTATGGAATTCAACTGAAGAAAAATTTCTAAGGTGAAACACTAGACTTAATAGAAGTGACGGGCGAAGGCCCGTCACTAAATTTTCATTGAATACTATTTGAATATCCTAAGGCTCCAACTAACCACGGCTTAAGTCATTTATGTCTCTTTCCACCATGTGACAAACCTAAATATTCCTCTCCAAGAATGAAGAATAAACTTAGAGGCCATCACACCTTGGCTGCATCATAAATACCGCCATTATATAAAACCAGCTCTTACGGCATAATTTTACTGGCTTAGTAATCATCAGTTGAAATTTAAATACTCAATGGTTAGTTTATGCAACTGTTGCATGGTGAAAACATACCGACTATTAGGAAGCGATGTATGGCGCAAAAGGGTCCGATAAAAATGATAGATCTGGCAGCGCTTGCTGGAGTATCCAAATCAACTGTATCTCGGGCTCTTGCTGATAGCCCTCTAATACCCAAAAAAACAAAAGAAAAAATAGCGGCTCTTGCAATAGAATATAATTACCGCCTGAATAAACGTGCGCGAAACTTTAGAACCAAAGAAACACTAACAATTGCAGTATTGATTCCGGATACACACGAAAAAGATTGGCGCCTATCAGACCCTTTTTTTCTGGAACTCTTGGGCAGTATTGCTGATACATTGAATGATCAAGAGCATGAGCTTTTGCTCGCCAAAACATCTTTCAGTGCAGAGGAATGGGTACTTGACCATGTTAAGAGAGGCACCTGTGATGGTGTCATATTAGTCGGGCAGGGCACTCAACATAAAGAAATCAACGCGCTGGCCCGTGGTGACACGCCCTTTGTAGTTTGGGGTGGGCTTCTCGATGACCAACATTATTGTACTGTGGGTAGCGACAACCGGTTAGGTGGAGAAAAAGCCTGTAAGCATCTTTTAGCCAAAGGTCGACAACATATTGCTTTTCTGGGTGACGCGCGCCTGCCAGAGGTGGCTCTTCGATATGAAGGTTATTGCAGCGCGTTGAGAGAAAATGGTTTGACCCCAAATACAGCACTAAAAGTGCAAACCCCTTTTGGGGGAGAGGCGGCATATAATGCTGTTACAAACTTTTTGGTCTCAAACCATCCCGTCGATGGTATCTTTGCTTGCTCAGATGTGATTGCTATGGCGACCATCCGGGCACTCAGAGAAAAGGGCCTGATGATTCCTGAAGACGTGGCTATAGTTGGGTATGACGATATTGCTTTATCGTCATATTATAGTCCGCCGCTCACGACAATTAGACAGAATTGCAAAAAGGGCGGCCAAGAACTAGTAGAACGGCTTCTTTCCATTATCAAAGGCGGCAAACCTTCGCCTTTAATGCTAGAAACTGACCTGATCGAACGAACCTCAACCTAAACGAATTCAAGCAAAGCTGACGACAAGTATTGCTGTTCCAGTCAATAAACCAACCGATAGAATACGATAGTTAGCATACCATGGCACTCCAACCAAAGCCTCGCTTTCTTTGATGTAAACTTCGCGCGTCCAAACATAATCCGCTACTCTCTCGTCTTTAGGCGTTCGAGAAAGCAAACTTGCAACAATTAGCGTTATGGCACAAACAAGGCTTAAAAGAGGTGCTACATATAAGAAATGTAGGTCTATTACGCCTATTACAGCATTCATAATGAAAAGACCTATGCCCGTAATCAACCCGACAATGATAGTCCAAAAAGCCCCTGTCGCATTGGCGCCGCTCCAAAAGGTGCCTACTAAAAACAATACGACAACTGGTGGAATGCTGTAAGAAAGTACCTGCTGTAAATATTTGAATAATGAAGCAAAACTTTCAATCTGGGGTGCCCATGCAACAGAGAGCGCCATAAACAAGAACGTAATCCAGCGGCCTAATTTCATCAATTCATGACTAGTTGTTTCTGGTTTCCATTTACGAACAAAGTCCATTGTGACTAAAGTTGATGCTGAGTTAAGCGTTGAGTCTATTTGCGACATCAAAGCAGCAATAAACCCTGCGAGCACAAGACCAAGAAGCCCTGTCGGAAGTAGATCAAACATAAGGGTTGGATAAACGAGATCAGCACGTGCCAGGTTAGGATATAAGAGGATAGCAAAAGTACCAGGAAGTACCATGATAAACAAAACTGGTAATTTAAGGGCTCCTGCAAATAAGCTACCTAATTGTCCATGTTGGATAGATTTAGCGCTCAACACTCGCTGAACCATAAATTGGTTGGTACACCAAAAATAAAATCCCAATAAAGGTACTCCTATGAGTAGCCCTAGCCATGGCATGTTGGGGTCATCTATTGGTCTAATAAGGCTAAGTTTATCGGCTGAAACAGCCATCGTGATTTCATCCCAACTACCTATTTTATCAAAAGCAACAATCGAGATAACAAGAGCCCCAACGATCAATAGAATAGCTTGAATAGTATCCGTATACATGACCGCAGCAAGCCCTCCCATAATTGTATAGGCCCCCGCTATCAATGCTAAAATAGTAATGATTTGCCACACAGGCAAACCAGGAAACACCATTGAAATAACAAGAGCCCCAGCAAAAAGGCTGCCTGCCGTATCAACGATTATATTTAGAAAAATAGTGAGGCCGGCAAAATATAATCGCGCCCTCTGATCAAATCGTTTTTCTAAAAATTCAGGCATTGTGTATACGCCTGAACGTAAAACGAATGGTAATAAAAAGACTGCAAAGAAAACGAGTACTACAGCGGCCATCCATTCATAATTAAACACCGAAATACCACTCGCGTAAGCCTCTCCCGCAAGGCCAATAAGGGTAGTACTTGATATATTAGAGGCAAAGAGAGAGAGGCCGATAAAGGGCCAGATCATTGTGCGCCCAGCAAGAAAATAATCTTCAGCATCTTCATGTTTTCGTCCAATTACAAAGCCTAAACCCAATACGAAAACAAGATACATGACGATTATTGTAATATCGGCTGTATGTAATGAAACACCAAAATCAGGCATCAATATCCTCCCATTATTATGCCGGCTTGCTACAGAAACACCCAACCTTATGAGCGTAACCGTGACAGTGCCTTAGTCTAGTATCATAAAGAATGTCACAACAAATGCAACCGGTTGCACATAAACCTTGCAACCGGTTGCATTTGTTAGTATACCTCAACGCTGATAAACAACAATGCAATGTTGTTTAACACATGTATGTGAACATATTTTTGATCTGGGGAGGTTAATAATGAACAAACAGCACCGCTACTGGTTTTTAATGTCCGTGTCTTTATCTGCTTTGTCGTCCACAACAATAGCGCAAGATGATCGTTCGGCG
>Ga0316208_1003077_pt1 | contig 12520 bp, 15 predicted proteins | sample 3monopyrite_MG_FD_204944 | JGI IMG/M metagenome (GOLD analysis project Ga0316208, IMG submission 204944) | Microbial mat bacterial communities from mineral coupon in-situ incubated in ocean water Damariscotta River, Maine, United States -... | ecosystem: Environmental > Aquatic > Marine >... | reverse complement strand
GGAGCCTCGGGAAGGCAGGCACTGCGTGACGAGCCCGCCTTTCCGCAAAGCTCATCCACCTGCCCGACGCAAGGCCCGAACGATGACGAAACCAGGCCGCTCCGACCATCTCAATTCCGAAAATGGGAGCAGATGTGCGCTATTCGGTTTACGAAGAGCCCTCTGCCAAACCCTTCATTTTCCAAGGATTTCCGGCGTTCCGGGAATTGCTGAGAACCGTCAGAGTCTGCTGCTGATTTTCGTGACTCAGCCGATTCCACAATTCGCTCAGAACTACACTGGTCTGATGGCTGCGCGGGGGGGGGATCGCTGCTGGCTGACAATCGGGACATGATTCTCCTCCGTGAGATGAGTCCAATCGTTTCTGGCACCAGAACACGAGTTCCAGCAAGCCGGAAACGCTGATTATCGGAGGCGAGTCCGATTTCTGTACACACCGACTGACGGGGGCTTTCTGATTCGAGCTTCTTGTACCAGATCCAGAATCCCTGCCCGTCCCAACCAAGCAGCTTCAGCCGGTCCCGCCGCCGATTGATAAACGCAAACCAGTGACCGGATGCGGGGTCTTCTTTCAGAACTGATTCGGCCAGCAGACACAGCCCGCGAAAGCTCTTCCGCATATCGACCGGTTCGAGAAACAGAAACACCCGCGTCTGATGAGAAAAGTTCAGCATGGCGGCCCCGACTCGGGAATATTAGAGACCAGCACGGCCGTATCCCGGACTGCCGCGAGAAGCTCTCGCAACCAGCTGGCGTCGCACTGCACCGGCACGATCACTCGGCACCCGTTGGGCAACACGACTTCACAATCTGTTCGTGATGCCGTTCGCCGATCGACGGACGACTCCATTCGTGAAGCCGCCGGCGAACCTGCTCCAGCGACGGTCACTTTCGGCACGGCCACTTTCGACATGGGAAAGTCAAGAGCCACGAACTTCGACGCGACGACCGCGTGATCCGTCGTGGGCGAGTGATGCTTGGAGTCCTCGCGTTCCAGCTCACGATCCGCCAGCTTCCGCCGCCAGTTAAAAAACGATGCCGGCGACACTTCTCGATCCCGGCAGAACGCCGAAATCGAAAGCCCACTCGCCGCCTGATCGCGAATTACCTCACGCCAGACCCGTTCTCTCTCTCCACGCCGATACCGAGCCACCGTCCACCTCCGCGTCGAAAATCCCAGGAAACAATCCCAGAATAAACCACGCGACAAGACGGCCGGTTTTGCAACGCTCACATATCTTTGGCAAGCGTCATTAGTGGCCATGAAAATGAAAGGCCAGCCGGGTCACCCAACAGATGCCCGGGCGGAAAAACCGCGCATCCTTCGTAAACGCAGTGAAAGAACTGCGATTGCCAGTCCACTGAGCGATCTTGCTGCTGCTGTCGTTCTTCCGGAGCGACCGTAGCCACGGATCGCGCCCGAGAATTCAATCGTCGGAGTGACCGTGCAGAGGCTCGGCCTGTGGTGACTCGGTGGGCGATGGTTCGCCGTGGCCGTGTCCGCCGCCGGAATGTCCGTGACCGCCGGGCGAAGCGGTTCCGCCATAGCGCATCGCGGCGACCGCCACGGCCAGCATCAGCGTGACGAACACGGTGACGAGCGTCGCTCGTTTGCGCTGGATACTTCGCGAACTCGTCGGGGCGGTGTCTTCGAGCAACGAAAAGGATTCGGCGTGGATGCGCTGCAGTGGCACTTTACGCTGCCTCAGCACCGCTGCCACTTGTTTCGACAGCGCCGCCGGACCGCAGACATAAAACCCTGTCCCGCTCAAGTCTTCCCCAAGCAGACGCTCCAGTTTCGCGGCGTCAATGTGGCCCTGTTCCTCGGAACACGATTCGTCCGGGCGGGATATGACATGCACCACTCGCAGCGGCGGCTGCTGGGCGGCCTGCATCGCGGCCAGCTCGGCGCGGAAGACGATGTCCGATTCCGTCCTGTTGCCGTACAGCAATGTGACTGGCCGCTGGCTTCCCGTGTCGCGCATGTGTCGCAGCATGCTCATGAGAGGCGTGATGCCGATGCCGCCGGCAACGAACACGAACGCCGACTCATCCGGATGCAACACATACGAGAACCGCCCGAAGCTGCCGTGGACGCTCGCGGTTTCGCCGGGCTTGATCCCGCCGATGTTGCTGGTGAAATCGCCGGACGCCTTGATGGTTGACTCCACGAACCCGTGCTCTGTCGGGCTGGAAGAAATCGTGAAGTGATGTTCTTCCGCCAGCACGGCGCTGGAGTTGGGGAACGTCACGAAGTGAAACTGGCCCGGCAAATGCGGCGGCGTTTGGCCCGTGGGCAATTCAAAACGCAGCGTCCAGACGTCGGGCGATTCCTGGCGTACTTCCGCGACACGATACGGACGGGCGGCCAACCTTCGCGGACGGATGAGCCGATGCCAGATGAAAGCCAACAACGCGGCCCCACCGAGAACGCCCCAGAGGACTCGCATCGGCCAGGCTTGCAGATCGCCCCCCGCGAACCAACTGTGCAGCAGCGCCAATCCGAGAATCGATACGGCTAACACGTCGTGCGCCACGCGCCAGCGTTCGAAGCTGAGTCGCATCGCACAGCGAAACACCGAGATCAGCACATGAATCAGCAACAGGAGCAGCGTCACCTTGCCCGCCCAGATGTACCAGGGCACGGTCAGGCTGAACAGCAGTTTCCAGTTGGCCTCGCCGACCGCCAACAGCACGGGATGAATCAGCAGCAGGGCGAGTGCGAATAGGCCCATCGAGCGGTGGAAGATCATCACGCTGTCCAGCCCGAAAACTCGCGTGACAGGCCGCATCCGCGTGGGTAGAACGAACTGCATCGCTAACAGGCCGATCCCCAGCAGCCCGCAGTTTTTTGCCAGTTCGCTGACCAATCCATGATCCGTCCGCGGGCGCGCCAGCAGCGCTATCAGCAACGGCGAACAAGCGGCAACAACATAGAGCGCGAACAGCCCACAGGAAACCACCGCGCGTGAGCGATTGCTGGTATTAACCGTCATTGATTTTCAACACTCCTCGAACGCCGGAGCGTGATGGAGATTCCGCAGACGGCGTCTACTTCTGTTCCGAGTGGACGATCGCCAGATACTTGTCGGGGTCATTTTTGACGGCTTTGACGCACCCCTGACAGCAAACCTTGACCGTCTCGCCCTTGACCGTGACGGGGATGGCTCCCCCCATCGAATCGAGTGGTTCGCCGGTCACCGGACAGGACTTCTGTCCAACGGCCCTGGACGAAGACGAAACATGCTCGTGATGAGCGGTTGTCGAGCTGGCGTAAGTGCCCGCTCGATCCTGAGCACAGCCGCTCAGAAAAGCGACCACCATTAAAACGGAAAGAAGGGCACGCACTGCGATTCCATTCAGCATCAGATCACCTCGAATCCTTGAGGATGTCAGTCAGACAATTTGGCACTTCAATACCAGCACGACCGAAATGGAGCAAGGCCATCAACTAACCTGAGTACCGTTTCGGCTCATCACCAAGCGTCGTTACACAACGCATTCCTGTATCGTCGAGGTCGTTAATCGGCGAGCAGTCTATTGTTCACTTTTCGCGAAGAAGATCGCGGGTCAGACCCTCAACTGAGGCTCTCCCCACCAGAACGAGAAGTCGTTATTGCCGCGGATCGAGTCAAGCATCAGCGTGACGCGCATTTCACGGGCCTTGACCGGGAGCTTGCGTTCAACTTCGGCCCACTTGTTCTTCTCACTCCGGGCACCGTCAATGACTATGTCGCCGTTGATATCGACGCTGAAAACCACTTCACCTTCCGCCTTACCGTTCCAGCCGACGTTCGAAGAGAACGTCATCTCTGTGCCGATCAACTTCTGATCGAGCTGCAGAAAGAAAGTGATCAGACCCCAGCCGAACGTGCCGGGACGCTGCTGGATCGCATGCTGGTCCTGGCCACCGATCGACAACTCTTCGGCCTTAGCAATAACGTTGTTGCACGAGACGGCGTGAGAGAATTCGTGCTGCAGATGAAACGGCAAGCCGTCCACGTCGAAGTAACCGTTCCGCTCGCTTTTGTCGGCCAGAGCCGTGCCGGGCAGTGTCAGAGACAGGACCGGCGCAAGAACCGCACCCGCTCCGGCGACCGTGGCAATTCTGCGTCCAAATGCGCGACGCGATACGTCGTCCGATGATTTCAGGTTACTCATGATTGTTTTCCTTTTTGAAGTTGCTGAGGAACGGTTCACGTAAAAGTCGTGGTCAGAAAAGTGGCCGCTGGTCCGCGTACTCCTCACGGAATTCCGGCGGACCGCGAATCACTTATTGTTTTATCAGTGCTTATGATCGTGTGCGTCAGTACCGCCGGACTTGCCTGGCTTCGCGAATTCCTGCGGCGGCGGATACTCAACGGAAGTGCCCACTGATGGTGGCGATTCGCTGACACCTGTTGGTCGTTCCGGCGCAACACGAACGGATCCCGCCGGCACCGCAGGTGGCTGCGGTCGCGGGCCATCGACAACTTCCAGCAAACGAGTTGCCCATTCGTCGCGCGGGTCGAGACTCGCGGCCTGGGTCAATTCGCGGCGGGCTGCCGCAAAATAGCCGTCACGTTGCGCCGCATCAGAACGTCCCAGGAAAACCCAGTGGTAGCCTAAAAGAAGCCGAGCGTCGGCGCGGTCGGGATTCTCCTTGATGAACCGCTGCAGCCGAGCGACCTGCGCTACGTAATCGGCGTCGTGGTAGTAATCCCGGAAATTCTCCACGATGTAACCCCAGTCCTCGACTGGCAGCAGTGACATCCCGAGTCGCGCGGCCCCGGCGGCATCGCGGTACTCGCCCACGGCGAGATGAACTTGCGACAGAAACAGGAACACTCGACCGTCACGCGGTGTCTCTTTGGCAGCCCGCTTGGCCGACTCAATCGCCTCCTCATAATGGTGCGATCGGAAGGCAGCTTCCGCAGCCCCCTTGTACCCGGGTTCAGACGCCGTGCCTCCGGAAGTCGCCGGAGAGCCGGGGCCGTGAGAATGTGTCGGCTGGGACTGCGGCGCCACGATCACAGCAGGAGCGACCGAGTAAGCATACACGCGAGGTGTGTAGCTGTACGGCCAGGAATTATGCCCGTAGGCACCATATCCCGATCCGTAATACCCGTGGTAGGAAGGGCTGTAATGGTGTCCGGAACCGCCGAAGCTGTGGCCGCCGATTCCAAAACCGCCGATTCCAAAACCGCCCAATCCGTGACCACCGATGCTGATGCCGCCGAAGCCGCTATGACCACCAAAGCCGCCGTAATGATTTCCTCCACCATGGCCTCCATGCTGCGCCCAGGCGGGCATTGCCGTACCAGTCAGTACGACCAGAACCGTCAGCCATTGACTCATGACGCGGGAAAACATACGCACCTCCGTTGTTCTGTTGAATTCAGCCACCAGTAAATGCCCGGGACTGCCGAACCAGTGTCTTCATAACTCCGGGGTCACACGGTCAATGTCCGCGTCGGCGCAAGTAATGGTTCCCTCGGGAAAAACCATAGCTGCGACTGTTATGACCGTAACTTTGAGAGTAGTTGCGACCGTAACTCTGAGAGTAGTTGCCGCCCGAGTGTCCGCCGCTTCCGTAAGACGATGATCCATAGTGGTTCCCTCCGTAGTACGACGACGAATAGTAACCACTGCCGGAGTGTCGCCCATAGGAGAAGGATCCTCGAGACGAATACGGCGAGTAGTGGTTACCGGACGAGAAGCTGAAGCTGGGCGAATAATGATTTCCCCCGCCGCCGTAGTAGACACCAAAACCTCCACCGCCATGCTGCGCCGACGCAGTCGGCGTCCAGCACGTTGCCAGGGTCAATGTGGTTGCTGCGAGCACCCAGCGCACTGCGAGTTGCTTCAACATGTTGATCTCCCTTTACTGGATCGAATCTGCCGCTTTCCCGCCGCTTTCAGTACGAACACACGCGGCCCGAGCGACACGGCGCCGAATCGCGCCGAACATCGACTGTCGAGTGTTCCCACCACACGGATGCCACGTCAAGCTGGTTAACACGTCAATCTCATTAAGAGTCGTGATAAGTTACCGCTTCGGCTTGCCTTCACCTTTCGCGATTCGAAAAGCGAGGACCATGTCCGGATCGATCAGCCACTCTTCACGGTTCGTCTTCGAAAACAGCAGTAACTCCTTGCCGGTCACGTCGACCAGACCGGCGAACTGCACGGCTTTCAAAGAGGGTTTAGATGTCATGACTTCTGTCACGTCAAAGAAGATGTCAATTGGGCCGCTCATCGTCTCACGCAATTCCGCTGCTCGCTGGGCATGGTCGGCATGTGGTGCACCCGACTGTCTGAGTGTGCCTGCCTGGCCAAAGGCGCTGGGCGTGGCAGTCATCTCTGGAATCAAAATCCCGCCGGCCAGGCCTGTGCCGAGCAGCAGCATTGAAAGTGCCGTCATTCGATAACGTGAAGTGCGTGCGGTCGTCATGAGCGTTCTCCTGAGGGGGGACGATTCGGTGATGTTTCACCAGTGGAATTGTCATTCACGGCTGTCACGTGCCCCGTAACAATGGTTCCGGCTGCCGTTAATTCGGCTCGCACGATTTCAACGTGCTCTGGTGCGTCGATCCCCAACCGGACGCGTCGCCCGTGGATGGCGACGATTCGAACGACGATGTCATCTGCGATCCGGATCGCTTCCTGCTCGCGTCGAGTGAGAACAAGCATGTCTGGTTTGTTTCCTTTCAACGAACGACTCCGACAGCCAGACTGCAGCACGACGCGCACCGGTCGGACGCGTTTTGGAGAAGGCAATCTGGATCACCGTCCGGACTTGTCACCGGCCTTGAGTTCTTCGAGCGTCAGCTTTCCGTCAGCGTTGGCATCCAGTTTCTTGAAACTCAGGGAAGTGGGACTACCCTCAACTTCTTTGGGATACAGATAGCCGTCACCGTCTTCGTCGTAATTCCTGAACACGTCTTCCGGACTGCCATGTTTGACTCCCGCTGCGAGGTCGCCTGCGACGTGGTCAGCCCGCGTTGATTTGAGTGTTTCCAGTCGCTTTTGGCGTTGCTCGGCTTCGTGTTTCTGCCGAACCTGCGACAACTGGCGTCTGCGTGCAAGATCGGCAGCCCGCTGTTTCGCCAACGCCTGCTGCCGTTGCACCATCAGTTTCTGGTAGTTGAGCATCTGCTGCTGCCGTGCGCGGACTGTCCGCTGATACCTGGCGACCGCACTGGATCGTGAACGACTGCTTCGACGACGACGAGCAGCATCCGCTTCGGTCGCTGCCGAACAAACGGCGGTGGCCAGAAGCAGCACGCAGACATATCTTCGAAACATCACCATCCCTCCCGAACGGAATACAGACGCGACAGACAGCCCCCCCACACCATGCGATCCCCCGCCCTGACAGCCGGAAGACGCCCGCCCCGAGTAAAGACCGACCTCGAAATACGCGTCGTATTTCCCTGGAGCGACCGTCGCCAGCCCGCTTTTCTGTTCTCTCAAAGGACAGTATCGATCCGGAGATCAAATGGCCGGAAGCGGCAGAACAAAGAACTGTGCCTGCTCGCATTCGGCCGCAAGACCACAAAGAGCCACGTGAAATCGCAACCCTGACTCCTCACCAGAAACAAACTGAAGTCCTGCGCTCCTACTTCTTCGTCTTCTTGTCCCCGTGTTTGTGATCCCCATGGTCATGATCACCATGATGCCCACCGTGCTCGCCAGCTTTCTTCAGTTTCTCTACCTGAGCCAGCGTTGTTGCGGGGTTGGCTTTCGCCTTGGCCGTGCAGCCTTTGCAGCACACGAAAGCCGGTTTGCCATTCAGGTCCAGCTTGATGGGAGCCCCCATCGCTCCGAGAAAACTGCCCTTCATAATCGCACAATACTTCTGTGCTTCAGCGGCGGCCCGGTCTTTGGCCGGCAGTTTCGCCAGGACGGCCGAGGCCTTTGTCAGTTTCGCGGCCTTCGCCAGAGTGTCTTTGCCGCCTTTTTCTGCACCCTTGACGCAACCTTTGCAGCAGACAAAGACCGGTTTGCCAGCCAGCGTGAGCCTCAGTGGCGCTCCGTCCGCACCGAGCCGACTGTATGCCATCATCGGGCAGAACCGTTGCGCCGTCGCCAGTTTCTGGTCAGCGGATGACAGCTTCTTCAAAGCGTCAGCAATCTTCTTTTCCACTTTCATCTGGTCATGGTCGTGTTTCGCATCCTTCTTGTGTCCAGGGCCATCGTCCGCAACGGCAGAACCAACGGCGAGACCCGTCAGCAACAGGCCAGTCGCCAGACTCCACACAATGTTTGATCGTCTTCCACGCATTCGAGTTATCCTTACCGAGAACAGAAATCTGAAATGTGAAACCGAGAGGTTTCACGACACTGCTAATGTTTCCTGTTAGGTTAGATGCCGCTCGGGCACAGTTTCTTCGCCAGAAAAACGGGGCTCTCCTTTTTTGGCTCAGGGGTGTCCGACGGAGCCGGAACAGCCACTGTCTCACAACGGTGGCTATACAGAATCAATTTCCTAACTGTACGAAGGCCTTCGAATTCCGCGATTGCAGACACTGCAGGATGCGTCCGGGTGCCGGACCATTGAGGTCGAAGGCCAGCTCACGATTCAGTTCACACTTCGAGAGTTGCAGGAAGCAGCGCTGCCGAACCCGAATGACATTGAGATTTACGAACTCGACAGGATCACGGTCGGTGATGCAGACGACAACGAAGAGGAAGAAGAGTTCTACGTTTGAACGGCACGCTCACGTCGGCCCGTTTACGGTCGCGCTGTGTGCGTTTCTAGCGAGTCCGGTTCGCTTGCAGCGCATCGACAACTTCGCGAACGCCAGGAATGTGGCGGCAGCATTCGGCAACGCGGTACTTCGCGGCACTGGACGTCACCTCGCCCCGCAGCGTGACTGTCCCCTGAGAAGACGTGGACTTCCACCCTATCACCGCCGTCGATGCTCCAGCACCTCAGGCACAGCTCAACGCGTGTGTTCAGGTCGGCAAACTCAGTGCTGCCTGAACTCGGTGCATTCGACGTGGAAAGCGACTCGCGGGTAGTTGCCCGGTGAGCGTGTGCGTGCATGGCGGCCTCAATGCGAAGACTTTCGGACCTCAATCTGGTTGACGAGCTGCTCGACGCCATCGACATCCATGACGACCGTTTGAGCGACCTGCTTCTGATAGAACGACCCGACTCTGCCGGCCAGAATGAGAGTACCATCTCTGAATTGGCACTCGATCTGATCCAAGCTGGTATACCCAGTGGACCGAAGCCTCGATCGGGCAGTCGCCACGACACCGTGACCATATTGCTCTAGTTGCGCAGCCATTGGTCTAAGGCTCCATTCAAGAGCAACTGTTCGTCGGACGTGCGCTGTAGAACACGCCCAGCCCCTCGTCGGTGTCGTACGTCACGCAACCGCTGTGCCATATATGTCGGAACAAACGATTTTTCAGTCCCGTGTGGTCGAGTGCTTACTGCAGGAGCTGCTCTCATCAGCTCGGAAGGAGCTGCCTTCTCAATGCAGTAACGACAGGAGCAACTCGGCGAGACAGTTCAGCCCGTATATGTGTGCACCCAAGGGGCGGTTCAGCCCCGCAAGACCGTGACTTTCTTGTTGCCTGCTCCTCAGTAAACCGCCTTCACGAAACCACAACAGCTAGCGGACCGTCCGTTCGGCACCGAATCAATAAAACTTGAGTCGATTCAAGGAATCCGGCATACATCTTGCTCCACCGACCGAAGACCGCGGATGGATGTGGCATTCAGCTCTGATGTAGCCTGCCTGAATCCGCCTTGCCTGTGTTAACCAGGCCGAATCACGAACGAGTGCCTGTGTATCGCAGGACAAACGAAGTGCTCGGCCACCCAGTGAAAAGGAGTTCGCAATGCTGGTACTAAGCCGACGGGTTGGCGAATCGATCAAGATTGGTGACGAGATTGAGATTGTCGTGACAAGGTTTTCCGGGGCGAGGGTCAGTCTTGCGGTCGATGCTCCACCTGAGGTTCCTGTGACTCGCAGTGAGCTGATCCGTCGCACTGAGTCACATTCGGTCGGCGAACTGGATAGTTGCCGTCGTCACTCGCTCCCGCCGCGTTAGGCATTCCGCGCGGCTTCCGGTTTAAGTATCTGACCCACAAAGTCTTAGCCCTCAAAGCCAGTCACACGGACGATCTTGAGTCGAGCACGACAATGGACCTCGATTCGACGGTCAGCGTCGGATGGGGATTGCTGTCTGTGACCGGTTCGTGCCCACAGCCAAAGGAGTCAGTTCGGCAGGTATCGATCTGCCAGTGCCAGTGACGGTCGGCGACGCTCGGCACGGTGAAATCAACAGATTGCATTGTCCCGTTGATCATGACATAGAGGTCATCATCCTCATCTCGACTCCCACTCAGATGAAATGCCAGTGCGTTTGATGCCGGAGACAGATCAACGGGGCCAGCCGGGCCGAACCAGCAGACGTCATCACGCCAGAAGCTGAAGCGAGACAGCGACGGGTGCGTTTTGCGGAACGCGATCATGTCGCGGACGAAGCAGAAGTTGTCGCGGTGTTCGTCCAGTCGGCTCCAGTCGAGCCACGACGTGTCGTTGTCCTGATTGAACGGGTTGCTGTTGCCCTGTTGCGTCTGCAGGAACTCGTCGCCCATCCGGAACATCGGCGTTCCGCTTGAGAGCATCAGCAGGCAGAAGAAGTTGCGGACCTGCTGCTTGCGAATCGCCATGACGTCAGCGGGAACCTTCTCATCGCCTTCGTGCCCGTGATTGCACGAGTACTCCGACGCGCCGTCGGTGTTGCTATGCCCGTTGGCTTCGTTGTGTTTGCAGTCGTACGACACGAGGTCATACAGCGTGAAGCCGTCGTGCGAGGCGACGTAGTTCACGCTCTGGAATGGCCGCAGCGCGTGGAAAGTATCGTCAGGAAACAGATCGCTGCTGCCGTAGAGTCGCGTCATCAGGTCGGAAATCTGACCACGATCGCCACGCATGAACCGCTGCAGCGTGTCGCGGTAGTGAGCATTCCACTGCATCCACATCGTGCCGGGGAAATGCCTGCCGAGCTGGAAGCTGCCGTCAGCGTCCCACGGCTCCGCGATCAGACGTACGTTGGCCAACTCGGGATCACTGGCGATCTCAGCGAAGATCGGCGGATCGTCCAGGTTGATGGAGCCGTCTGTGTTTCGCGTGAAGACCGACGCCAGGTCGAACCGGAACCCATCGACGTGCATCTCGGACGCCCAGTAGCGCAGGCTGTCGACAATCAACTGCCGGACAGCGAGATTGGCCGTGTGCAGCGTGTTGCCACAGCCACTGAAGTTCGCGTAGGGCTGCTGAGGATCGTCTCGAACGACGTAGTAAGTGGAATTGTCGATCCCCTTCAAACTGTATGTTGGACCGCGTTCGTCACCTTCGCACGTATGATTAAACACGACGTCGAGAATGACCTCGATGCCCGCCCGATGGAGTGCCTGGACCATGCGGCGGAACTCGCTTCGTTGTCCGCAGGAGTCCGGTGTTGTCGAGTACGCGTGATGCGGAGAGAAGAAACTCAGCGGCATGTAGCCCCAGTAGTTCGCCTCCTGCGGATCGAATTGAAACACCGGCATCAGTTCAACGGCGGTCACCCCCAGTTCGACGAGGTGTGGAATCTTCTCGATCACCCCGAGAAACGTGCCGCGCGTTTCTGCCGACAGTCCCGAACTCTCATGCTGTGTGAAGCCGCGGACGTGCATCTCGTAGATGACCAGATCGGATTCGTGCCGGACACGGATGTCGCTGTTCCAGTCGAAGCGACACTGACACTCGTCGAGCAGCGCCAGCGGAGCCTTCCCGATATTCGAGCCCGTCCGCTGAGCAGTCGGTCGGTCGAACGCTGGCGGGAAGTAGGTCGAGCGAGCGTACGGATCGAGCAGCAGCTTTTCGGGATCGAACGCGTGCTGGTCAAATCCAGTCCCGTCGGGTGGCCCATCGATCCGGTACGCGTAGTAATCGGCGTCATCCACCAGCACGACAGGAATCCGACAGTGCCAGATGGGACCGGACTTGTGATGCAGCGGCTCGAACTCGAAAACGAACTCCGGCTCGTGCAGTCGATCCACGCGAAAGAACAACAACTCGACCCGCGACGCATGCTTTGAGTACAGAGCAAAGTTGTAAGCCTGCTCGCGCGGCAACCACTGCATTCCGAGTGGAAACGGCTGACCATTCGCGGCACTCCACGACGAACGTTCCGCAATCCGGTCTGACTCACGCAATGGCATGCGACAGTGCCGACACTCAAAAAGTTCGATCCCCAGCGGACTGTCGTCGCTCACGCCCGATGACTCCTCAGATAATTCCACGGTGACGCCTCAGAGTCTCTCGCAAACGGCATACCGTCTGGTGTCAGAAATCTCCCGCCAGTTCTTCACCGTTCCGGGTACAGAGTGCCTGGTACGTCGCTTCGTCGATGTTCTCGCTGATGAACCGAACGTGACCGTCGCCAAAGATGAAGTGGGCACCTCCTGTGTGCGGACTACTGAAGTCTTCTGGCAGTGCCTGCGGGAAATTTGGCGGATGATCTCCCACAC
>Ga0316208_1003076_pt1 | contig 12521 bp, 7 predicted proteins | sample 3monopyrite_MG_FD_204944 | JGI IMG/M metagenome (GOLD analysis project Ga0316208, IMG submission 204944) | Microbial mat bacterial communities from mineral coupon in-situ incubated in ocean water Damariscotta River, Maine, United States -... | ecosystem: Environmental > Aquatic > Marine > Coastal... | reverse complement strand
ACATTGGATATTGATTTGGATAATAACGACTCAGCAAAATTTATTTTTGAATATACACCAAATGATGTTACTGTCGATAGAGCAGATGTAGCCTATCTTAGATATAAAACTTTTGGTGAAGATTATGCTTTTAAATTATCTGCTACTTCTGCATTGCCAAAACTATATTTAGATGATATTACATTGTTTGGAACATTAGAAGTTGGTGATTTTAAAGTAAGAAAATTGGTGTTAGAAAATATATCCCAATTAGATATAACCATAGATAGCCTACAATTAGTAGATGTAGATGGTGGTTACAATTTATTGTACCCCAAGGGTGAATTAAATAGAGTATTAGATGTCGGTGATACTATCGAAGTATTTGTAGAGTTTCGACCAACTCAGCCTCAACCATACGATGCAACTATTTATGTAAGAACAAGTGAGCCCTGCGAATTACCCCAATTTAGTAGTGAATTTGCCGATTTGAATGGCTTCGGTAAAATTCTTCCTTTGGATGTTACCACATTATTAATAGCTAATGGCTATGTCCGTCCTTGTGACTGCAAAGAGTATAAATTCCCACTAGTCAATAGATCTTTTATTTCTAATTTGACAATTGATAGTATATGGGTAGATGAATTTTTTAAACAAGATACTATTAATCCAGCAAATCCAGAGTTTTATTCATGGCGTTCTTCTTTTTCGCCTGATGGAGTAACTCCTTACGAAATCCCCTCAAGAGCAAGAGATACAATGCAAATTATATATTGCCCAAGAGCTGCTGCTATAAGAGATAGTCTCTCTCATCTTGCTGCATTTAATTTGGAAGCAAGTGGGCCAGGTTGGAATACATTAAATGAAATTTATCTATCTGGTATCCAAATGTTGCTATTCGAATCTGAGCCAACATATCTTGGTTTTCAATCCGCATATGTTGATACATTGAGCGAACCATTGAATGTAAAAGTAAAAATTCCAGATAACTTAGTTAATCCTAATCAAGGTAAACTAAAAGTTGATTCGATTACTTTTATTCCAGACGAAAGAGTATTTACAGCAAGTTCTACATTTAGTAACAACTTTCCTATGTATGTGAATACAGAAGACTCCTTGATGATAGATGTGAACTTCAAGCCGAGAGCACCAAGATCATATTATGCAAAAATGCAAATTCATTTTAGTGAACCCTGTATAGCTGTTGATACTACAATTGAAGTATTTGGAGCTGGCTTTGCCAACCCATTTGACTTAAAGGTTGATATTGACAAGGATTCATTATACTCAGTTTTGGACACAATAGAAATACCCAGTTGTGATACCTTATTTATTCCTGTTTATTCCACTGAGGAGATACCAGCGGATATTGTAGATATAAAGTTTAAAATCGAATATGATACTCTCAATTTTCAATATGTTGGTGCAGAGTCTTATTATATGACTCAGTCTTGTTTTGATTATACTCCAAATATTAGTCAAAATAATAGTCCTTGGTCTGGTAGCGATTTTTTACTTAAAAATTTCTGTTATGTAGATTCTGTTAGACCATTTGTGATAGCTAAGTTTTTACCAACTGGGCTTACCAGTGGTATTGAACTATTCAAAGTGGATTCTATTTCATTTGATACAGAAGAAGTATTATTATATGAGATTATACCAAGAAAAGACTCGATTGTAGCCAAAATTAACCGTGCATCTTTTTCTATATTAAACGATATGACTTTTGATTCGGTAAAAGTACTTGATTGTATTAGCAAATCATTTACTATATTAAACGACGGAGAACTACCTATTTCATTAGGACAGATTTTTGATTTGAATAAAGATATGATAATAGAAGATATAAAACCTCCATTTGATACATTTTTCTCTCCAGAAGAAACTGTAGATGTTTGGATAAAATATTGCCCATCTTCTATTTATACATTTGATTCGACATTATTTACTAAATCAGTAATGCCTTGTGATATAATTAGATCTAATTTAGTATCAGGATTTTCCTATGCTCCAGAACTTTTTGTTGCTTCGGACATAGAAAATAATTTCCATAATACCGATACTATAGTAGTAGTGCTTGGTGAAACTATTACTGTTCCAATCTATTTTGAGAAGTCTCTCGAAATGGAATATAACAATATAGTTTATAAAATTAAAGATTTGGATTTTGATGTTAATATAACTTATAACCCAAGAGCTGTAAAATACTTAACAACGAGATCATTGATGGGTGATTTTAAAGTTGAATATCAGCATGGTAATATATTGATAAAAAATAATAATATTGATGATCTGCAAGGTGGGTTGATAGCAGAGATTGATTTCCTGGTTACTGTTTCCGACTCACTTTTTTCTGATATTTATATTACTAATTCTAATTTTACCACAGATTCATTAATGTTCATTGACATAAAAGATGTACCCCAAAAAGGTGTTTTTGATTCCCAAGGTGCTTGTAATATTACAATCGTTAATTTTTCTTCAAATATAGCAGACTTAGGTAATGCATATCCCAACCCATGGACAAACAAAACTGAAATAGAATTTTCAACAATAGAAAAAGCTCCAATCTCATTTAAGATATACAATATTGAAGGCAAAGAAATATATAGTGCATTTGATGGAGTAAAAGATGTTAAACCAGGTAAATTTAAAATAGAATTAAATTCAAATAACTTTGAACCAGGAGTCTATTATTACATTTTAAAAACAGGAATATATACTTCCACAAAGAAAATGGTTTTAATCAAATAAATAGATATAAGCTTAACAAAGTTTTTTTTTAGTTAAATAAGTAAGTTTTTAATCAATTAATTTAGGATAAAATATGAAACGAAGAGATTTCTTATTTGCCGATACTTCAACTGATAAAAGGGTAAAAGATGACATACTGTTTCAAGCAGTATTAGCTCCTAAAAAAGGCGTATTGACCAGCGAAGATGCGAAGCATCTTTTAAAAAGGACTACATATAATGTAAGCCAAGCATTGATAGACAAGTTTACTGGTATGGATGTAAGTGATGCTGTTGATATGATTTTGGGTGACGGCCTAGACGAACTTCCTGAAAATGAAGACAGATTGCCAAATGGAAGTGATTCATTAGGGTGGATAGGTGACCCTATAGAACAAAACCCTAAGACCGCAGGCGATGTTACCATAAGAGGGAAATTAGAAGGAATTCTTAGAAATAGATTTAAAGAGTTTGTTGATTGGTTAATTGAATTAAAAAGAAATGAAGTAATTGATGAAAATAATTCTTCAAAAGAGAAATTTTCTGACTTTCTTTCTACTATATGGAATATAGAATTTACTTATGATACTGATGAATTTTTACCACCAAATTTATTATATAAAAACAACTATACTCTTAGAAAATTAAGATTTAGTTCATATAAAAAAATTGCTGAGGAGATGACTTTAGATGGGGCTTTTTTGCTTTATCAATCTTTAAATTTAAGCACAAAAGGAAATCCTAATGAAAATTATGCACGTGAGCTATTAGAATTATTTACAATGGGAATTGGAAACTATAATGAATATAATATACGGGAAATGTCTAAATTATTAACTGGTTGGCGAACTGCACCTTACAAACAAATGGGTGCACCAAACGGATACTTTAATACCTATTTTGTTCCAGAAGAACATGATGTTGAAGAAAAAATTGTTTTCCAAAAATCATTTCCTGCTAGAGACCAAGACTCAAATAATGAGTTTAAAGTTAGGGAAGAAGAAGTAATGCGATTAATCACCGTAATATTTGAAGAGAGAGCAGATGCTATAGCTAATTTTATAATGACAAAAGTATATAAATTTTTTGTTTACAGTAATCCTGGGGCGATTGATGAAACATTCATAAATCAATTAGCAACAGTTTTTAAAGATAATGACTTTAATCTCAGAGCTGTATATAAATTTTTATTTACTTCAGATTACTTTTACGAGGATAGATTTCGTGGCATACAAATTAAAACTCCTGTTGAGTTTTTTCTTAATTTGCAATCAGAGACAGGTGTAAGTTATGACCAAACAAGAATAGCTTTGCTTCAAACTGACCAAGAAATTTATGAGCCAATTAATGTTGCTGGTTGGCTTGGACACAGAACGTGGATATCTACTAATACTTATCCATACAGAGCAACACATGCAAGAAGTATTGTAGATAGAATGAGTCAAGAAAATATATTTGCTTATGTAACTAATATTAGTGGCAGTACAGAAGCGGAAACATTTATAAATAATCTATCAAATTTTGTATTCCCTAAGGCTATTGCTCCAGATAGATTGGCATATTTAAAGTCGGTACTACTTGTTGGTATTGAAGAATCTTCGTTTGCAGATGAGTTGGCAAATCAATCAGATACCCTAAGGACTAATTTGATAGAATTAATTAAACAAATAACAATCACTCCAGATTATCATTTAACTTAAATAAGGAGAATTAAAATGAAAAGAAGAGATTTTGTAAAAACAAGTGCTGGCATTACAGCTGGCGTTATTGCTGCTCCTTATATAATGAAAGCTAATCATAAGCCAACATTCAAACCAGCATCCGAGCTTGGTTTTGATGATGACGATAACATTACTATAATTATTGAACTATTTGGTGGACATGATGGACTTAATACTATTTATCCTGCTGAAAGTGCAAAACTACACGAATTCAGAGAGTTTGCACTTGAGCCAGAAGAGTCGATTAAGATTGAAGAAGGTTTAGGTTTGTATTATCATCCTTCATTGGTGAACAATATAGTTGATGATGGCTTCAGAGGCTTAGGAAATACAGGACGGCTTGCAGTAATCGAAGGTGTTGGTTACAATAATATGACAATGAGCCATTTTCGATCACGTGATATATGGCATTCAGGTATTAATAACACTGATCCAAAATTTCCATTATTAGATGGTTGGCTCGGCAGGTTCATTGCTTCAAAACTTACAAACTATCCAGAGGAAGTACCTGATCACCCAATTGCAGTAAGTATGGGAGGTACAATTCCACTTGCCTTAAAGTCTGAAAAGGGTGATATGGGTATAGCTTTAATCAACCCAGAAGTATTTTTTAATCAAGGTGCTGGATTAAAACCACCTTATCCATCAATGGTAGGCGATGATAATTATACTAAAGAAAATAACTTTCTTCATACTGTAGGCTTGCAGTCTGAGCAATATTCTAAAGCAATTTATGAAGCATATCAAAGTGGTCAAAATTCCTTTGACTATAAGTCAGAATCATTATTTGAAAAGGCATTTGAAACTATTTCTCGATTAATCAATGGAGGGCTGAAAACAAAAATCTTCTATATTGGTAGAAACTTTTTCGATTCTCATGTAATGCAACAAATAGGTCCCACAGAAGGACAACACCCACTTTATCTTAATCAAGTTGCAAGATCAGTATCTAATTTTATGAAAGATGCTTCAAACTTAGGGTTTGAAAAACGAATAACAGGATATACATTCTCAGAATTTGGAAGAAGAGTAAAGCAAAATGGTTCAAGAGGAACTGACCATGGTGCTGGTTCAATGATGTTTGTATTTGGACACTTTAATAATCTGCAAGGCGGAATACAAGGTACTCCACCTGACCTTGACGTATTAGATGAAAATGATAATATCAGAGTTCGTCCTGAGGAAGATTTTAGAAGAATTTACTCTGATTTTTTGAAATATAGATTTGCTGCAACTGATACAGAAATAGAAAATGTATTCGGCGAATATATAGACCCTTATGAAGTATTAAGAGCCTATGTATCAGTTGAAGACGACTATATAAAAGGTGGGAAAGAAGTAGGTTTATCTGTGTATCCAAACCCATCGATGGGCAAGAGCAAGTTAGCTTTTGAGCTGAAAAAAGCTACAAATCTTAAATTATTAGTTTATTCCTACGACGGTTCATTTCAAAAAGAAATTGCTAATGGATTTATACAAGCTGGTAATTATACATTTGATTTGAATATTTTCAAATTAGGAATGTATACTGCTGTTCTAATAATCAAAGGTAGAAGATATTCTACAAAATTTACAGTTGTTAGATAGGAATAATTATATTTTATTAAGTAAATAACAAATATTAATTTATCTGGCTATCTTTGGTAGCCAGATTCTATATTAATATGACATTTAGATACTCGAATACTTATTTCAAATTATTAGTAAGAAAAAGAATTATTAATCACTTTAGATAACTGATAAACGCAAGTAAAAAGTATTGCAATCCTTAGTATTAAACAATAAATATTTAAAATATGATAAAACTCATAATCCTTTTTTTTGCAATAGTGCCGTTAATTTCACAAACAAATACAGATATATATTTGTTTGATCTGAAAATCAGTGAAGATGAGATATTAATAACAAATCCTGAAAACATTACAAATAGGAAAGGCTATGATAATCAGCCTTTCTTCCACTCAAAAAAACCTCTGATTTATTATTCCTCTTTCAATGATAGTAATAAATCTGATATTAAAGTTTATAATATTGACACAAAAACCACCAAATTTATTACTAATACAAAAGAGAGAGAGTACTCACCAACCGTAACTTTAGATAATAAATATATTTCTTGTATTATACAAAGAGATAATGGCGAACAAAATTTGGGGAAATATCCAATTAGTGGTGGAGAGCCTATAATATTGATTAAAAACTTAATAGTTGGTTATCATACATGGCTAAATAATCATCAACTGCTTTTGTTTGTATTGGGTGAACCACATAAGTTAGTACTTTATAGTTTGAGAAACAATACAAGTGAAATTATTGCTGAAGATATTGGTAGGTCTTTGCATAAAATACCTAACTCGAATAATGGTTCATTTATTCAAAAAAGTAGTGACGAATGGAGTATTAAAAAATATGATATAAATACGAATGAGATACAGTTATTATGTTCCACTTTGGAAGGTAGAGAAGATATTGCTTGGGCGAGTGAAAACATAATATTGAGTAGTGATGGTGAAGGAGTTTATTATTATAATATTAAGAAAAAAAATGGCTGGCAAAAAATAAAATTAAACTTCAACACTAATTTTATGAAAGGAATTACGAGGATTGTAATCAATTCAGATAATTCCAAAATTGCAATTGTAGTTGCTGATTCAGAGTCAAAATAAAATTTAATTGTAACTAAAAATCAACTTAGAATTGCAAAGATTCAAGATTCACTACCTAAAGATACATGTAAAGTCTCAAAAACAGAAAAATTTGAAACTCTATTTTTAATCTACACCTAAAATTCTATTTTTCATACCCTCAAATGTTCTTAATTGGTTCTTAAAATCATTTGCAGTTAGATTCTTTTTGACAGAAAGGGTCGTAAATACATGTATATTGGAGTTTATCATTTTGACGTCTATCTTTTTCCCATTATAAAGCTTGATTCCCTTGTATATCAAAACTGCACTCACTGGGTCAGCTGCTTCATCTTGGGTTGATTTATATACTATCATATTTGTGCTATTGGGAAGAGTAACCCCATCTTCTAATTGACCTCTAACAAGATTTATTAAAGTATTTAATTCTTGCATTGATTGATAAGGGAAATAGCGATACCAATACTTAAGGGTTTCTTCTGATTTTTCAGTATCGACAAAACCAATCAAAGGTCCTATTACACCGATAAGAGATAAGTTCTTATCAGCTGGTAATATAATTGGATCAATAAAGAATATATTTTTGGGTATCAATTTATTTTGAAAATAGCTCTTTGAAAATAAGTCAATTATCAAAGGACAAGCCGTGGAAGCACCTGCCAAACTAATGTTTTTATATCCTAAATCAACTAATCTTTCATACTCCTCTTTTATTGTGGCTTGCCAATCTTGCCAAGAGCCAGATTTAAACTCTTCATAGCTTCTTCCGTGGGCACCCAATAGGACTTGTGAATTGAGTATATTTGACTGGGTATTTGTTAAATAATCTTTAAATTCGTCCCATTCAAAAGTTGATGCAGAAAACCCATGTACAGTAATAATTACTGGAGTATTTAACTGTTCATCTGTTGGATTTGGATATTTGTATGACAGCAAATAATTTTCTGGGTTAATAATCGAAGAGTCCATAATCACAGAGCCATCTAACATTTGGTCTGTTATTTTTGGATTATCATCACAGGAGATAAATATAAATACTATTATCAAATTTATTAATATTAAATTTAATTTATTCATTTTCTGACCTCATGGAATATTTCCCAAGTAATTCCGAGCTGATAAAAAACTGGGTATAAGGTTCCAGCACCGCTCATGCCATCTCCCGTAATTAGATTGTATCCCATTGAAATATCAATTCTCAAAGGAGAATTAGTTATAATAAATGTTCCAAATTCAAGAGAAAACAGAAAAGATTTATTATCAAGAACATCAAATATATCTGACTCGTAATCAGCATAAAAGTATCCTAAATTTACTTTTAAATTTGGTTCAAAATACCAAAATGGAAGGTATGAATAAGTAGCATTAAAAATAAAATTATCTTGGCTAATAGCATTTGACGATATTGCTGAACCAAACCGAGAGCTAAAATAAGAAAAACCTACTTCTAAATCATTAAAGTAGAGATAATCAGGATTAGAGTATTGAAAAGTAAGTCCGTTCTCGTAATAAAGACCGACAGACTTCTGAAACCGCAATCCTAGGCTTAGACTTTCTTCTTTTGCATTTAAATTCATATAAATCAGAATGAAAATAATAATAAGAGCATTTTTTTTAATCATGATATTCTTAATTTTCTAATAAACTTATTAATGGTTATTGAATTTCAACATTTCAAAAGTAATTTCAGTTCCTTTACCTATTTTCGAATTTATTTTCATATTTCCACCATGCATTTCTACAAATGTGAGCATTAAATTAAACCCGAGTCCTGTGCCACTTTCATTATTTGTGCCAATTGAAGTATAATATTTGTTTTTATCTAAAATTGAGTTAATAGCATTTTCGCTTATTCCAACTCCTGTATCTTGAATGGAAATCAAAATATTATTTTTCTGAATTTGAGCAGAAAAAATAATAGTGCCATCTTTGGGAGTAAATTTAATAGAATTTGATAATAAGTTTCTTATGATTGCATTGAGCATTACATAATCTGCATCTACAATAATATCAATATCAACATTATTTTTGACTTCAATATTTTTTAAATTAATATTAGATTTCAACAAATTGATTTTAGAAGTAATTACTTCATTCAAATTTTGAGCTTGTGGGAAAAATGGAAGTTCTCCAGACTGTGCGTTAGACCAATTAAGTAATTCTTCTAATAAATCAGCAATTCCCTCTGCAGAAGTAGTATAATCACTAATAAATGCTCTTAACTCTTCATGTGTAAATAAATCCCAATTGGAATAAATCATTGATAAGGAATTATGTATTCCATGTACTGGTGTCCTCATATCATGTGCTAAAATAGTAAAGAATTTATCTTTATCTATATTAGCTTGTTCTAATTGGTTATTTAATAATTCAAGTGCTTTATTATTTTTTACGAGATGTAAATTATGAGATTTTTTAGACTTATAAGCTGACCATAGAACTATAACAATAAGTATAATCAACAGAATAATAATTATTAAAAAGGAAGTGAAATTTATATTTCTCTGTTTTATTAAATCTAATTCTCTTTTATTTTTAAAGGACTGAAGTTCAGCTATCATCAAGAGGGTTTTTGAGTCGATTTCCTTTGAATTTAAAGAATCAGTTAATTCATTAATATATTTTTGATAATTATAAGCTTGCTCATAGTTATCTAATTTAATAGCAAGTTGGGATTTAACTTTATAAATATATACTAATGTAGAAGTAAAATTATACTTAATACATATATCCTCAGCCTTCTCAAGAGAAAGTTTAGCATCTTTATAAAGCCCCAAGCTGATTAAGTATGTAGCATATTCTTCATATACAATAGCTAAATTCTTAAAATATTCAATATTCTCGAACTCAATAATAGCTTTTTTATAATATAAATGAGTTGAATCTTTATTATTGGAACTTCTATAAGCTCTTGCAATTTGGAAAAAGGTCTTTCCAAAACCATCTAATTTATTAGTATTTAAGGTATAATAATCAATATTTTGATTAAAATAAAATAATGCACTATCTAAATCAATTCCTAAATAATATTTTCCTATTTCAAATAAGGAGTTATTAATTTCTTCTAAATTCTCATGTTGATAATTAATTTTTAATCCTTTTTCAAGCATAATATATTGACTATCTAAAAGGTTGAGTTCTTTATAAATGTGTGCCGCATTTGAATAAGAGTGGGTTAAAGGAAAAAAATCATTTTTATCTATTTTTAAATATTCCAAGGCTAAATCTATTGCTTTTTTGTAAAAGTCCAATGCAATAATTGGTTTTCTCATATTAAAATATATGTAACCTATATCATTAAGGCAGAAAGATGCTGCACCTAACCTGTTTTGTTTTATAGCTTTTTCATAAGAAAGTTGATAGTTTTCTAATGCCTTAGAAAAAAGACCTTTGTCGAAAAATAAATTTCCAAGTTTATTGTATAATATTTGTTGCCCCAATTCTGTCTCATTTTCAATCGCAAGTTTAAGCCCTTCGTTTGTTATTTCAAACGACTTTGCAGGGTCGCTTGTTCTGTAAAACTGAGATAATATTTCATAAATTTTATATGTTTCATTATTATAAGCCCTACTTTTCTTAAATTTGTCATAGTCAGCAATAGCACTATCCACTGTTGATTGCTCATATGAATAAGTTTCATATTGAAAAAATACAATAATTGGAATTATAAAAAAACCAAATATATATATACTAATTTTCATGTATTTATTGAATATATTTTTATTCAAAAGTAAGTTATAAGTTGTTTTCTATTTCTTTTACTAAAATTTCTGTTGTTTTTTCAATATTTTTATTGTGTATTATATAATCAGATACTTCAAAATATAAGTCTAATCTATGCAAATATAATTCATACAATTCTATTTGAGAAAGTTGTTGAAATAGCGGACGATTCGAATCAAGTATCCTTTCATATACATCATCAAATGTATTAAATAAATAAATATTAAAAAACTTTTCAGATAGCTTTTTTCTGGAAGCGAAAAGTTCTATTGTTCCCCCACCACAAGCTAAAACTGTGTTTTCTATGTTAATGGATTCTAAAAAATCTAACTCTAAATTTCTAAAATTTTCTTCACCTTTCTCAAAAAATAAATCATTAATTTTAATGTTCAAACTTTTTTCTATTAATTCATCTAAGTCTATAAAATGTTTGCCAGTTTTATTAGCAATGGCCCTGCCAATAGTAGTCTTCCCTGAACCCATAAAGCCAATCAAACAAATAATTTTAGAATTTTTATAATTAATATTAAAGTCGCTAATATCAGGTGTAATCCCTTCAAACAGCTTATAAGACGGAATCGCTTGATTAATTAACCACTCATCTCCACCTATAAAATCCATCCCTCTCTGTTTTGCAATTCCTTCTAATTTAGAATTGTGATAAATTGCATCGAAAAGGACTGCTTCTTGCTTTGGATAAAGAGCTTCAAATGCAAGAGCATTTGGGCTAATTGTCGAAATAATCAAATCAGCCTCTTTCGAAATCACTCCCAAATATTTCTCATCGCAAACTTGTACTTGAAATTCAGAGGCTATCTCATAAGCTTTCTCAATTGAACGATTATAAATTGCCAACCTTTTTATGCCAAAAATCCTAAGTGCATATACAGCAGCTTTTGCTGAATCTCCACCACCCAAAACTAACGCAGATTTAATTTTATGTTTGTATTTTAAAAGAGAATTAAACACGCCTTCTACATCTGAATTATAAGCTTTGTAATGCCCATCTTCATTTAAAATAATATTAGCATTTTCTAAAACTCCAGCATTCTCTGAAACTTTATTTACAATTTCAAAAATATCAGATTTAAAAGGAGCTGTTATATTTGCACCATTCAAATCTAATTTATCAAATAATTTAATTATTTCTATCCTATCATTTGCAAAAATGCGAGTATAATGAGAATTAAGTTCATTAACATCTGCAAATGAATTAAATAAATTTGGGCTTTTGCTGTGCATAATTGGATTTCCAAAAACAGCATATTTTTTAAGTTCAATCAATCAAATTAGCCATAATAGTACTTAATTTCTCGTAATTAATTTGCCCTGGTGCAGTTTTATTCTCATCATCTAATGAGGCGTAAGTGAATGCTGCACCCATCGGAACTGCACATACTCGGGTAAATTTGCCAAAATCTCCGAGTGAAAATGCAATTATTTTATGCTCTTTATCTTTGTATAAGCTCATTATCTTTAGAGTATCATCAATTGTATAAGCTGTGCAAACTATTTTCGATATTTCAGCTCCTTGGTCTGACATTAGTTGGATTATACTCCTCATAAATTCAGAACTGGGGGTTTCTAAATAATTATGATATGAATAAATCAATCTGCAATTATTTAATTCGCAGATCTCTTTTAAATTTTGTCTATACGTCTCGTCCTCTCTGATGTCTATATCGCAAAAGGAAGCTCCACTTTCGATCGCTAATTTAAGG
>Ga0316208_1003075_pt1 | contig 12521 bp, 11 predicted proteins | sample 3monopyrite_MG_FD_204944 | JGI IMG/M metagenome (GOLD analysis project Ga0316208, IMG submission 204944) | Microbial mat bacterial communities from mineral coupon in-situ incubated in ocean water Damariscotta River, Maine, United States -... | ecosystem: Environmental > Aquatic > Marine >... | reverse complement strand
TCATCATTGCCGTGACTTCCGACCATGGCGACGAGTTCCTCGAGCATGGCACCCGTGGCCATCACCTGACCCTCTATGAAGAGGTCATGCATGTGCCCATGGTGTTGCGTGCTCCAAACCTGGCCCCGGCTGGAACACGAGTGCCCGCCACCGTCAGCAACATCGACCTCGCCCCGACCCTGCTCGAGCTTTCCGGCCTCCCAGCGTGGCCAGATCGCACCGGACGCTCGCTCGCGCCCTTGTGGACCGGTGCCGAAATGGCCGATAGACAGGTACCCATGGATTTGGTCCGCCCCGCGCTCAAAATCGAGCTGCGTGGCTACCGCCATGGCGACTTGAAAACCATTTTTGACTCCTTTGCCCGAAACCTGCAAGTTTTTGACCTTGGTCAAGACCCTGCAGAGAAGCAACCACGCATGGCAGAGCTCGCTGACAAGGACGATGCCGCCTCAGTCGAGGCGCTAGAATTCTTCCTGCGTCACCGCGCCACGCCGTTCCCGCCTGGCAAGGTGAAGGAGTCCAAGGAAATGACCAGCAACCTGTCGGAACTCGGTTATACCGAAGACTAACCCCCTCCTGCCTCTCACCATTCAATCATGAAAATTGCTGTCGTCGGTACCGGATATGTCGGCCTCGTCGCTGGAACCTGTTTCGCTGAAATGGGTAACCATGTCACTTGTGTAGACATTGACGCGGAAAAAATCGCGCGTCTCCAAGAAGGTCTCATTCCGATTTACGAGCCAGGACTTTCTGAGCTGGTCCTCAACAACGTGCGCCATGACCGCCTGCACTTCACCACCGATTTGAAGACGGCGGTAGAAGAGGCTCGCGTGGTGTTCATTGCCGTCGGCACTCCCTCTGGGGAAGACGGCTCCGCCGACCTGAGTGCGGTGTACAAGGTGGCGCAGGACATCGGCCGCAATGCCAATGGCCCGAAACTGATTGTCGACAAGTCGACGGTACCGGTGGGCACTGCCGCGCGCGTGAAGGAATTGGCCCAAGCCGAAACCGATCACGCTATGTCGGTTTGCTCCAACCCAGAGTTCCTCAAGGAAGGCGCCGCGATCGATGACTTCCTCAAGCCCGACCGCGTGGTGGTTGGGGCCGAGAGCGAAGAAGACTTTGAATTGATGAACGACCTTTACCGTCCGTTCGTCCGCAACGGCGCGCCGATCTACAACATGGACCCGCTGTCCGCCGAGATGACCAAGTACGCAAGTAACGCCATGCTTGCCACGCGCATCTCTTTCATGAATGAGATTGCACGGATTTGCGATGCCGTCGGCGCCGATGTCAATCGCGTGCGCGAAGGCGTGGGTTCCGATGGCCGCATCGGCAAGCCCTTCCTCTACAGCGGCATTGGTTATGGCGGTTCTTGCTTCCCGAAAGACGTCAAGGCCATCATGCACACCGCGAAGGAGTATGGCTACACCTTCCAGATCCTCGACGCCGTCGAAGATGTCAACAAGGGCATGAAGAGCCTAATGCTTGATCGCATTACCGAGCTTTACGGCGAGGACCTCAGCGGTAAAACCTTTGGCCTTTGGGGTTTGGCCTTTAAGCCACGCACCGACGACATGCGCGAAGCTCCGGCCATCACTTTGGCCAAGGGCTTGCTCGCTCGCGGCGCCAAGGTGCGCGCCACCGACCCAGAAGCCATCGCCAACGCCCGCGCCATCATTGGTGAAGACGTCGAATACCACGATGACCCTTACGCGGTTATCGATGGCGCCGATGCTCTCATCCTGTGCACGGAGTGGAATGAATACCGTCGCCCAGACTTTGAGCGCATGGGTGAGCTGATGAAGCGCAAGCTGATCCTGGATGGCCGCAATATCTATTCGGCCAGCCTCATGGAACAGTACGGCTTCGAGCGGTATGGCGTGGGCATCCCGCCAGTACGCACCGGCGTCAAAGCCTAAGCTGCAGCCAAATAGAAAATAGGCGGCTCATCTCCCCCGAGATGAGCCGCCCGCTTTTTTAGGGTCTCTTAAATACGACGGACTTCAATCCGTACCGCATAGGGTCCCCAGTCATAAGCTTCAGGAGCGAGGCTGTTGATGCCATGAATGCCACTCGAAAAGTGGATGAAACCCTCGGCTGGACTTGGGTCATGGACACCGCCATTGCCGCATGGAGGACCCGGGATGTAGGCGCAATCTTCCGAGTTGAACTCGGTACCGGCATCGAAAACCGGAGCAAAGAACACCGCGGAATCGGTGTCACGCATTTCGGTGAGGCTGTCGACGCCAAAGAAGGCATCGTTGGTGGTGACCAACATACCGGCGATGCTCAAGCGATCGTGGAAGCGATCCATTTCAATCACGGTGGTCATGGAAGTGCCCGGAATGATGTTCGCGGGATAAGTCGCGACATCGAGGACATCGGAATTCGCGGTCAACGAAGACACCAAGGCGGAGTTATCCCCATCTTCAGCAAGAGCCTGAAGCTCAGGAGTGGCGGCGGTGCCCGGCTCGAACATGCGCGCAAGATCGTTATGGGAGCTGACGATAGGCGCAGAGAACACTTGGTTTGCGGTCAGATTGGTGATCGTGACTTCAAACATGGCTGGTGCGCCAGCGGCAGGTGCATCGGCACTAGCCGATGGTGTCAGGAGAATAGAGCCCGCAGCAACGGCGGCAACTCCGAGAGGAAGAACGGTGGAGAGTTTAGGCATGGTTCTAATGAGAGGGATGGCGTTTGCCTTCCCGACTGAGAAGAAGAGTCCCATGCACCCATCACGGGGCCGTGCCAAGGCTTTCCCAATTCCGTGCTGCTTTCGTCACGCAAAGTTCACGGCTGCCAAGCGGAAGCGGAACAGGGTTCCGACTGCTGGCTGTGACTTCACCTGAATCGTGCTGCGGTGTAGAGTCAGGATTTGCTTGACGATGGCCAATCCCAAACCAGTAGACCCATCCGAGACTTCTCGATTCTTCGCCACTCGATAAAAGCGCTCGAAGATTCGCGGCAAATCTTCCGCGGCGATGCCTTCGCCATTGTCGACGACACGCACTTCGACAAAGCCACTCTCTTCGACCACGCGAATGGCGACGCGACCATCTCGGTCCGTGTGGCGTAATGCATTGGCAACCAGATTGCCGATGGCACGTTCCATCAAACTGATGTCGGCATGAACGTAGGACAAGTTCTGAGGCACTGAGGCTTCGAGCCGGATGCCCTTGGTTTTTGCCTCGGGGCGGAACCGTTGCACTAAGTCATGCACTAACTCCCCAATCGGGAAGGCTTCCAGCTGCAGGCGCACCGAGCCAGATTCTAGCTTTGAGAGTTCCAACAGGTCTTCGGTCATGCGTTGCACCCGGTCGGTATTGCGCATGGCGATTTCCAGCACTTCTTCGCGCCGCTGATCTTCCAGCTCGGGCCACCTTTCGCTGAGGTGTTCCAGATAGCCACGCAAGGACGCCAGCGGTGTGCGTAAATCATGCGAGATGCTGGCAATCATTTCGCGCCGCTTGCGATCACCCTCTTGCACCTGCTCCATCTGGTCTTGCACACTCGAAGCTAGGTAGTTGAAGCCCAGAGCGAGTTGCCCCACTTCGTCCTGACCATGGACATCGCAGCGAACTTCATAATCGCCCTCTTCGAAGGCACTCATGGCGCGACGAACTTTGCGCACACCACGCGTGAGGAAAGACACGATGATCACTGCGCAGATCAGCGCCAATAGGACAGAGGCGCCAAGGGCCCATGCCACTTGCCGCAACTCCGGGCCATCTACGCCCCAAGTGGTGGCGGCATCCAGAGATTGATTGCGCAGCACGGCATAGACATAGCCCAGGCGCTCCCCCTCTACCTCAACGGGCCATGCGGTAAAGATGCTGGCTTGTTCGGGGCGGCGCGGATCCAGGCCAAATACGGTTTCATCTTCCCGCTGCAGGAATTCTTCCACCACAGCAAGGTCGACGCGGTCGGCAACAACAGCCTCGGGCGGCGCGTCATAGCCCAAAATCTTGCCGCTTTGGTCAAGCAGGTAGAGCTCCAGAGTGGGGTTCACCGCCATCAATTTCATGAACACGCCCTGCAACTCCTTCTGGTTGACCTCGCCCTCTTGGAACAAGGTGGAGTGCTCGGCGACAGCACGCGCAACCTCGCGGTTGACCTGCTGGTGCGCATTCAAGAAGTGGTCGCGCGCTAAATTGAGCGTCCACGGCACCAGCCACAAGGCCAACGAAATGAAGATCAGGCTAAGGCCCAGAATGATGCGAACGCGAAGCCCTTGTAGTGCCATCACGCTGACTCCAGTTGATCATTGAACTTATAACCCACACCCCAAACCGTCAGCAGAAACTGAGGTTCGCGGACATCGGGCTCGATCTTGGCGCGCAGTCGATTGATATGACTGTTCACCGTGTGTTGATAGCCCTCGTACTGGAAACCCCAAACCGCGGTTAGGAGATCTTCCCGACGGAATACGCGGCCGGGGTGCGAGGCGAAATGCCACAACAAGTCAAACTCCTTGGCGGTCAGATTCAGAGCTTCTCCCCCACGATCGACGGTGCGCCGCATCGGATCCAAACGCAGACTTCCGCGTTGCAAGAATTCCTGTTCCTCGCTTTCCTCCTGGGCGACGTATTTGCGCGACCGGCGTATCGCCGCACGCACCCGCGCCACTAGCTCACGCACCCCCATCGTCTTAGGCAGATAGTCATCTGCGCCTAACTCCAAGCCCAGCACGCGATCAATTTCGCTGTCGCGAGCGGTAAGCATGAGCAGCGGGGTGTGATTTCCGGCACTGCGCAAAGCCTTGCACACCTCAAGTCCGGACATTTCCGGCAGCATCAGGTCGAGCAGAATCAGGTCAAACTCCTGCTCCTGAGTATGCGCCAGGCCAGCTTCACCATCGCGCGCCACCGTGACCTCGAAACTCTCCTCAGCAAGGCTGAGGCATAGGAGTTGGGCGAAATCAGCGTCGTCTTCGACGAGGAGGAGATTGGGCGTCATGAGGACTCAGTGGGGCAACCCAGAGATTGCACCACGAGTTCATCACAAAACCATCACTGTGACAGTAAATTTCTCCTCAATCGGACTAGATTCCGATGGCCATTCAAGCGCTCAGCTACCTGGTGCGACTGCGCGACGAGCTACGTAATCCAAGACTTTGGCTTCGTAGGCAGGGCTCTTCAAGCCGACGACTTTGGCCTCGGCCTTGGCTTCGTCTACCGAAAGTCCGCCATCCAGCATGCGGTAGGCCAGCCAAACCGCACCCACTCGATTTGCCGAGGCGCAGTGCATCAGAATCGGGCGTTCTGCCTGGCCGAGTTCGGTGCGCAGGGTATCGAGGATTTCGTCGGTCAACTCCGCAGGACCGTTCCAAGGCACGTGGACATAATTCAGTCCTAAGCCTTGCACCACGTCCTGCTCAATCATGTCCGGCATCTCGAAATCATGGCGCAGATTGATGACGGTACGAATGCCACCCATCGAGGCTTGCTCAAAGTCGGCCGCAGAAGGTTGACTCGCCAGGAAAATGCCTTCGAAGGTATGGAGCCGGGTCACAGTGCCGCATTCATAGGGCTCCAAAACCTCGGCCGCCATGGGCGGGTGATGCTCTTGGGGCTCGGGTTCCGCTCCCTGGCAGGCACCAAGGACGAGGGAAAGCAGGGCGAAGTTCAGGATGTTCAGGGTCTTCATGTCTGTACCGATTTGGCGTTCATCTACTTAGGGAGGCTCGCCCGGAGAAAGTTCCTGAGATTCCTGAACTTCCCAGGGCCAGACTTGGAGCTCAAGGCTGGGAGGAGGCCCGAATCGACCAAACCAAGCTCATTTCCCCCTGACGAAAAGGGGCCTGATGGACCTATACTGTGCCCACCATGGCCCGCCCTGTCCCCCAATTCGAAACCCTCGCCGCAGACTTCCCAAAGTGGGAAAAAGTCGGCGACATGATGGACCAGTGCATCGACCTGATGCTCAATCTGCGCCAGTCCGGTCACCCTGGTGGCCCGCGCTCGAAAGTCCAGCAAACCGTGGCATTGACTTTGTCCGGCACCATGCGCTGGGACATTCGCCGCCCGGATAAGGCTTTCGCTGACCGCTTTGTGTTGGTCGCCGGACACTGCGTGCCTTTGGTCTACGCCATGCTCGCGGTCTACAACGAAGCCATGCGCCGGATGTACGAGAAGACTGGCGACGCCAAGTACCAAATCTACGGTGGCGAAGAGCGCACTTTGGTTTGGGAAGACCTGCTCAACTTGCGTCACCACGGCGGCCTGTCCGGTCACGCCGAAGCCGAAGGCAAGACCATGATCTTTGCCGCGAACACCGGTCCTTCCGGCCACGGTGCTCCGGCCGCCGCTGGCATCGCCCTAGCGCTCAAGCACGCTGGCGCCGAAGAGGTCAAAGTCTTCTCGCTCGAAGGCGAAGGTGGTCACACTGCCGGTTGTCATCATGAAACCAAGACCACCGCGTGGGGCTTGGGACTGAGCAACCTTAACTACTTGCTCGACTGGAATGACAACGGCATCGACCCGCGTCCTTATTCCGATATGATCTACGGCGAGCCGCAGCAGTGGTTCGAAAGCTATGGTTGGCGCACCGTGGGCGCCGAAGATGGCAGTGATTACGCCCAAGTCACCAAGGCATTGCTCGACAACGTCTTTGCCGAGGGCGACCAGCCCCGCTGCACCTGGTTCAAGACCATCAAGGGGCGCGGTTATGGCGTGACCGGTTATGCCTCGCACGGCGCTGCGCACAAAGCCAATAACGAGGTCTTCTGGGCCACCAAGTCCGAGTTCGCGCAAAAGTACGGCGTGAGCTTCCAAGGCCAAGGCGAAGCACGTCCGGAATCCAACGACGACTTCCGCGCACAAACTGCCGAGAACCTGAAAATCGCGCTTTCGCTGCTCGATGACGAAGACTTCTGCGCTTGGCTCGCCAACCGTTTGGTCGAGCTCGGTGACAGCGTCCCCACTTCGATCGAGGGCTTCAAGCTCAGCGACGTCGACCCCACCACCGACAAGGAGCTCACCGACCCAGCTTCGCTGCCAGAGAGTGTGTTCATCGAGCCAGGCACCATGGCTCCGAACCGCAAGGGCTTCGCCATGGTCGGCGCCCACCTCAATGCTGTCGCACGCCGCAAGTACGGCCGCCCAGTCGTGATTGCTTGCTCTGCTGACTTGGCCGATTCGACCAACATCTCGGGCTTTGCCAAAGACTCAGACGGCGAAAAGGGCTTCGGCTGGTACGACCGCAACAAGAACGTCGACGGCGCATTGCTGCCCACGACCATCACCGAGTTCAGCAACGCCGGTTTAATGTGCGGTTTGGCCTCGACCAACATGGCGGCCGATCCCGAGAAGAACTTCCAAGGCTTCTGGGGCGCCTGCTCTACCTACGGTAGCTTCAGCTATCTCAAGTACGGCCCGATGCGCTTGTACTCGCAGTTGGTGCAAGACAGCCCGCTGCAAATGGGCAAAGTGATTTGGGTTGCCGGTCACTCCGGTCCGGAAACGGCCGAGGATTCGCGCACTCACTTCGGCATCTTCTCGCCGGGAATCACGCAGTTCTTCCCGCGTGGTCAGGTCATGGACCTCCACCCCTACGAGCCCAACGAAGTCGGCCCTTGCCTACTCGCTGCACTTGGCCAGAACGTGCCGATTGTCGCACTGCACTTGACCCGCCCCAACATTGAAGTGCCCGACCGCAAGGCACTCGGCATGGCCAGTCACATGGATGCCGCTAAGGGTGCCTACCTGATTCGCGATTACGACCCGTCGCGCCCCGCCGATGGCTGCATCATGGTGCGCGGTACTTCGTCAACCGCATCAGTGATTCAGCTTCTGAAAGATGGCGCCTTCGATGGCGACGGCCCCAACGTCAAGCTGGTCGCCGCCGTCAGCCATGAGCTGTTCATGCTGCAGCCTGAGTCCTACCGCGACTCCATCATCAGCAAGGAAGATTGGTTTAACTCCACCTTCATCACCAATGGCGCTCGCCAAATGATGTGGCTGTGGACGGCGCACCAAACCAGCTACAACTACGCCATGGGTTCCGATTGGGATAACCGCTGGCGCACCGGTGGCTCCGGCGACGAGATCATCGAAGAGGCGCACCTCGACTGCAAGCACTTGCTCGAAGGCATCCAGCACTTCGTGGCAGAAAAGGACCAGCGCTTCGCCGCAGCGGGCGCCCCTTCTCCTGCCCACGCTTAAGGCAGTTCAGCTCCTCTCAGAGGCGGGCAGGCTCAGGCCTCGCCCGCCTCTTCTTTTGGAGCTGGTAACGGCGATTGGAAGGTCATCGCTAGACCACCAGGCGCGAGCAGGTAGTAGATGCGCTCACCGTGAGCCTCCATGGGGCCTTGCGGCTCGAGGCCCTGGGAGCGGGCAACGGCAGCGAGGGCATCGGCGTCTTCGACCACCACTTGGAGCATGATCCCTGCCGGCATGCCTTCGCCTTCAGGCCACACTTCGACGCGGCTCTCCCCTGCTGGAAACAGGCCCCCCTTAGGGCTGTCTGGATCGGTCGGCTGCAGCGGCTTCGAAAGGCAAGGGAAGCCCAAACCTAAGCCGAGAAACTCGACCAACTGATCGGCTTCGGGAGTGATCGCGCAAAAGCGGATGGACTTGGGCGGGTTCAGCGGCGCAGCGGTCATGGCGGCATCCTAGCGAAGGCGCGCAGCTTTGCCATGCCGGCATTTGAGACAGGCCTCGCCTTACATCCCGCGCCGGAGCCAACGTCGGGCGAGGTCGCTGAGCAGATCTGCCGCCAAAACTAGGAGCATGGCGAGGACGACATAAAACAGCATTTCGTCGTAGCGACCATGCGCGCGCGCTTCGACAATTTCATAGCCAAGCGAAAGGACTCCGAGCATGCCGAGGACGGTGGCTTCGCGTACGCAAGTTTCGAAGCGATAAAAGAAGTACAGCAGGTAGCGGCCCAGGCTCAAGGGGAAGATTGCGGTGAAGGCCACGGCGCGCCGCGAGGCTCCCATCATGGTCATGGCGCGCAAGGGCGCGGGCGAAAGGTTCTCGACGGTTTCTGAACCTAGGCGCCCCAAAATGCCGGCATTGTGAATAGCGAGTGCTAATACGGCTGGCCAAGCGCTGGAGCCCAACATGGCTAAGAACAAAAAGGCCCAGATGTACTCGGGGATGCCGCGGAGCAACACACAGAGCAAGCGGAAAGCGCGGGCGATGCGCGGCAAAGTCTGTGGGCAACTCTTGGCGTCGGCAGTGGCGTGCGCCAAAAAGGGGTGAGCGCTCATCAGATTGCGCGCACCGAAGAGTGCCAAAAACCAGGCGAAGAAGGCCGCCAGCACAATGGCGAGTACGGCAATCAGCAGTGTGGCCAACATGGCCGTCCCTGCCCCGCCATGCCACAACTCTGCCATCCAGCTCCACAAACTGCCACTTCCGTCGCGCAAGGGACGCGGCGTGGCGTCTTCGCGTAAGAAGCGGCCGAGACGTTCCATGCGCGAAGCCCCGAACAAGTCTTGCATGCGAATCCCGGTGGTGGTCCAGGCCGTAAGTAAGAGTCCGAAGGCCACCCACAGCGAGGCGCGAATCCAGCCGCTACGCGGACGCGTGCGCCGAAGCTGCATGATCTGCTCCCAGGAAGCCTCCGTCGCGGACTCGACTCGAGGTGAGTGAGCATTCATGCCACAAACCTCCTACGAATCTGCGAGCTCCAAGCTTCTAGTAGAAGAATCAAAATCAACAGGGCATACAGGTAAGCCCAAACTTCACGATAGTGCAAGTTCTCAAAGGACTGCCGGATATATAAACCCAACGTGGTGTAGCCGAAGAAACCCAGGACCGCAGAGGAACGCACCGCGCATTCAAAGCGGTAGAAAGCATAGGCGGCAATATCGGCTAAGGCCTGCGGCAAGCGCCCGAATAGAAAGACGTGGAGCGGGCGTGCGCCTAAGCCATGCAAAGCGTTGGCTGCGGCAGGTGAAGATTCATCCAACATCTCGGCAAAGACTTTGGCCAGGGTGCCTCCATAAGGAAGAGCAATCGCCATCACGGCAGCGGCAGGCGACAAGCCAATCGCGGCCAAGAACAACAAAGCCCAAATCAGCTCATGAACGGAGCGCAACACGGCCATGAACCAGCGCACCAGCAGTCGGATGGCCGCTCCTCCGCGTCGGCCTTGCCAAAAGCCTTCGGAAGCCAACACGCCAAACACAGCGCCAAGCACCAAGGCCAAGCTAATGGCAGCGACGGCATAGAGCAGGGTGCGCCAGAGGGCTAAGCCAACTTTGACCAAGAAGGCCGGGGCGTCGGCGGGGAGATAGTCGCTGCCTTCATAGGTGAAGGCTGGTTGGACCGCCGCAGCAAAGAAGTTGCCCGCGATCTCGACTCCCCCGTCATGAGGCAATAACTGCCCCCACTGCAAGCCGAGAGCCAAGAAGGACAGAATCGCCACCAAGGCGAGACCAAACAGGATCGTGGTGCGGCGGCTCGGGGCAAGCGGAGCCGAGGGCATCGAGGGGGCTTTAGCCATCGAGCCGGTAGATGGCATCGGCCGCAGATTCGGTGAGGTCTTGCGGCGGGCCGTCGAAGGCCACCTTTCCTTCGCGCAACGCCACTAAGCGAGGGAAAAACTCGCGCGCCAAGGCCACATCGTGCAGTGAAGCGACCAAAGTCCAGCCTTCTTCTTTGGCCAAGGTCGTCAGCAAGGCAATCATGTCACGTGCGCGGGCCGGATCTACTGCAGACACAGGCTCATCGGCGAGTAGCGCCTGTGGTGATTGAAATAGTGCGCGAGCCAAAGCCACTCGTTGCTGTTGCCCGCCGGAAAGCGAATCGGTGCGGTGGTACAAACGGTCGCCAATACCAACCCGCTCTAAGAGTTGATGTGCGCGCAACAACTCAGCCCGCGCAGGGCGAATCATGAGGCGCAGGGACGACCAAAATCCACGATGCCCTAAACCACCCGCCACCACGTTTTGTAGCACCCGAAGATTGGGGACCAAGGAATGGTCTTGATGCACAAAGCCGACGTCGGCACGAAGTTGGCGACGCCGCGCTTCGGAGAGTTCGGCGGGGTCTTGGCCAAACATTTTGAGGTGACCGCGACTTGGCGCGATCACCCCATTCAACACGCGAAGCAGCGTGGTTTTTCCGGCACCCGAAGGGCCGATTAAGGCCACCATATCCCCCGCCGCAAAGCGCAAGTCCAAGGAGTCCAGCACCGGGCGACCACCCAGATGGACTTGGACTCCCGCCAGCTCAAATGCTGGAGAGGACGACATGGCGTCGACTCGACTTAGAGGAATCCAAGCTGTTCGGCAAGAACAGCAATCGGCTCAAAGTCTTTGTTGGTCGCCGGGATGATGCCTTCTGCGCGGTCGACCGCTTTGAGCAATTCCGGATCCTTCATGTCGACGAGGGCCGTCTGCAGGCGGTCGGTGAAACCGTCGCCGTAGCGCTCATCCAGCACCGGGTGTGCCGTCCAGTTGTAGTCGGGATAAGTGGGCGTTACCCAAATGATGCGGCACTTCTCGGGATCAATGCGGCCATCTTTGACCATGCCATCGTAGGTCTTGAAGTTCAGGGCACCGGTTTCAAAGGTGCCAGCTTGGACCAACTCAGCAGTCTTGTCATGCGAGCCGGAGAACTGATTCTCGGTGCCAAAGAAATCTTCTGGCGACTTGCCTGCATTGGTGCGAATGAAGTGTTCCGGCATGAGGCGACCGGAAGTCGAGCCGGACGAGCCAAAGGTAAAGCTACGACCTTCGAAGCTCATCGGGAAGTCGTCGCCTTTGGTGAGACCAGTCGAGGCATTGGCGATGAAGTAGGACTTAAAGGATGGGTCGCTACCGCCTTGGGCGATGGCGCGCGAACCGTCTACTTTGCTGCGCGCTTGCACACCGGAGAGACCGCCGAACCAGGCAAGTTGGACATCGCCGTTGCGGAACATCTCGACCGAAGCGGCGTAGTCGGGAGTGGGCACATACTCGACGGTAACCCCAAGGGTCTCGGAGAGGTACGCCGCAACCGGCTTAAACTTGGCTTCGAGCTCGGTGGAGTTGGTATCGGGAATCGCGGTGAAGCGAAGCGTTTCCGAGCTGTCGGTGGTCGAGGCTTTTTCTTCGCTGCTGCAGCTGAAGGAAAGAAGACTCAGAAGTGAAGTGGCGAGAAGCGCACGGCCCCCGCGAAGAGATGTCTGGTTCATGCAAGGAAGTGGGTTAAAGAAGGAACGGATTCTAGCCGCGTTCCTGTCCCTGTGCCCATTTCGTCAGCGTTTCCCGCAGAAGATCTTTCTTCACTGGCTTGGCGATGTAGTCGTTCATGCCAGCGTCAAGGCAACGCTCGCGGTCGCCGGCCATCGCGTTTGCCGTCATCGCAATCACGGTGAGGGGATCTCCCCCCTGCTCGCTTTCGCGCTGGCGCAAACTTGCCGTAGCCTCAAATCCATCTAGGACCGGCATTTGGCAATCCATCAGCACCACATCAATGCCGCCCTCGGCGACTCGATCCACCGCCTCTTGACCGTTGTTGGCCACAACGACCTCGCAGCCGAGACCACTCAACATGCGCAAGGCCACTTTCTGATTGATGGGG
>Ga0316208_1003074_pt1 | contig 12525 bp, 9 predicted proteins | sample 3monopyrite_MG_FD_204944 | JGI IMG/M metagenome (GOLD analysis project Ga0316208, IMG submission 204944) | Microbial mat bacterial communities from mineral coupon in-situ incubated in ocean water Damariscotta River, Maine, United States -... | ecosystem: Environmental > Aquatic > Marine > Coastal... | reverse complement strand
GGCCGCCGAGCAACACGAAGACGGGCGGTGCCCCACGCTCCCCCTGGACCGTGTCGCGCATGGCCGTAGCCAGCTCGACAACGCGCTCCTCGGGCAACGCCTTGCTGGCCCAGCGTCCGCCAGAGCCGGTGTTCAGACCGATGCGGAGTCCGGGTCCCAAAGCCGCGAGGCGCGCCTCGGCGACCTCGACGAGCGCAGCTTCCAACAAGAGCTCAGGCTCCCCCTTGGCCACCCCCAACATGTCCGCAAAGATCTCAGGGTGGCTGCGCTCATTGGCGAGCTTCATGCGATCCGCTTCGTCCTTGCCGTGCACCGAGAGCAAGCCCATGTCGAACCACGGTCCAGCCGCCCGGGTATAGCGTCGTTCGCCGGTGGCGTCGAGATAGGCGCCAACGATGCGCTCCTCGATGCGCTGCGCGTCGAAGGCTCCGGAACGCTGCTCCACCACCGCGCCGGGACAGACGACCTCGGTCGCGAGGGCGCACATGGGCTCTTCGTCATCCAGGGAGAGCACTTGGTCAAAGGCGCTCCCCGCGGCGAGACCGTTGACGAGGTCCGCGGCCAGGCCAGGCGGGACCGCCTTGGGATCGACGTCGATCAAGCGCGCGATGCGACCGGTCTCGGCCAGGCCGGCAAGCAGGGGGCGCGCCGCGCGGGCAGTGACCCAGGTGATCTCGAGGCCGGCGCCATGGCGTTCCTCGAGCCCGGTCAGGATCGAGGTCGTGCGCAGGACATCGCCGAGCGCGCCGGTCTTCAGCACCAGCAGGCGGAACGGGGGAGGCTCCATGGGCGCAGTCTACCCCGCTGTTCGGGACGATGCCGCGCCCTTCCCTGCCCGCTTTGTCCGCGGTTGGGGTGGCCGGCTCCCTGGCGGGGGACGAGGCCGATGGCAGGTCCGGCCCCTGGGCGCGACGCTTCTCATGGTCGCTGCTCGCTTCGCGCCCGGGAGCCGGGTAGAAATGTACGGCCTCGGTGCCCCCACCGCCCGCCCCCCGGCGCCCCCCCATGTCCACCCCCCCGCCTTCAGCCACCCGCTCGCTGGTCGTCCTGCCGACCTATAACGAGGCGGAGAACGTGCTCGAGATCGCGGCCGAGGTGCTGCGCGTCGGCGAAGGCCCGGCGGTCGCCGGCAGCATCGAGGTGCTGGTCGTGGACGACGGCAGCCCGGACGGGACCGGCGCGCTGGTTCGCGGAGCGATGGAAGGCGAACCGCGCCTGCACCTGATCGAGCGCGCGGGCAAGCTGGGCCTTGGCACGGCGTACCTGGCGGGCTTCGCGTATGGGTTGGAGCACGGCTTCGACCACATCCTGACGATGGACTGCGACTTCAGCCATAAGCCGGCCTACCTGCCCGATCTGATCGGGGGCATGGGGACGTACGACTTGATGATCGGATCGCGCTATGTTCCGGGCGGTGGAATCGCGAACTGGCCGATCCACCGGCGCTTCCTCTCGAGCTTCGCGAACCTGTACACACGCGCGCTGTTGCGGCTGCCGACCCGCGACTGCACCTCGGGCTTCCGCTGCTACAGCCGCGAAGTGCTCGAGACCATCGACACCGCCGCGATCAAGAGCTCGGGCTATTCGTTCCTCGAAGAGATGGTCTTCCGCGTCCACCGCGCCGGCTTCACGATCGGCGAGACTCCGATCCTGTTCGAGGATCGCATCCGGGGCGCGTCCAAGATCAACCGCGCCGAGATCGTGCGCGCGGCCTTCCACGTACTTGGCACGGCCCTGCGGCCGCCGGTGCGGGCCGTGCGACGCCCCAAGAGCTGAGCCGCCGCCCAGGCGCCCTCGATGCGCTTGAAGAGCCGAGCCGCGCCCATCGGACGCCCGGACCGCAGTCTGGTCTTATGATGGGGCCATGCGCCACGCTCTCGCTGTCCTGTTCCTCGCCCTGTTCGCATCGTTGCCCCTCGCCGCGCCCGCGAGCGGTAGCTCACCGGCTGGACCGCAGTCGGGCTCCGCGCTCGAATCCACGCTCCCCGCGGTTCTCGAGACCCATCGCGAAGGATGCGCTTCGTGTGGCAAGCGGATCTTCTTCGGCAAGCGCTGCGCAACGTGCCTCGTCAAGGAGCGGCTGCCCGACAAGGCCTGCAGCGCGTGTGGCGATGACGTCCTGATCGGCTCGCTGTGCGCGCCTTGCCGGGTCTCCGCGCTCGACGCGAGGCTGCAACGGGAGTGTCTGGACTGCGATCGCACGACCCGCCTCGGGCCGCGCTGTGTGCGTTGCGCGGCTGCGCATGTCACCGCAGGCTTCGGAGCGATGAGCGCGCGGGTCCAGGCCTTTGCCGCCGGCCTCGACGACGAGCTTGGTGCGCGCCTGACGACCGGCCTCGAACAGCTCGGCGTCCGCGCCGAAGACGCGCGCCCTTTGGATTCGGGCGCACCCAGCGAGCGGCCCCTCACCCCGGCCGAGGCCCGCGCCCAGGCCGAGGCGGAAGCCATTGCGGCGGCCGAGGCGAGCTGGCGCAAGCGCGCGCTCGAGTTCGCGCAGGCGCGGGTCGAAGCGGCTGGCGAGGGGGCGAGCGAGCTGGCCCAACAGAGCCGCTCGCTCGCCAAGCGCATCGCCGCGCCGGGCTCGCTCGGAGACCGCACTGCGATCGCGATCGGCGCCGCCCTCGAGGTCGCGGACACCATCGAGACGACCAAGGCGACCGTCGCCGCCGCTGGCATCCGGCGGGCCCTCGACGTCCCCGTCCAGAGCGCGCTCGGGGAGCTGACCCTAGGCGACCTCGCGACGGCCAAGCTGCTCGATGCAGCCCCGGAACTGGCCGGTACGGACCTCGCCGAGGACCCCGCCGCCGTGTTGGCAGCGGTCATCGTGCTCGACCCACTGGGCTTCCTCATGGACCTCGAGCTCGTGCCGACCGACACCGAGCCGGTTTCGGTCATGGAGGCCCTTGCCGCCCGCGGTAGCGAGCACCCGGAACGCACGGTCGCCGCCATCACCTTGATCGAAGCCGTCGCCAGCCTCCGCCGGGGCGAGAACGTCACCCGCTCGCTTCGCGACCTCGGCCGCTCCCTCGAAGTGCTGGCCCCGGCCCCGACGGAGGCGCCCGCCCCGGACGCCTCCACAGGCACCGACGACTGAGCCGGAGACCGCGTGGCGGGCTATACTCCTCCTATGAAGAAGAGCAGCCTGTCCCGCCGCACGTTCCTCAAGGCCTCCGCCTCCGGCGTTGCGGCCGCAGGGCTCGCCTCGGTCCCCCTGGCCTGCCAGGATGGCGATGAAGCACCCGAAGGCGAGCTGCGTCTCGCGGTCATCGGCACCGGCCGCCGGGGCCAGGATCACATCGCGGCGCTCGGCTACCTCGACAAGACCAGCATGCTGGGCATGCGCAAGAAGACCGTCTGGGATCCGCTGCCCGGCCAACGCCTGGTCGCCGTCGCCGACACTTATCAAGGCAACCTCGACGAGGGCGCGCGCCAGGTCCAGGCTACGTTGGGTGAGGTCGCCAAGTACGCGGACTACCGCGACCTCTTGGACCGTGAGGACATCGATGCGGTCGTGATCGCGACGCCGGACCACACGCACACGCCGATCGCAATCGACGCGATCAAGAAGGGCTGCGACGTGTACGTCGAGAAGTCGATCTCGAACGACATGCAGCAGACGTGGGAGCTCGAGGCCGCGCTCGCCGAGCACGGCCGCATCCTGCAGGCCGGCTTCCAGACCCAACAGGACCACATGCACCAACAGGCCGCCAACGTAGTCGCGAACGGCCACATCGGCAAGGTGCACATGGTCGAGAACTTCTTCCACCGCGGCGGCAAGGCCGGCGCGTGGGTCTTCCCCGAGGAAGAGAACCCGCCGCCGCGCGACCAGATCGAGTGGGAGCTGTTCCAGGCCCACGCGCCCAAACAGGAGTACACGCCCAAGCGCTACTTCGGATGGCGTTGCTTTTGGGAGTACTCGACCGGCATCTCGGGCGACATCCTCACCCACCTCATGGTCGCGGTCGACAAGATCGTCGGCACCGGCGTCCCCCACGCCGTCAGCGCGAGTGGCGGCGTCTACGGCTGGAAGGACGGCCGCGAGACGCCCGACCAGTTCAACGTGTTGTTCGAGTACCCCGACCACGAATTGTCGGTGACGTTCCAGTCGACCCTCTCGAACTCGTTCCACAAGACCGCGACCCGCTACATGGGCTCCGACGGCACGGTGGAGCTCGACTGGCGCCTCAAGGTCTACGCCGACCGCTGGTCGGAGAAGTACCGCCAGCGGATCCAGTCCGGCGCCCTCAACCCCCAACAGCCGTTCATCGACCTCGAAGACACGGCCGCCGGCCTGGTCACCAAGGCCGCCCCGTCGCAGCTGTGGTTGGGCGGACGCGGCGCGACGTTGACCACGCGCGCCGACGGTGAGGTGCGCGACACGACCCGCCTGCACCACGAGAACTTCCTGAAGTGCGTGCGCACCCGCGAGGAGCCGGACGCGAGCTTCAAGAAGAGCCTGCCGGCGACGATCGCAGCGCACATGGCGACCACCAGCTATCGCGAAGGGCGCCGGGTCACGTGGGACGCCGAAGCGCGCAAGATCGTCTAGCGCGGTTTCAGAGCTCGCCTTCGAACGCCACCGGCGCACCGACGACGTAGAAGGCCCAGCCCATCACGAGCTCCGGGTGGGCGCGGCACCATAAGGCGCCGTCCTCCGCGCCCATCACCAGGAGCGCGGTGGAGAGTGCATCACCCAGCCAAGCCGCGCGGGTCACGACCGCGACCTGCTCCGTCGCGTGCGCAACCGGGGCCAACGTGCGCGGGTCGAACAGGTGGCTCGGCGCGCCTTCCGCGCCCTCGATCGTGAGCGAGGTCTGGCCCGACGTCGAGAGCGCGCTCCCGTTCAGCCAGATCCTGCGCGTGGTCCCGCCATCCGGCAGCTCGACCGGCCAGCCAGCGTCGTCGGGCAACCGCTCGCCGCTCGCGGCCACACTACTGCCCCCCAGGTCCACGCGCGCACTCGGAAAGCCGGCGCCCTGGAGCACCAGCAGCGCGCGCTCGGCGGCGTACCCCTTGGCCAGGGCCGAGAGGTCCAGGAGCCGGCCGCCCGCCCGCACTTCCACCATCCCCCCAACCGCAGGTTCACCCGAGCCTGCTTCGGGGACGGAGCCCGGCACCCCACTGCCGGGAAGCGGCGCGGCGGCGAGCAGCTCGCGCCACACGACCACATCCGGAGGGAGCCCTGGGTGCTCGCGGAACGGTGAACGGTCGCCGGCCTTCTCGGCTCCCGCCCAAAGAACCTCCACGCCCCCCATGCCCGTGCCCAGGCCGCCGACTTCCCCAGCGCCCAACGAGTCGCCCGGAGTCGATTCGACGACCAACACGTCCCCGTAGAAGCCCAACTCCGCCAACGCGCGAGCCACGGTCGGGTCGTAGGCGCCTTCGGTCAGTGCGTGCACCCGGGCGCCGAGTTCGACCAAGAGCGCGAGCTCACGGGGCATGGGCGCCGCCTCGGCACCCTCCAGGACCGCAGCATTCCAGCGCTGCAACGCGCTGTCCGCGGACCACATGTTGACCAAGCCTTCGATGCGCCTCACTTCTTGGATCGCCTGGTCGGCTGCCGTCCGCGCATCCGGTCCACGCCCCTCGGAGAACGCGATGTCGATCGAAGCCCGCCCGCCCATCGCCTGGGTCGAGACGTTGAGCGTCAAGCCAGCGACTTCCTCCGCTTTGCCCGAAGTGGGGCCGAGCGACGTCCCAACGCCACCCGCCGGAGCGCTCGGCCCGCAGGCCAAGCACAAGGCCGCTCCGATCACCGCGCTGGCCCACCGCGCTCGACGCCGCCCGCTTTGCATCCCAATGCTCATCATCCACCTCCGATCACAAGCACCACGTCGAGCACGTCCCCGGGCGCGACCTGGGCTTGGGCACCGACGAGCGCGCCCGTGCGCCACACACTGGGCAGCAACCGATCCGACGGGGTGAAGAGCAGGCCGCGCACCCGCGGATGCGCTTTGGCAAGGGCGGTCAAGAGCTCGGTCAGCGTGCAGCCGCCAGCGGGCAGGGGGACCTCGAGGGCGCCGGCGACCAGGGCCGAACCACCCGCGGCCAAGGCGTCCTCGAGTGCACCCGAGACGCGCAGTACTGCGGTGCCGGCCCCAGGGCGCGCATCCATATCGGGCTCAACGGGAAGCTCGACGAGCCCAGGCGGGCCAGCGTCCGCCGACGCCATAGGCTCCGCCGAAGCCCCAGGCTCCATCGGCTCCATCGGCTCCATCGGCTCCAGCAGTCCAAGTTCAAGCGCACGCTCGGTCTCGCCACGCACGACCAAGTACGCGCCGAGCGCTTCGGGGTGCGCGAGCTCCGGCCGCGCCCAAGCTGGCAGTTGCTGGGGCCCCCGCAGCTCGGCCGCCAGCGTACGACGAGCGAGCACCAGGGCGCGGCCCGCCGCAAGCCAAGCACGCCCGGGATGCGCATCTCTGGCCAAGGGCTCGGGCGCCACCAGCTCGGCGAGTTCGTCCAGGGTCAGCGCTTCATCGACAAGCAAACCCGCGGTCGAAAAGCTGCAGAAGCCCGCGATGTCGACCGCGGCCGCGAGGTCCTCGTGCCACGCGACGAGCCGCCCTTTCCCATCCGGCCTCAGTGGATCAAGCACCTCCGGCCCCACTCCAGCGAGCGGGCTCCAGTCCTCCGTCTCCGGTGGTGCTGCGCTCCCGACGGCGCGCGCCACGGTAAAGGGAAAGGCGCGCAGCGGATCGTTGCCCGCCGTCGCGACGACCTGGCCCAGGTTGGCCGCCAGGTCGCTCTCCCGACGAGCGGCCTGGCCACCCGCAGTGATCACCGCGCGACCGGTGCGCGCCCCCAGCGCCGCCAAGCCCAGGCGCGGCAGGCGTTCGAGCGCGGCCCTCAGTCGATCCCGGTCCGCCCGGCCCCCCGCGGGCCCAAGCAGCTCCAGGGCCTCTGCCGAGCCCTCACAAGTCCGCACCAGCTCGGCGCGCTCCTCCGCGTCCAGATCCGAGAGCAACGCGAGCACCCCGGCCGCTTCGCGGGCGTCGACCCCGGCGTGGTCACAGGCCGCGAGCACTTCGAGCACCTCCTCGAAGACCTCAATGCCCAGCTCGGCCCCCAGAGCATGGGCCGCACCAAAGCGCGCCCCACCGCGGTTGCCGCCCGCAGTCCCACCGCGCTCGAAGACCATCCCACAAGGGGTCGGACACCCCTTGCAGCCGTGGTGCCCCGCTTCCGCCTCGCGCGCCGCCCGGCCCCATCCGGCCAGCTCAGGTCCAACGTCACCACGCGCCGCAAAGGCCGCAAACAGCTCCAGCGTGCCCGAGCGCGCGCGGGCCTTGAGCCGCGGACTCGAAGCCGCCGCACGCGCCAACCACCCCGATCCAGTCTCCCGCGCCGCCACGTTGCAAACCCGCACGACCAATCCCCAACAACCCCGCTCCGCCAGCAGCGTCCCGAGCCCTCCGCGCCCCGTCGCCGAACCGACTTCATCGCCGGTCACCAGAAGCCCGTAGGGCACCCCGCGGCGCGCGCCAGGACCGCACACCAACACGCCCGCCTCCGACGCCCCCACTTCTGCCCACTGCATCAAATGCCGCGCCCAGCCCTGCGCCCCGAGCGCGTCCGCGGCCTCCACGCCCCCCTCGATCAAGTCGGCGACGGGCTCGAGCCGCGCCTCCAGCCCGTCCCGCCCCGCTTCGACGACCAACACACTCGCGCCCCCCGCGCGCCCCTCCACCGTGATGCCCGCCACATCGGCCGCACTCAGGGCCCAGGCCAACCGCCCGCCGACAGCCCCCTCGGTGTACCCACCGGTCAAGGGCGAGCGCCCACCAAGATGCACGCGCCCAGCCCCCGGCACGCCACGCCAGGTCGCGGCCCCGATCGTCAAGGCGAGCCGCCCCGCCTCCGCACCCTGCACCAGCTCAAAGCACAGCGCGCTGCCCCCAAGCGCCCCGAGCTCGCCCGCATCCCGTGCGGGCGACTTCTCAAGGACGGCAAGCTCTCCGTGAAGCCGCACCCGTACCACCGCGCGATCCCCTAAGATCGTCGCCCCGAACGGAGGGGAGGTGTGCGAGCGCGGCTCCATACCACCCAGCCTACCGCGCCCCCTCCAGGCGCCCCAGACCTTGATGCGCAACCACATCCAGCTCGGATCGATCGCCGGCGTCCCGATCGGCCTGCACTCGACCGTTCTCTGGCTCCTCGCCATCGTCGCGCTGTTCTCCTTTGGCGCGCTGCCGATGATCGTGGTGCTCGCCGTGGCCGTCCTGGTCCATGAGCTCGGCCACGCGCTGGTCGCCAAGCGCTTTGGCGTCCAGGTCCACAAGATCACGCTCTACCCATTCGGCGGCATGGCCCACATGTCGATGATTCCCGAGCGCGGCCGGGAAGAGCTCATCATCGCGCTCGCGGGGCCGTTGACGAACCTCGCGCTGGCGCTGCCGTTCTTGATCGTGCTGCCCTTCATGGGCGGCGTCACTCCCGACCTCGATGGCGGGGGCAGCGGCAACCCCGCGCTGGTCCTGCTGCAGTTTTGGACCGTGGTGAATGTGCTGCTTGGGTTGTTCAACCTGCTGCCAGCCTTCCCGCTCGACGGTGGTCGGGTGCTGCGCTCCATGCTGGTCTCGCGCATGGGCTTCCTTCCCGCGACTGAGCTGGCCGTCAAGGTCGGTCGGTTTGTCGCGGTGGGCATGTTCCTCTTTGGCATTGCGATCGGCCAGCCGTTCAGCTTCGGCCTGGTCGCGCTGTTCGTGTGGTTCATGGGCGGGCGCGAGTTGTTCACCGCGCGACTGCGCCATGCGACGGGCGGCGGACCGAACCCGCTCGAGATGTTCAAGCAGATGTTCGAACAGCAGGGCGGCGCGGGGTTCGGGGGCGCGAGCTTCGGGGGCAACCCGTTCGGCGGGCAAGCGCCCTTCGGCCCAAGTGCGCCCGAGAACGACGAGCCGCGCGAGGCGGAGTTCACCCAGCGCGAGGGCGGCGGCTTCAGCGAAGAGGACGTCCGGCGCCTCGAGGGGTTCCACGGCCGGCTTCCACGCAAGCCCGACAAGGACGGCGCCTGACGCTGGGAAGCCCCTAGCGGGAGGTGTGCGCCTCGCGCAGCACCCGCAGAAAGAGGTCCGGGGTGGTGTCGTGATCGCGCAGGCGCAACTTGGCTTGAAGCGCCACGGCGAGTCGCTTCTCGAGGTCTTCGAGCACTCCGATGCGCAACTCGTGACGACGACGCAGCTCGACGAGCAGCCAGCGATCGCGGGCATCCAGGCGGCTCAGCGTTGCTGGCGTCAGCTGGTCGCGCAAGCCCGCGAGCTCGGCCTCGGCGCTCTCGGCAGCAGCGCGTCGGCGGCGCTCGCGCGCGCGCTTGGGAGCAGGCGCGGGCCGCAGCGCGCGCTGCACGACGTAGGTGTTGGCCAGGAGGTCGCCCAGCCGGCGTTGCTCGGGATGCAGGAAGGCCACGAGGAAGCCGACGGGGATTGGGATCGGGACCATCTCGGCGAGCACTGCGACACCGCGCACGAAGTGTTGGCCGGCGCTGGCCGGCGCGCCGCTGGCGTCAAGGACATCGAGTCCGAGCTGGAACTTGCCCGGGGTCCGGCGGCCAAAGAGCGAGCAAACGGTCGCGAGCAGCGCGAGGCTCAGGAGCAACGCGCCAATGGACAGCTCGGCGAGGATCGCGACCAATTCGCTGCCAAACAGACTCGCGATGAAGCCCAACGTCATCGCCAAGAGGAGCGTGCCGATCACCACGACCACGATGTCCCAGAGAAAGGCGAGGGAGCGGCTGCCGGGACCGGCCAGGGGCAGCTCGAGGGACTGGCCTTCGGAAGTGGGGAACGAGCGCTGCATCGGCCGCACTGTAACCGCCGGCCGGTCGTGCTGGAACGGCTCCGCCGGGTCTCGTGGGCGGCGCCGGTGAGCTGGTTGGAGGAACTGGACTTCCGATGCGTTATCCTGCGTGCATGTCCGTGTCCCCGGCCGCACGCCTGATCGAGCTCCTCGACAAGCCGCCGCGTAAGCTGCGGCCGTCCGAGGTCGTCGAGCTTGAGAGCACCTACCGCCAGACCCACCGCCAGCTCGCCTCCTTGAGGGCCAGCGGCGCGGGGCGCGAGCGGCTGCGTCCGCTCGAAGCCCTGCTGGCCCGGGCCCAGGGGCACCTGACCCGAGAGCGGAAGGGCATTCTAGAGAGCATCCAGACCACGATCGCGCTGGCGCTGTCCACCGCACCGCGGGTGCTGCGCGCCGAGTGGCGCTTGGTGCTCGGCTCGTTCGTTCTGTTCTACGGCCTCGCCGCGCTCGCCTTCGTGCTGGTCCAGCACGACCGGCAACTGGCCTACGTGTTCCTCGAGCCCGCGGCCGTCGACCACCAGCTCGAGCAACTCGAGGGCCTTGCACCTGGCGAGTCGTTCCGCGGCAACTTCACGTTCGAGCGCGAGGAATCGACGGCCACTGCGCTGATGATCACCCTCAACAACGTGCGCGTCTCCTTCTTTCTACTCGCGCTCGCGCTGATCCCCCCGCTGTTCGTCTTCGTGCTGGTCGTCAACGCTTTCATGGTGGGCACCTATCTGGCCGTCGCCGCCGACTTCGACCAGCTTGGTTCGATCAGCTCGATCCTGATGACCCACGGCACGCTCGAGCTCCAAGCGATCGTGCTCGCCTTTGTTGCGGGTGTGCTCCTCGTGCGGCCGCTCGTTTGGCCCGGCGTCTACACCCGTGCCGAGTCGCTGCGCCGCGGATCGGGCCGCGCGCTCGCCGTGTTTGCTCCCGTCGTCCTGATGCTCTTCGTCGCCGGCGCGATCGAGGGCTACGTCACTGCCCACTACGACCTGCCAGTGCGCGCCGCGTTCATCGCTGTGTCCGCGCTGGCCCTTGCCGCTTGGTTCGCACTCGGCGGCCGCAACGACCCTGCCCCCCTGCCATGACCACGACCGAAACCGTCCAGCCGCCCTTCGCCACCCGTGACCTCGACGAGCGCGTCGGCCGCGAGAGCCACATGAGCGACGTCAGTCGCGCGCTGGTGCGCGTGATCTCGTCCGCACGGCCCACGCACGTCTCGACGTTGCACGTAACCTGTTCGGACGGCCTGGAACGCGAGCGCTCGCGCGACTTCATCGACATGGTGGCGCGCGACATCACTCCGGCCGGCGATCGCGGGTGGGCGCCGTTGCGCACGGCGAACCTCGGCGGACGCTACGAGTGGGGCTCGGGCGCGGTGTCGTTCTCCCATTTCGATGGGCCCGATGACCACCTGCAGGTCGTGCAGTGCAACGCGCACGTCGGCGTGATCCGCCATGCGGACGGGCCGCACTTCGGATTCTACGAGCGCGGTCCGCGGCACTCGAACACGTGCGGCGCGCTCTCGCTCCTGCTCGCCGGCCAGAGCGGGCCGTTCCTCGACGAGCTGCGCGAAGCCTTCTCCAGCGAGGGCAAGGACCGGGTGCAGCTGCTCCGGGACCACGTCGCGCCCGAACACCGGGTGTTGTTCGCCGCGGTGGTCAATGCGCGGCTGCAGGCCCGGCGCGCGCTGCTCGACCTCGCGCGTCCGTTGCAGGCCGGCGGCGCCGGGCCCGACCGGTTGTTGATCGTAGCGGCCGTGACCTTCAACCAGCGCGGCGCGGACCACGAGCTGTGCGTCGGTCACTACGCCGGCGCCCGCAACCCGGACGGCACGCTCGCAGCCGTTTGGACGGGGCTCGGAGACGACCCAACGCGCTACCGGTTCGAGAATGCGCTGTCCGGTGTACAGATCACCCAGGATGGGCCGCTGCGGCGCGTGGCCCGGGGCCCCGGCGCTTGGCGCGCGGAGATCGCGGCAGAGCTCGCGGCCGAGCTGGCCTCCACACCCGACCCGGCAGAAGCCGCGGCAGCCGAACGCCAGCCGTCCGCCGTACGCCCGGAGGAAGTCCCGCGCACGCTCGACGCTCGCGCCCTCGCGACCCTCGACCAACTCGACGCGCTGCTTCACGACCCCGACCACCCGTGGACCAGCCTGGCCGCCAAGGGCGCTTGTCTCGCGCTAACCGAGGTGCTCGCCGTACCCGCGGTGGTCAGCCTCTTCGCGGGCGGCGCGCTCGCTGCGAACCACTCCTTCCGCATGCGGCGCATCGCGCGCGGCAATGCGCCCGAGCATGAGGTCGACGAGCTCGCCTACGAGGCCTCCGAGGATCTCGCCCAGCGCGACCCGGGCGAGGCGCGTTCGATCCTGGCCGGCACCACCCAGCGCATTCGCGAACTGTATGGGCGCTGACGCGCTCACCGCTGCCGAAGAAGTCCTGCGCTCGGTCTTCGGGCATGCCGCGCTGCACCCCCCGCAGCGCGCACCGCTGGCCGCTGTCCTCGCCGGTCGGGACGTCCTCGTCACGCTCCCCACCGGCGCCGGCAAGTCCCTGCTCTACCAGCTGCCCGCCGTGGCCGAGCCCGGCCTGACGCTGGTCGTCAGTCCGCTGATCGCCTTGATGAAGGACCAGGTCGACGCCCTCCAGGCCAAGGGCGTGCGCGCTGCTGCCATGCACTCGAACCTAAGCCCAGGCGAACGGGCACGGCACCTAGGCGCCGCCACCCGGGGCGAGCTCGACC
>Ga0316208_1003072_pt1 | contig 12532 bp, 9 predicted proteins | sample 3monopyrite_MG_FD_204944 | JGI IMG/M metagenome (GOLD analysis project Ga0316208, IMG submission 204944) | Microbial mat bacterial communities from mineral coupon in-situ incubated in ocean water Damariscotta River, Maine, United States -... | ecosystem: Environmental > Aquatic > Marine > Coastal... | reverse complement strand
CGTTTTACTTCAGTTACAGGATGCCACGAAAAGTTATGGCTCGCAGAAACTTTTGGATCATGCGTCTGTTTCGCTTAACAGTGGCGAAAAAGTTGGTTTTATTGGTCGCAACGGAGCAGGGAAATCGACCGTTTGCCGAATCTTGTTGGGAAATGAAGAACTTGACAGCGGCGAAATTATTCAGCATTCGACACTACGAATTGGTTATCTGCAACAGCATGATCCATTTAACGAGGGGGAATCTGCTCTCGATTTTTTAATGCGAGATACCGGGGCGCCCGACTGGCAGTGTGGCGAAGTCGCTGCGGAATTTGAAATTAAAGGGGATTATCTGGAAGGGCCGGTTCGCGAACTTTCTGGCGGTTGGCAAACCCGTGTCAAACTGGCAGCGTTATTACTGCACGATCCGAATTTGCTCGTGCTGGACGAACCGACCAACTTTCTCGATCTTCGTACGCAAATTCTGCTGGAACATTTTCTGCGGCATTTTCGCGGAGCCTGCTTGATTGTCTCGCATGATCGCGGTTTTCTCAATGCGACTTGTACAAGCACGCTGGAAATTTCGCGTGGTCAGTTGACGATGTACCGTGGAAATGTGGAACAGTTTCTCGAAGCCAAGCAAGTTCAAATTGAACACGATGCCCGAGTGAACGCTGCCACGCAGACAAAAATGAAGCAGCTCGAAAAGTTCATCAATAAAAATCGCGCCAATGCCAACACGGCTGCCCAGGCGAGAAACAAAGCGAAGCAGTTGGATCGACTGGAATTGATCGAACTGGAAGGTTCTGAAGCGACCGTCAACATTTGCATTCCTGATGTCGAACCAAGAAAAGGACCGGCGTTGAAATGTAAGAGCGTGAGCATCGGCTACCTGGACCATGTTGTAGCAGAAAAGATTCACTTTGAAATTGAACACGGTTCCCGCACCGCAGTTGTCGGGGATAATGGTCAAGGGAAAACAACGCTGCTTCGGACCATTGTCGGTTCGTTGGACACACTACAGGGAGAACACCAGTGGGGCTACGGCTGCAAGCTTGGCGTTTACGCGCAGCATGTTTACACGTCTCTTCCTCCAGACTGGACCGTCAAACAGTATCTGGAAAGTGAAGCAGCAGCCGGGATGACGGTACAGCAAATTCTTAAAGTCGCAGGCAGCTTTCTGTTTCGTGGACCGCTCATCAAGAAGAAAATTAAAGTTCTCAGCGGGGGCGAACGAGCCAGATTGTGCCTGGCGGGTTTATTGCTTGGTGCGTGTAATATCCTGATTCTCGACGAACCGGGCAACCATCTGGATGTCGAAACGCTCGATGCGCTCGCCGATGCAATGCTGACATATAAAGGAACGGTCATTTTTACCAGTCATGATCGCCACTTCGTGCATCGGATTGCCTCGCAGGTGATCGAAGTGAAAGACGGACACGTCGCCGATTACCCTGGCGATTACGATACCTATTTGTATCGCGTCGAAAAAGAAATTGATGACCACGAAGCCGAGCGAAAAGGGAGCAGCCGCCTTCCAGCAGAAGGGAAGGCACCGGGCAAACAAACCAAGAGACAAAAAAGAGCAAAAGATCCCAGGAAACAATTAAGCAAAGTCGAAAAGAAAATCGGCACGTTGGATAGCCAACGGCAAGAGCTGCAAAAAACATTTGTGACATTGACCGATGCAACAAAGGCTCAGGAAATTCACGAACAAATGGAAGCTCTGAAAACAGAAATCGAACAACTGGAAGAACAATGGCTCGAACTGAATGAACAAGTCGAAGCAGAATGGAGTTGATTTGTTCTTTTGTAGGGTCCGCTACCCGCGGACCACGCTGAGGGTTCGACATTTCCTTTTTGTGTGGTGGTCCGCGATAGCGGACCCTACTTACTGAATGCCCCCATAACATTTTGAGGAAACTATGATGAAACGACCGCAGCAGATTATTTCTTTTGTCGCCTCTTTTTTTGTCGTTGGCATGGGACTGGTTTCAATGGCCCAAGCTGCAGAACCGGTGATTGATCGCACCCAAAAACTAGAAACGGTCCGCGAAGACTTTGGCCTGGCTGATGGCCCTGCCTGGGATGGAAAGGGAAGTTTGTATGTTCCTGATGTGAAGGGGAAATCACTTTATCGATACTGGCCGAAGCAGGATAAGTGGGTGAAATTTCTGCCAGATTCAGGTCGTATCAGTGCATCGTACTATTCAAACGGGAAGCTTTATCTTTCCGATAATGGCAACAGCCGCATCGCTGTACTGAGGGAGAAAGAGGTAAAATCTGTTTTCACGCACGACCCCAAAGCAAAGCCGGCTGCCCGTCCGAATGATTTAGTTGTTGATCAACAGGGCGGCGTCTATTACACACTAACTGGTCCGGGTGAAGTTCGCTACATTGCTGCGGTTCAGGGGACTGCGAAAGATGCAACATCAATTGTGGTTGGTAAGGTCAAAACCCCGAATGGGATTATTCTTTCGCCGGATGAAAAAACGCTTTACGTTTCAGCTTATGTCCCGAAAGAAATCTGGGCGTTTCCGGTTGAATCGGCTGGAAAACTCGGCCCGGGAAAACTGTTTGCCATGATGGATGATGGTCCTGAAAAAGGGGCTGATGGAATGAGTATCGACCGGGCAGGCAATGTTTATTGCTGTGGAGCGAAAGACGTGTGGATCTGGAATTCCAAAGGCAAACTTCTCGATAAACTCAAGACACCAACACGTCCCATCAACTGCACCTTCGGCGATGACAATTTACAATCGCTTTACATCACCGGATTCGGCGGTTTGTATCGACAAAAAATGAACACCTGCGGCTGCACTCCCTGACCTTACATTTTCGAGTAAGTTAATCATGTCAACAACAGGACACATCCGCCGACTTTTGAATATCATTGCGATATTGCAATCGGGTCGTTTTATTAACGCGGGAGAACTTGCGGATGAGTGTCAGGTTTCTCGGCGGACGATTTTTCGTGATATCGAAAAGCTGCGACAATCTGGTTTAAGAATTTCATTCGATGAAAAAAAGCAGGGGTATCAGTTTGAAGAGAGTTCTTTTCTGCTTCCTGCCGATCTGACAACCGAAGAAGTTCTGGCGTTGATTACGCTTTGTCAGGATATGGCTGATGATCAGAAAGGGTTGCATTATCTGGAACCGGCACGGATCGCAGCTTTCAAACTTGCCTCTGTTTTACCACGTAAAATGCGGAAATATATTGGGGATTCCATTGAGCTAAGGCATATTCGAATCGGCCCGACAGCTAACCTGGAAGGAACCGAAGACTGTTACGAATTAATTTCCCAAGCTTTACAGAACCGTCAATGCGTTAATATACAATACCGTAGTTTTGCAGACCAAGATTCAATTTCCACCCAGTTGAATCCGTACTGTTTCTTCTTTTCGCGACGATCCTGGTACGTCATTGGGTATTCGTTACTGCATGAAGATGTTCGCACCTTTCATCTGAAACGCTTCGAGCAGGTTGAAATTATGCCGGATCGCGAATACGAAATTCCGGCGGGGTTTTCACTCGACAGTTATCTGGGCAATGCCTGGCACATGATTCGTGAAAAGGATCACCCACACCATGTTGTCATTCGTTTTGCCCCGATAGTTGCTGGCAATGTTGCAGAAATCCAATGGCATAAAACACAGCGAATCGAATCGCAACCAGACGACAGCATTCTCTTTCATGTCGATGTCGAAGGTTTGAACGAAATCGTCTGGTGGATTCTCGGCTACGGCAAACAAGCCGAGGTACTGGAGCCACCAGAACTTCGCCAAAAAGTTCTGGAACATGTGCAAGCCTTGGTGCAGCAATACCAAAATTAGCTTAGGAATCTCTCTTAATTCAAAAAACATCTGTTGAACGGAGGGTAGACATTCTTGCCTGCCTTTATCCCGGGTTGCTCAAACGAGACAGACTCCGAATGTCTGTGCTCCTTTTGGGGTTAATAGAGGTTCCCTTTAGCCAAAACTGCCCAGAGATGACGAAATTGCACAGCTTCACTAATCGCAACGATCTTCCTGAAACGGGCGTGATGGCATTGTATTGTATATATTCTTTGTTTCGTATTTATTTTATTGTTCGGATTGTGTACTCTCTGCTGCACACAGCTTTGAGTTAATCCCGTTACGGTTGTTTTTTAACAGCCGTAACGACAAGAAGTTAAACATTAAGGAACGCTCGAACAATTACTGTCTGGTTTTATCTACTTTTTTGACCAAAGGCCTCTTTCACCATAGCCTGGGGCAACGCCCCAGGTAAAATTGTTTGATTGCTCTTTTTGGCTCAAAGCCATATTCAATGCTTTTGTTGATGGCTTTGAGCCAAAAGGTTGACGACTCATCTGTTCTTGGGGCGTTGCCCCAGGCTATGATGATTATGGCCTTCAACCAAGAAAATAGAATATCTAGTATACGACAGTTATTAGTCGAACGGCCCTAAATAATACAATTTATTTGAGACACATCCAGTAATTTTCAGAGATGTGACAGAGAGGATGCGGGCTATGCCGCCGCGACAACTTTACGATTATTCACAATACGATTTCGATAACCCGATGTACACGATTGATGATATCCGAAAAATCAATCCACAACGGCACGAAATGGAGCAATTAACCGGGATCGTTTACGTCGATACAGAAAACGATGGTTTAATTGGCTTCAAGGATGTTACCGAAAATGAATTCTGGTGTACCGGACACATGCCCGGTTTCCCGTTGATGCCGGGAGTCATTCTTTGTGAATGTGCTGCACAGCTAGCGAGTTTTTATTCTCGAAAATACAACCTGCTCGATGGTGAATATCTCGGCTTCGGCGGGATGGAAAAAGTCCGCTTTCGCAAATCGGTTTTTCCTGGTTCGCGTCTCATTATCGTTGCCAAAAAGTATCGGCTTCGCAAAGGGAAACGGGCAGAGTTTGAATTTCAGGGCTTTGTGAATGACGATCTTGTCTTTACCGGCAACATGATCGGCGTCCCGATCAATCGTGCCACCCCGCTGTAAACAGTTTAGGCTTTTATCAATAAAATGCTGCGCAAAAGTGGCAGGATTTATTTACCACGAAGAAGAAAAAAGTGAACATACAAGACACTGAGACAAAATATTAAGAAGAGAAAAATATAGAAAAAAGTTTCACACAAAGACGCAAAGAAAAGGAAAAAAAGACAGATACGAAGCCTGAAATTAATTCGCGAAATTCACGTTTATTCGCGGTTCGGCACCTTCAAAATAAAGCAAATCTGTTGACGCAGTCGCCTTCGGCTTGCCGTTAAACGAATGTTTGTCTCTGCTTTCGTACTTTTCGTTTCTTTCGTGGTTCAAATTCTTATTTGGTTCCGGTTTATCTGGGTTAGGGCCAGAAAACTAAGAAGATTTCTTGGATCGTTTTCGCTTCGGTGGTGAAGAATCTGGTTCGTCCATTTCGCCGGCGAGGACTTTTTCGATGGTGTCCAGAAACAGGTCCATCGCGAACGGTTTACGTAAATAAGCGGCAACACCCAGCATTTCGGCATAAGCTTTGTGCCGACCTCCTTCGTTGGCGGTGACCATGATCACCTTGGGAGGATTCTCCATCGTTTTCAAAAATTCCAGAACGGGAAATCCGCCCATTTTCGGCATCATCATATCAGTGATGACCAAATCGGGAGAATCTTCTTCGATCGCTTTGCGGCCTTCAATTCCATTACAGCACGCAGTCACATCGTACCCGGAATTATTCAGCACAGCCTGAAGGGTTGTGGAAATTTCGCGATCATCTTCAATTAACACAATACGTTTTGCAGTCATAAAATTATCCGCCAGCATCGTAGTCTCAGGAGGGAAAACAGACTGATTTTTATCCGCCTGCAGGAGAGTTCTTCATCATTCGGTCTGGAAACCAACTCCACCAGCAGACCGATCTTGCTCCCTTATAACAAAAAACAGGACTTTGTTACAGTATTATTTTGCAAGCAGATCAATTCTCAACGAAAAGCGAAGATCGGTTCAACATGTCTTCATTTAAGCAGTTTTCCCTAGCGTCTATAACCCGGTATAGCCAGAACCAAACAGGGATTTGAACCACGAAAGAAACGAAAAACACGAAAGAAGAGACAAACATTCGTTTAATAGCAAGCCGAAGGCGACTGCGTCAACAGGTTTGTTTTATTTTGAAGGTGGCGAACCGCGGATAAACATGAATTTTCGCGAATTAATTTTCAGCCACAGTCTCTGTTCTTTTTTCTTTGCGTCGCTGCGCCTTTGCGCGAAACTCTTTTTTCTCTATTTTTCACTTCTTTTTGTTTTGCCTCAGTGTCAAAGTAGGTTAGGCTTTCCAGCCTGACAAATGTGGTTTCCATGAAGCTCACCTTTTATTTTACCAGCGAACGGACCTTATTTTCTCGAAAAGTATGTGCGTAATGATGTCAGGCTGGAAAGCCTAACCTACGATTCATCAAAAAATCCTGCCACTCTTGCGCAGCATTTCATTGATAAGATACTAACTCGTCCATCGCTTCCTGACCGCGACGTGCATGCAAAATGTAACAAGTTGTCCAGGAAGTACTGCCATTGTGAAGCCAGTGCAACGCTTTTTTGCAGCGGATGCCTGTTTCATCAAAGTAGCCAACTTCGCTGTAAATAATCTCGCTGCGGATTTTCTGTTCGGTCGATTCCAATTTGCGAAAACAAATCCCAAAACATTTCCTTCATTCGATCACTTGACGACCTGGCTCTTTACTGGAAACGGGAATTTTCTCCAAAGACTCGCCGCACTTCTGGCATTGCTCGACAGGATGAACGAGCGTGTGATCGGGAGTTTTAGCTCGTTCCTATCTCGCCCCGGGATGCCCTTTCTGACCGTCCGGACTTTTTCCGCTTGGCTTTCGCAAACTTTTGACGGTGCGCTGGAACTGTTGAAAATCATCAAACAGGCGAAAGATGATCGGATTTTTTGCGTCAGAAGAGAGATCAGAATGATTGAGCAATTGAACGACCACCGGGTATGCTCCTTGCCAGAAGCTCATACAATAATCCCCAATTCCAGTCCAGACCAATTACCGCTGAATAGTTACAAACGTTATACATTTCATGCTGAAATTGGTAAACTGCCGGTCGTTCGGTCACCAGAAAAAATTCGTCCCGCTTATTCATTAAAGGATTTACCCATGCGTCATTCAGGCAAATGTTTCGCGTTGATTTTACTGTTCACGCTGGTCACTCTCCCGTTACAGGCAGCCGAGCATACGAAGGATTCGCTGGAAACGGTGAAGAAAAATTTGAAGGATAAAAAAGCGGTGCTGCTTGATGTGCGTGAGCTTGCCGAATGGAACAAAGGGCATCTCAAAGGGGCGATACTGGTGCCACTCAGTAAGTTGAAGCAAGGCGTAGACAAGAAATGGCTGGAGAAAAAAATTCCGGCTCACAAAATTGTCTACACTCACTGTGCACATGGATTTCGAGCGTTAGCTGCGGGAGATTTTCTCAAAAAACAAGGCTATAACGTTCGCGCTCTCAAGCAAGGTTATCAGGAACTGTTAGATGGCCCGTTTGAACAGGCGGAAAAATAAGACAACCCGGCGGTATTATCTCCCGGGTTGAATGTTCAATCAGTTTTCAAGTCCAACCTTATCGCAGTCTTGTTACCGAAGGGGCAGGGACAAACTTTGAAGTTCTGCTTGATGAGTGCGGAACCGAAGGGAGTGTGCGGTATCCATCGTCGTTGCTGGCAGACTGTTCAAAGTAGGGGGTTGATTGTGTCGGAACGGTTTGCCAGGGCGTGAATGACGACTGGCTTTTATTTTTATCGAAATGTGGATCAGCCGCTGGTGTAGGGACCTTGTTATGTTCGTGCGTTGGTGTCCCCAAGCCCGGTGCACTGGGTACGGTCAATGTTGGTGGAGTGCTGACTCCCGGTAGGATCGTTGGTGATCCAAAACCCTGCGTTCCACAGCAGCCGCCTGTATAAGCTGGAATTTGTGGAGCACAAACTGGTGCGCGATGTTGTTCCCAGACGGTGCTGATGCGTCTTCTGGGAACCATCTTCTGACAAGGGACCATGCGGTGTCGCATCACAGATCGATACTCTGTCTGTGGAACGGTGATAACAACCTGGCGATAAGTCGTAACAGGAACCTGTTCGCAAAAACTTTCTCGACGATAAGTTGTTCGTGGAACCATATCCCAGGAAACAACACGACGGGGAGTTAAACGAGGCCGTGGAGTAATGCAGGTTGGAGCAAACGAAATGGGAGCCTGTGGCATCATTCTACAAATGCAACTACGCCGCATACATCGCCTGCACTGTCTTCGCGCACGTCCACGAAATTGCCTGCATCCGGTGCAGTGACCACAGCCGCCACATGCACGAGCGATACTAGGAAATATTTGAGCCACGGCAGAACGTTGTTCGATGCCGACGGCGGTTAATGAGACAAGCAAGGTCAATATTACAGGCCAACGCATGTTGGAAACTCCCAGGTCATTCAGTTAATTTCGATTATTTCAGGTCTATCGGCAGAAAAATAGTCGTGCCTACCCTCTTAATCGGCATAACCGTTACAGCTTATCACTCTTTTTATGTTATAATCGAAAAGAGAGGCAAAATATTCGGGCTAAAACAGACGACATAATGTGAACATGCGGTCCCGTCTGCGGCAAACAAGTAAGAAGACAAAGGTCAGAAAATGAGTCACGATCAATATCAGAATCCGTTAATCACCCGTTACGCATCACAGGAGATGAGTTTTCTGTGGTCTGCTCAGAAGAAACATTCCACCTGGAGAAAGTTATGGCTGGCATTAGCGGAATCTCAAAAAGAGCTGGGGCTGGATATCAGTGAAGCTCAACTCGACCAGATGCGAGTCAGCTTGGATGATATCGATTTTGAGAAAGCGGCTGAGCACGAAAAGAACCTGCGTCACGATGTCATGGCTCATGTTCACACGTTTGGCGAGCAATGCCCCGACGCGATGCCGATCATTCATTTAGGGGCAACCAGTTGCTTTGTGACAGATAACTCGGAATTGATTCAAATTAAGGAATCTCTCGAACTAATTCGCAGACGGCTTGTTAACACCATCGACGAGCTGGCTCAATTTGCGTATAAATATCGAAACCTCCCTTGCCTGGGGTTCACTCATTTGCAGCCTGCCCAACCAACAACGGTTGGCAAGCGAGCAACATTATGGTGTTACGATCTGGTTCTCGATCTGGAAGAGATCAATCATCGCCTGGCAAAACTGAAGTTTCGGGGCATCAAAGGAACAACCGGGACACAGGCAACATTCTTGCAACTCTTTGATGGCGACCATGGAAAAGTTGCTGCTTTGGATCGCCTGATTTGTGACAAAGTCGGCTTCAAGGAATCTGTTGCGGTCAGCGGGCAGACTTATTCCCGCAAAATAGATTCTCAGGTTCTCGCCTGTTTAAGTGGTGTCGGGCAGTCGGCTCATAAAGCGGGAACGGATATTCGCATTTTACAGCATCGAAAAGAATTGGAAGAACCGTTCGAGAAAAATCAGATTGGCTCTTCCGCGATGGCTTACAAACGCAACCCGATGAGGTCCGAACGAATGTGCGCGCTTTCCCGGTTTGCGATTTCACTGACAGAAAACGCAGACTACACGATGGCAACCCAGTGGATGGAACGAACACTCGATGACAGCGCCAATCGTCGCCTTTCGATCCCACAATCGTTTTTGGCGATTGATGCAACACTCATTTTATATCGTAACATTGCAGATGGTTTGGTCGTTTATCCGAAAGTGATCGAAAAACATCTGCAAGCCGAACTCCCCTTCATGGCGACCGAAGAAATCCTGATGGCGGGCGTCACCGCAGGCGGAGACCGCCAGGAATTGCACGAACGCATCCGTGTTCATTCACAGGAAGCCTCTAAAGTGGTGAAAGAGCAGGGGGGAAGTAACGATTTAATCGAACGCCTGCAAAGCGACGAAAAATTCGCACAGATCGACCTCAGTGCCGCCCTCCACGCTTCAAAATATATCGGCCGCGCCCCCGAACAAGTCGACGAATTCATCACCCAATTCATCCGCCCCATTCGTAGCCAGTATGCCAATGATTTGAAGAGCGAAAACGAAGAATTAAAGGTTTGAGGATCAGCCGGGCAAGGTATGCTGTGCGTAGCACAATTATAGAGTTGAATATGCTACAATAGCAACATTTCCCATTAGTTGTAAGTCACAATTGGTGTGTACATCACACCCTACGGTGCTACGGTGCTACGGTGCTGGCAATTTGACAACGAGGAAACAAACCACTGTGAATCGACTTTCAACGCGAATTACGGCTTTGTTTACGTTTGATCTGGTGATTGCTGGAATCACCATCGTGGCGATTGCGTTTCATCTGGTATTTCGGTTTTCTTTTGAAATCGAAGGAAACGTATTCGGTTTTTCGTGGGCCGTGGTTCCACTTCTTTTTGCGTTGATTGTTGGAGGGATACCGCTTGTTGTCGGGCTGGTTGTTCGACTGATTAAATACGAGTTCAGTTCGGATTTACTGGCTGGTATTTCTATTGTGACAGCGGTATTGCTGGGGGAATATCTGGCTGGGACTCTTGTGGTGCTGATGCTTTCCGGTGGGCAGGCGTTAGAGGCTTATGCGGTTCGAAGGGCATCTTCTGCGCTGCTTGCGCTGGCAAAACGGATGCCTTCGCAAACACATCGCAAGCAGAATGGATCAGTGACAGATATTCCGCTCGAAGAAGTTGCTGTGGGCGATTTGCTTGTCGTTTTACCACACGAAACCTGCCCGGTCGATGGAATAGTGGTTGAAGGGTACAGCGTGATGGATGAATCGTATCTTACGGGCGAGCCATACCTGTTATCCAAAGCTATTGGTTCGAATGTGATGTCCGGGGCGGTCAACGGTGATGGAGCCTTAACGATTCGCGCCGAAAAAACGGCAGTGGATTCGCGGTATGCCAAAATCATGCAGGTGATGCGGGAATCCGAACAAAGTCGTCCTGATTTGCGCCGCCTTGGGGACCAGATCGGTGCTTATTATACGCCGCTGGCTGTTGCAATTGCTTTGGTGGCCTGGATTGCAAGCGGTAGTTCGCTGCGATTTTTAGCAGTGCTGGTCGTTGCAACGCCCTGCCCACTTCTGATTGGTATTCCGGTTGCAATTATCGGATCGGTTTCGTTAGCCGCACGGAGAGGCATCATTATTAAAGACCCTGCAGTGCTGGAAAAAATCGACACATGCAGAACTGCGATTTTTGATAAAACGGGCACACTAACCTACGGTCAACCGAACCTGACGGACGTACTGCCCGGCGAAAATTTTACAAAAGAAGAGGCATTAACTGCGGTCGCAAGCCTGGAACGTTATTCGCGTCATCCACTTGCAGCGGCAACAATCACGGCTGCTCAACGTGCAGGGCTTGAACTTTCAGAAGTTTCTGAAGTCAGTGAAAAGCAGGGGGAAGGACTTCGCGGCGTTATTGGAAATCGACATGTGCAGGTAACGAGTCGCAAAAAAATTCTGTCGCAATCTCCAGATTCTGCACCGTTACTGCCTCCAACCGCAGGAGGACTTGAATGTGTAGCATTAATAGACGGCAAATATGCTGCAACGTTTCGGTATCGTGATGAACCTCGCTCAGAAGGTAAAGCGTTCGTGCGACATTTGAAGCCGGTTCATGGATTCGAACGTGTTCTGCTGGTCTCTGGAGATCGAGAATCGGAGGTTCGGTATCTTGCCGAAAAAGTCGGGATCACCGAAGTCTACGCCAGTCAAAGTCCCGAACAGAAACTGGTGATTGTACGCAAGGAAACCGAAAAGGCTGCGACGGTTTTTATGGGGGACGGAATTAACGATGCCCCGGCCTTAACGGCTGCAACGGTTGGCATTGCTTTTGGCCAAGGAAGCGATGTCACGGCTGAAGCAGCAGGAGCAGTCATTCTGGAAAGTTCGCTGGAACGAGTGGACGAACTTTTGCATATCGGGCAGCGAATGCGAACCATCGCGCTGCAATCGGCAATAGGTGGGATGGCTATGAGTTTGATCGGAATGTTTTTTGCTGCAGGAGGTTACCTGCCCCCGGTTGCAGGTGCAGTTTTTCAGGAAGTGATTGATGTCTTTGCGGTTCTCAATGCTCTGAGAGCTTCTTTACCGCCGCGTAAACGGACTGATTACTAAACTTTTGCACGTAACTTTCATCCCTGGTCAGTTCACTTCTTTTCTCTTTCCTCGAAAGGCTGAAATATAACTGTTTTATTCTCAGGCAGAAGATTTGGACTGGAGAGAATTACACACGATTTCGATTTTTAATAAGAGTCGTCGCGTGATGCGGTGATTTTGAACTCATCGGGCAAGGATGTCCGGTCATTCCTTAATTTCAAGGGAATACTGCAAGGGAATGTTAAAGCTTCACTCTTCAAATTGCGTTGAGGGATCGATTGCGTTTGCGATGCGAAAGTGGCGAATTCGGAACCGCTTTCGACGCAAATTAGCCGGGTGGGGTACGCTGTGCGTACCACAATGATAAAGTTGAATATGCTACAATAGCAACATTCCGCATCAGTTGTAAGTCACAATTG
>Ga0316208_1003067_pt1 | contig 12543 bp, 10 predicted proteins | sample 3monopyrite_MG_FD_204944 | JGI IMG/M metagenome (GOLD analysis project Ga0316208, IMG submission 204944) | Microbial mat bacterial communities from mineral coupon in-situ incubated in ocean water Damariscotta River, Maine, United States -... | ecosystem: Environmental > Aquatic > Marine >... | reverse complement strand
GCACCTAACGTTCACGAGCGCTCAGGAGAAAAGCATGTCGAGCACGAATCAGCCCTCGCAAGAGAATGGAACCGTCGAAGAGTACGACGTCGTGGTCATCGGAGCCGGTGTTAGCGGGATGTACGCTTTGCATCACTATCGCGAGATGGGCCTGTCTGTGCGCGTGTACGACGGCGCTTCCGACGTCGGCGGGACCTGGTGGTACAACCGATATCCGGGTGCTCGCGTCGATGGACCCGGCAGCCCCTACTACTGTTACACCTTCACGGACGAGCTGATGAAGGAGTGGAGATGGGAAGAGACCCAGTCCGCTCAGCCCGATGTTCTCGAATACCTAGAGCACGTTGCCGATCGCTTTGACCTGCGCCGCGACATCGTCTTCGATACGTGGGTCCAGGGAGCGGAATACGATGAAGCCGCCCAGCGATGGACGGTTCAGACGAACACGGGGATCACCGCCTCGGCGAAGTATTTGATTTGCGCGGTGGGCGCACTCTCGAAGACGAATACGCCCGACATTCCGGGGATCGACGACTTCAAGGGAGAGACGTATCACACGGGTCGATGGCCCCATGAGCCGGTTTCCTTTGAAGGCAAGCGGGTCGCCGTGATTGGCACCGGCTCTTCGGGGATTCAGGTGATTCCGGAGATTGCGAAGGACGCCGCGCACCTGACCGTGCTCCAGCGCACCGCCCAGTTCTCCGCGCCGGCGGGGAACCGACCTGTCACCGATGAAGAGATGGCCGACGCGCGTGAAAACTGGGAGCAGAAGGTCGCGACGATGCACGCGAACGCGGGGGGATTCCCCTTTCAGTCTCATGAGCGCATGGCGATGGATGCGACACCTGAAGAGCGACGGGAGCGATACGAGATGCTCTGGCAGCGCGGTGGCTTCCAGTTCTTTACGGATGGCTACAACGACATCGCCATGAGCGAAGAGGCGAACGCCACGCTTTCGGACTTCATGCGCGACAAGATTCGCGAAATCGTGGACGACCCCGAAACCGCGGAGAAGCTGATGCCGCACTACTACGTGATGACGAAGCGGCCCATTCTCGACAACGGCTACTTCGAGACGTACAACCGCGACAACGTCACGCTCATCGATATCAAGCAGGACAAGATCGAGCGGTTCACCGAGACGAGCGTCATTACGGAATCCGGCGAGCACCCGATCGACATCCTGGTACTCGCGACGGGCTTCGACGCGATCAGTGGCTCGATGCTGCGGCTCAATCCGACGGGGCGCGGCGGTCAGCGCCTCTCCGAGCGCTGGGAGGATCGCTTCCACAACTATCTCGGGATGGTCGTGAACGGATTCCCGAACCTATTCATGATCCACGGTCCGGGTTCCCCGGGCGTGTTCTACAACATGCCCCTCGGCGCCGAACGTCAGCTCGGCTGGATCGGTGAGTTCATGAAGCATATGGATCGTGAGGGCATGGGGGCCGCGGAGCCGGCAACCGAGGCGGAGGGCGCGTGGGGCGACGAGGTCGCCGGCATCGCGAATGCGACGCTCTTTCCCAAGACCGACTCCTGGTGGACCGGGGCGAACGTCCCGGGCAAGCCGCGCTATTTCTCGGCCTATCTGGGTGGCTCGATTTACTACATGCGGATCGCCGACGTGATGGCGAAGGGCTACCCCGGCTTCGAGTTCGAGCCCAAGGCAGAATAGGGCGACGCTTCGCCTTCGGCGCCCAGTTTTATGTGGGCGCAGAAAAGCGAATCGTTAGTTGCGTCCGTCGACCCAGATCGGCGAGGTCCAGGCCCGTTCCTGTGTCGTCTTGGCGGTGTTCGGGGCATCGCACCAGGCGGGCCGATTCGGTCCGTCGATGCACGCCCAGCCGCTCTGGCGACAGGTCGGGTTCTCAATCACCCGCGCGTAGTAGACCGCCGCGCGATCGGGATCAAAATCCGGATCCGTCCATTCGCCACAGAGCGTTCGCGCCCCGGCCCCCTTCGGCGTGCAGGTGGAGACATCGACCGTCGCATCGTTCTCACCGCCGGCGACGTCGATGACCTGCTGATGGATCATCCCGTCATCGTCCGCCCAGCCTTTTACAATCTGGACGCGCTGCAGGGGCGCACCGGGATGCTCCGACGTCCCCGTATCCGCGAGCGCGCTCACGACAAAGCGGGGCGCCTTCGTGTCGCGGCTGAACCACTTCTTGGGAGACGCATCGAGCTCCCCACCCATAGGAACGCCCTTCGCATAGCCCTTCGAAACGAGCTCGGGATCGCCGCAGAGGCCCTCGGGTAAGTCGTAGCCGCCAAAGAAGCGAACGCTCATACGTGGCCCGCTCGTTCCGTAAGTCTCGCGCCGACGCATCGCCTCGAAGATCGCTTCGCGACTGTTCTCTTCCGCCCAGACTGCGGCGAGACCGCCCGGACTTCGTCCTGGACGCGGACTCACGGCGCCAAGAGGCAGGTCCTGACGCCACTCCTCGACAGGGCCGGGAACGCCGTCGTGCCCATCCGTCGCGGCAATGAACCCAAACTTGAACGGGTTCACGCCCAGGCGTTCCTCTTCCATCAGGCCCTCGACGAGGGCGTAGCGAACGAAATCCCGTCGAGAGACGCAGCCGTTCCCGGCGAGTGCGCCTTCCCCCGTGCCATCGAGGCAATCCTCGGTGGTCGGCGGACGCATCTTTTCGAAGTCGCAGAGCTCATCCGTCGCGCCCAACACGTTCCACATGTCGTTTCGACATTCGGAGTCACCCTTCATCTGGCTCATCTCGACGATCGGTTCCATCGATGCGCGAAGCCGCGCGACTTCGGCCTGCGCCTCCGTTCCAACGGCACCGCCGTATTCGAGGCCAAAGAGCCGGCCATTTGAGAGGTTCGAGTTGTGCGGGATGGCAAGGACATCACAGCCGGTCCCGGCGTCGACGCACTGCTCCTTGAGATCCCGCCAAAGGCCGACCGCGCTCGGTTGATTGTCGTAGCTGATCGGGATGGCCGGCACGGTTGCGTTCTTGAAGATGACGTTGCGATGGAGCTTCGTCATGTTGGGCGTTGCCGTGTATTCGTACGCCACGAAGCTCGTGAACTCACACGCGGGCGTGTCGTCGTTCGCGCCGGCTGCAGCAGCCTGGGTCTCCTGCCAGACACCGGCGAACGCCGCGTCGCATCGCGCGCCGTCCTCGCCACAAACTTCAGGGCTATCGAGGCCACGATCGACCTTCGCGCGCATTAGGCTCACCACCTGGGGTAGGGGCTTGCCGGCGATGTCGAGGGGCGAGCGATAGTCGACGCAATGTTTCGAGTCGTAGACTTCGGAGCCTGGAGTCTGGCAGAGCGATACGCCGCCCATATTCGAGGCATGGTCGGTGATCGCGGCGAAATCGAGGGGGCGTTCGATCCGCGAGGGGCGGTCCGCCGCGATGCCGAGTGCGACTTCTTCGCCCCGCGCGAAGCGGTACGCATCCGCCGGTCGCAAGCGCGTGCCAAACACGTTCGCGTCCATGGAGACCGCGGTGTGCACGTGGAGATCGCCCCAATAGGCCTGGCGATTGGGATCGTAATCGCGACATCGGCCCTCGGCGGCGGATGCTGCGGGTACTGCAGCGAACGCGGCGAGCAGAGCCAGTACGAGAAGGGTGGAAAGCGAATGAGTCAGGCGCATCAAGAACCTCCGTTGGCTCGGATGCTGACACTACCCGGCTCAGACCGCTAGTCGAGTGAGGAGGATCCCTTCGTGCCGGGGGGTGCCAGGATTGCTTCGAGGATGTCGTCGAACTCGGGGATCGACTCCGCATTCTTGAAGCCGGCCATCCGAGCGTAGACCTCGCTGGCCGCGCTATGGAAGTCGCCGGGCAAGCCCGCGTTCTCGAAGGTCGCTGCGATTTCGCGCATCTCGCCTTCGAAGCGCCAGGCTTTGGGCGCCGTGAAACGACCGGATCCCGTCGAGCGTTCCCGCAGCCCGTTCACGCTCAGGTCCCATTCTGTAAGGAGTGCTTCCTCCACGCCTTCGCGACGGGCGAGCGCGCGGATGGCGAGAAGCAGCGCGGCGCTTCCTTTCGTCCATGCGGCGTACGCCATCTTGAGCGCGGAGGCTGCGCCAACCCGTCCGTCGAGCACGATGGGGTCGAGGGGGCTGCCTTGAAACAGGCGGGCGACCTCCGCCGCGTGATCTCCCGACAGGAAGAGTCGTGTACTTCCTGCACTCCTCGGTGGGGGCCCGACGATCCCCCCATCAACAAAGTCGATGGCCGTGTCTGTGCAATCGTCGGCGAGTGAGCGCGCCGTGTCCGGGGAGACCGCGTTGCAATCGACGTAGGTTCCCGCGAAGGCCGAATCGATCGCTGCTTTCGCGACTTCACGCGCGTTGGCAGGTGGGCAGATGCTCAGCACCACACTCGACTCCGCGAATAGGCGCGCGAGGGTTTCGACCTCTTCGAGGCCGTCGAGCTTGGCGCGCTCGGCGGTGTCCACGCTTCGCCCAGCGCTGGCCCAGAGGGGCTCGTGTCCCATTGAACGCAGGGCGGCGCCGACGGCGCTGCCCATCTGTCCGGGGTGGAGGATGCCGACCTTGGCCACGCCTAGACCGCGGGGTCCTGCTGAAACTCGATCGTGTTGCCGGCGGGATCCTTGAACCAGATGATCTGGGCACGCTCCTCACCGATATGAAGATGATCCTCCGTCCGTGCTTTGACTTCGGCGACCGCTTCATCGATATCGGCGACAAAGAAGGAGAGATGATTTCCGTTGGGCATGGCCAAGCCGCCTTCAGCGACATCGGTGACGACGTGAACAAGGGGGACATCGGTCCCGGCCCAGAACCCATTCACGAGCTTCGCCGCGCCCGAGCGCTCGAAGTCCTTGAGTCCGAGGAACGACTCGTAGAAGTCTTTTACTTCGTCGGGGTTCGCAGCGCCGTTCAGTCCGACGTGATTGATGCGTGTGACCTGCATGAGTGTCTCCAGTGAAGCAATTGGAATCGCCGTCGGATGCTGCGAGGGCTCGGACCATGACGCGACGCGTTGAGAGTCCTCGTTCGCGAGCGGGGCATGGTACCGAAGCGAATATCGGATTTCCTGCGAGGCATTCGGCTCGGCGCTACGCTCGAACTTCGGCTTCGCGGCCCGCTGGGTGCGGGTGATCCGACGGAGTCCAAGCTGCGCCAAGGAGTCATCGCCCGTTATGTACCCCGGTATCCACGCTCAGAATACGCCCGATAAGCCCGCGGTCATCATGGTGGGCTCAGGAGAAGTGCTCACCTACCGCGAACTCGATGAGCGCTCGAACAAGCTGGCACAGCTGTGGTGGGAGCAGGGACTGCGACCCGGCGGCCACGTGGCGATCATCGCGGAGAACACACCGGACTACTACGTCGTGTACTGGGCAGCGATTCGTTCTGGGCTCTACCTGACAGCGATCAATCGATACCTGTCTCCGGAGGAGGCGGCGTATCTGGTGAATGATTCCGCGGCGCGCTCACTCGTGACGACCCGCGCGATGTCAGAGACGGCGACGGGGATGTTGCCCCTGATTCCCGACTGCCCGCATCGCATCATGATCGGCGGAGCGACGGAGGGTTTTGAAGCGTACGAAGCCGCAGTGGAACCGATGCCGACGACGCCCCTTGCTGAACAGCCCCGCGGCGACGTGATGCTCTACTCCTCGGGAACGACGGGACAGCCAAAGGGGATCAAGCGGCCGCTGACGGGGAAGTCCATCGATGATCCTGGTGCTCTGGGGATTTCGATGATGGAGCGGCACCTGCTCGGCATGGATGAGAATTCCCGGTACCTCTCTCCGGCCCCGCTCTATCACTCGGCGCCGCTGGCATGGTCGACGGGCGTCCATGAGTTGGGCGCGACGGTCGTGGTGATGGAAAAATTCGACGCCGAAGGCTTCCTTGCTGCGGTGGGCGAACACGGCGTGACGCATACGCAGGTGGTTCCGACGATGTTTGTTCGGATGCTCAAGCTTACGGATGAGGTTCGAAACGCATACGACGTGAGCACGCTCAAGAATGCGGTGCATGCCGCCGCGCCATGCCCTGTCGATGTAAAGCACCGCATGATCGAGTGGTGGGGCCCGATCATCTGTGAGTACTACGCCGGGACCGAAGGAAACGGACTCACTTTCATCGACTCGCCGCAATGGCTCGACCATCCCGGCTCGGTGGGGAAGGCCATGACGGGTATTCCGCATATCTGCGATGAAGACGGGAAGGAGCTCCCGAACGGGGAGGCCGGCTTGATCTACTTCGAGAGCGAGAAGATGCCCTTCGAATATCATGGCGCACCGGAAAAGACGAAGTCGGCACAGCATCCGATTCACCCGAACTGGTCCGCGCTCGGGGACGTCGGGTATCTCGACGATGACGGGTATCTCTACCTGACCGACCGCAAGGCCTTCATGATCATCTCCGGCGGCGTCAACATCTATCCGCAGGAGATCGAGGATTGCCTGATCATCCATGACAAGGTCGCGGATGCAGCGGTCTTCGGTTTGCCGGATCCGGAGATGGGCGAATTCGTTCAGGCCGTCGTTCAACCGGCGGCGGGCGTCGAGCCAAACGAGGAACTCGAGGCAGAGCTACGCGGCTACATGCGGGAATCGATCGCGCACTTCAAAGTGCCGAAGGTGATCGATTTCAATCCGGAGCTGCCGCGACTGCCCACCGGGAAATTGTACAAGCGGCTCCTGCGCGACGAGTATCTCGAGCAGGCGAAGGCGGAGAGTTAGGCGACGGCTCTCCTGGTCTCAGCTGTCCTTGTTCGCGGCAGCGGAGCGCGCGGCGAGACGGCCAAAGAAGCTCCCGCCGCCGATCGACATCCCACTCGCATAGTGGCTCCCGGAGCGCGTGAGGCCGGCGGAGGCGCGGCCCGCTGCGTAGAGGCCCGGGATGACCTGGTTGTCCACGGTAAGCACTTCGCCGGAGGCCTTTGTGTCGAGGCCGCCAAGAGTGAAGGCGGCCCAGACGCTCTTGTCGACGGAGAGGTCGAGTGCCGCGAAGGGGGGCGAGTTGAGCGGGCTGACCCACTTGGAGGCCTTGTGGTGGGTCGGGTCCTCGTTCTTCTCCGCAGAGGCGTTGTAGCTCTCGACGGTATGCACGAGGTGGCCCGGGGCGATGCCGAGCTCCGATTCGAGCTCCGCCACCGTTTCGCCCATGCCGGCGATCTTGTAAGGGACGAACTGACTGGCCTCGTCATAGAGAGCATCGTCGACGATCAAGTACGCCTGACCATCCGCCTTGCTCATGATCGCGCCGGTGACGCGGCCGTGATAGCAGTCCTCGTTGATGAAGCGGTTACCCTGGGCGTTCACGAGCAAGCCCTTGATATGCGTTGGCGGCGGAAAGAAGGGCGTCGTCATCAGCCCTTCGGACATGTTGACGGCGGCACCGCCGGCGCCCATGCCCATCCGGATGCCGCTGCCGTCACAGCCCTTGGGGTTCCCGATGGGGAAATTGCATTTCGCTAGGTCCGGGGCATAACGCGCGACCATCTCCTTGTTGAAGATGAATCCACCCGTCGTGAGAATCACGCCGCCCTGTGCGCGATATGCGCGTTCTTCGTCATCGACCGTTGCCACGACACCGACGACGCGACCGGCATCGTCCTGGATGAGGGTTTCGACACCGGCATCGTTCTGGATCGTCGCACCTTCCTTCGTCAGGGTCTCGATCAGGGACTCGATGATGTACGTGCCGGCGGAGCCTTCGCGCTTAGGCTTGTGTCCGCGCGGGACCGGCTTGGCCGATTCTGAGAAGGGGTAGGCGAGTTCGTTGCCTGAATAGATGAGGCAGTCGTCGGTTGGCGGGAAGATGACCTTCTCATCGTAGAAGGTGTCCTTGAACTCGACGCCGCAGGATTCGAAGAAGTCGAAATGGGCGAGGCTGCCCTCGCAGTAGAGCTTGACTTTCTCCGGGTCCGCGGTGGGGCCCGCCGCTTCCGTCATATGCGCGAGCATATTTTCGAGGGAGTCTTCAAAGCCGGCCGCCTTTTGAACGCGGGTTCCCCCCCCGAAATAGATCGTGCCTTCCGACTCCGCGGTGGCTCCGCCACCTCGGGATGCGCGTTCAAGCACGAGGGTGCGCGCGCCTGCGCGGTTCGCTTCGACGCCAGCGCATCCGCCCGCGACGCCGAGGCCGACGACGATGACGTCGAACTCTTCATGCCATGAAGCGATCTCGCGTTCGCGGCGGGGCTGGGACGGCAGGGCGGAAGAAGAGTCGGTGGACATCGCAGGGCTCCGTATGGGTGGGCTCGCGAGCATAGCCGGCTACGGAGGCATGTGTCTGCGGACGGACTCTTCCTGGGTGCTCCTTGGGTCGAATGTCGAGAGGTGCGTGCGCTACGCGTTCTTCTTTTTCTCGCCGTGAGTCCGCGACGCGAGGCCAGCGAGTCCGAGTCCCATGAGCAATGCTGTTGAGGGTTCCGGGACGACGCCGCTCAGCTTGCTCGACCCGTTTCGGGATCCAGTGGGGGAGCCGACGCTCGTTGCGCGAACGCCGAAGGCTTCTCCATTGAAAAGATCGGCGGTCAGGCTCTCCGTCAGATGGCTGAGGGTGAACGTGACTTGCTGAATGTCGTCGCTGCCGATCCCAGCGCTACCGATCTCGAGGCCGAGATCACAGGGGCATGGGGTTCCGCCGCCATTCAGATTGTTGCCCCCGCCGAGATTGATGACCGCGTTTGCATCGAATACCGAGTCCGTGATCTCGGTGCCGGTGACGGAGAGACCGGCGAGCAGGCTCTCATCTGAAACCTGGGCAAAGAAGCCACGAAGATCGCCGGTCGGATCCGCCGTCTCGACTTCGAGGGTGATGACGAGATTGCCCGGATCCGCCTCATCATCGATGACGATGGACACGGAGAGCGCACTGCCTGTAAAGGAGCTCGATGTCGCTTCGAGAATCGCGGCGGAGCCCACGATCGGAGCGACGGTGATCGCTGCGATCATCAGAATCGACCGGGAAAAGAGCGAGCGGAAGGGCTTGAGAGGGCTGCGCAGCATGGGGGCTCCAAGAACGGTGGAGCCCTGACACGCAGAATGCGCTGTGAGAGGCCACCGTCGATGAAGTGGTGCGCAAAGGTCGAAAATCGCGTGAGATTGGAGAGTTCCCTTCGCGTTCTCATCAAAACTGCCGCGAAGTGAACGTGGGGAGGGTGTTTGTGGCGCAAACGAAACCTCACATAGAGTTCGAGAATCTCGCGCCGCTGCGGGTATGGGTCATTCAGTATCACCCGGACGCAAGTTTTCTCACAACTCCCCGTTCGCGCATGATAGAAGGGGAGATACCTGGGAAGGTGACGCGAACTCGCGCGCGCTCTCCCATGCATAGTCGACTGGGTTGGGAGATCTGCAATGGTTCGGACCTTGGGCTTCATCAGTAGTTTGGCATTCGCGCTCGGGCTGGGGGCACTTTCCGCTCTACCCGCCGCCGCGATCCCCGTTGGATTCGGCTGCATCACGAACACTTCGGCGACCGATTGTGCGATCGGTGAGGCTCAGTTCTCCGTTGAAGCGACGGACCTTGGTGGCAACCAGGTGCTCTTTACCTTTGCCAACAGCGGGCCCTCGGCGTCCTTGATCACCGACGTCTACTTCGATGACGGGACGCTTCTCGGGATCGCAGGCTTGATCGACGCGGACGACAACTATCTCGGTTCGTTCGGCGATTCGGGTGTCGACTTCTCGCAGGGAGCGTCGCCGCCGAACCTGCCGGGCGGCAACACGATTGGTTTCGTGACCACCGCCGGATTTCTTGCAGACGCGGATCCGCCACCGGCGTTCCAGGGCGTTGACCCAGGTGAAACGCTCGGCGTTGTCTTTAATCTCCAAGGTGGTGGCACCTTCATCGACATCGTCGACGAACTCACGAACGGCGATCTCCGAATCGGGATCCACGCGCAGGCCTTTCCGGGCGGCGGAAGCGAGAGCTTCGTGAACTTCCCGATCCCGGAACCCGGAACGGCGCTGTTATTGGCGCTCGGCCTCGCGGGCCTTTCCGCGGGAGCACGCAAGCGCGCCTAGCCCGACGTCCTCAAGTGAGAGACGCCTAACGACTTCGCTTCCGCGGGTCGTACCAGATTGCGGAGGTCGTGGCTCGCTCCATCAGCGTCGCGGGCTGAGGCGCTTCGATCCCGAGCGCCTTAGCATCGAAGGTGCTCATGCGGGGCGTCGGAATCTCCAGCACGCGTACGTAGTAGAACGCGTCCTGATCCGGCTCGAAATCCGGATCGGTCCAAAGCGCTTCCAGATGGGTCGCACCGATCGAATTCGTATACGTCGCATTCGCGACATCGACGGTACTGCCAATCGATTCAAAGAAGCCCGTTTCGGGATCCCGCGCGCGATCGTCGGCGGCGACGACATCGTAAACGCGTTCGTGACTCATCCCGTCGACGTCGAGCCAGCCCTTGATCACTTGGATTCGGTCGAGGTTCCCCGAGGCGGGGTCGCGATCGGCCCATATAAGAAACTGGGGTGATGCCGAAGCCGGGCGATCGCGCAGGTAGCCCCCCATCGGAACGCCGTCGCGATATCCGATCTCAACCGCATCCGCTGAGCGGAGTGCGGCCTCTTCATAGGACCAGCCTCCGAAGAAGCGAACCTGAATGCGGGGGCCGGAAGTCGCAAAGGTCTCGCGTCGTTCGAGAGCCGCGAAGATGGCGGCGCGTGTGTTCTCTTCGGCCCAGACCGCCGCGAGTCCGCCGCCGCCCCAGGTGGCGCCGGGGGTGGCCGACGAGGGAAGCAGGAGGGCTTCGCCCGATCGGATCCCCGCGCTGCCGTCGAGTACGGGCAGCTTTCCGTGATGTTTGTTCTCTTCGACAGGAGAACTCGCGTTATGACCGTCGCTGCTTCCGATGACGCCCTGGACGTAGGGATTCCAGCCTTCCTTCATGGCGAGCTCGAGGCCCGTTCGCAGGGCCTCGCGCGAGAAGCTACCGCTGGGGCCGCCCGTGCTTCCGACGTCATCCGCCCGCTCGACGATCTCAAAGTCGGCCCAGGGGTCATTCGGCGAAAGCGTCGGATGCGTTTCGGACGAACCCTTGACCTGGAAAATTTCGCTGACCGGCTCGATCTCGCGGCGTCGCATTGCTTCTTCTTCGGTCCAGGCGAGGCTCTCGATCGCTTCGTCGGGATACATGCGCCCGGAGCTCTCGTTCATGTTATGCGGGATCGCGATGACGGCTTGACCTGCATCGCGCTGCGCTTTGAGGGCCGTCCAGAGGTCTTCCGGACGGTCTGAGTCGATCGAGCTATATGGGCGGTCGGGGACCGCGCTGCCACCGTAGACGACGTTGCGATGGATGCCCCAGCTGCTCCACTCATATCCGATGAAGGCGGTGAAAGTTCCCGGGTCGTTATGTCGCTCCGCGGCCGCAATGGTCTCGCGCCAAGCATCGGCTTCGATCGGGCGATTGGTCTCGAGGTCTCCGAAAGGAACATCGCCGCCCGTGAACGCGTGATTCGTCAAAGCGAGGACGCTGTCCGTCCAGTAGCGGGTCATCTCGTATCGATTGCCTTCGAGCAGGACGTCTCGCAGGGGGCGCTTTACCGTTGGGACATCCGGCTGTAGTGCACGTGCGGTCCCCAGATACTCCGCATGATCCGTCACGGCCAGGAAGTCGAGGGGCTGGGAAAGACTGATCGGGTAGCCCGCGCCGTGTTCGATCGCGCCGCCCTTGGCGAATCGATAGGCGTCATCCGGAAGCGCACGGACGCCGAAGATGAATGCATCCACGGAATAGCTCGTATGCACGTGGAGGTCGCCGAAGAGCGCACGTTTCGTCGCGACGGGAGGAATTTTGGGGAGCGCTTGTGGCTGGGCGACTCGGGCGGCGTCGAATCGCGGCTGGAGGGAAGGGTCTTCGATTTGTCCAGTCGCTGCGCGAAGGAAGAAGGCGCCGGCGAGGAGTGCCAAAACAAGGAGGGCGATGAGAGCAGTTCGGATCGGGTGCTGACTCAATGGATTTGCCTTTCGGGACTAGCGAGTGCGGTTGGCGGTGGGATGGTCGACGTAGATCGGTGAGGACCAAGCGCGAGGGCGGTCGGGGTGGAGACAGTCATCGTCTCCCGAGCAAGTGGAGATCGACGTGCAGCGGCCTTCGGCGTCGCGTTCGCAACCGAGGATCGAGGCGTTGACCGTCGGGATCGGGGACTCAAAGACGCGGGCGTAGTAGACGGCGTCACGTCCGCTTCCTATGAATTCGTCGTCTGTGAAGGTCGCGACGCAGCCATCCGTGTCCCCGTCGCATTCAAAGCTCCGCCACGGATCCTCGACCAGTTGCCCAATGTCTTCGCCAGGGGCATTCTGCGGTCGGATGCGAATCACATCGATGCGTTCAATCGGGCGGCGCTGGTCGCTCGGGTGGTAGCACTCGCCGAGACACAGGCGTGCGAGGGAGTCGGCGTCAATCGCGCTCGTCGCATCGGCGGGGCAGCCGGGCTTCTGCGCAAAGGAGCCCGCGGCGCGAACGCGAAACGTTGGGTTCTCGGAGAGGATCCGCTCGCCGCCCATGGGGACGTCGCCCTCCGCCGTGATCAGGTCAAACCAAAGCAGGATGCGAGGACCACTCGTGC
>Ga0316208_1003066_pt1 | contig 12546 bp, 8 predicted proteins | sample 3monopyrite_MG_FD_204944 | JGI IMG/M metagenome (GOLD analysis project Ga0316208, IMG submission 204944) | Microbial mat bacterial communities from mineral coupon in-situ incubated in ocean water Damariscotta River, Maine, United States -... | ecosystem: Environmental > Aquatic > Marine > Coastal... | reverse complement strand
AGGAGTACCAGATCGACGTCGATCCCGATGCGATGCGGGCGCATGGCATCACCCTCGACCAGGTCTTCCAAGCTACGAGGATGTCCAACCTGGACGTTGGCGCAAGAACGATCGAGGTCAGCCGCGCCGAGTACGTCATCCGTGGCCTTGGCTTCATCAAGAGCATCGAGGACATCGAGGACATCGTGGTCGGGGTCAACGAGCACGTCCCGATCAGCATTCGCGATGTCGCAAACGTCTCCAAGGGGCCCGCTCTACGCCGTGGCGCCATGGACAAGGGCGGGGCAGAGGCCGTGGGCGGCGTTGTTGTCGTGCGCTATGGGTTCAACCCGCTGCAGGCGATCAAGAACACGAAGAAGAAGATCGAAGAGGTCTCACCGGGGTTGCCAGCCAAGGCTGTCGCCGACTATCGAGTGACGAGCCGCGACGCCCTCCGCGACTTCGGTGAAGAGAACGACTTCGTCGCACTGGCGGAAGATGACCTGAACCACGACTCGTGGGTTCCGTGGCTGCGCACGCACGACCGGGCCGCCTGGCCTGAAGGTGTGACGCTGAGTCAGGTGACGATCGTTCCGTTCTATGACCGGACCGACCTGATCTACGAGACCCTCGGCACGCTCAACTCGGCCCTGATCGAGGAGATCCTGGTCACGATCATCGTGGTGCTGTTGATGGTCTTCCATCTGCGCAGCTCGATCCTGATCAGCGCGCTCCTGCCGATCGCGGTGTTGATGTGCTTCATCGCCATGAGGGTCTTCGGGGTCGCCGCGAACATCGTGGCGCTCTCCGGGATCGCGATCGCGATCGGGACGATGGTCGATATGGGGGTGATCATCTGCGAGAACATCCTGCGGCACCTGAAGGCCGCCGCACCGGACGAGGATCCGCTCGAGGTGGTTTTCCAAGCCACGCGGGAGGTCGGGAGCGCCGTGATCACCTCGGTGGCGACGACGGTGGTGAGCTTCCTTCCCGTGTTCACGATGACCGCGGCGGAGGGGAAGCTGTTCCAGCCCCTCGCGTACACGAAGACCTTCGCCCTGATCGCTTCGATCATCGTCGCACTGACGGTCATCCCCCCAGCTGCTCACATCCTCTTCACGAGTACGATCCGTCCTGGGCGGCTACGGACACTGTTCTTCGGTGGCCTGGGCGTTGCCGGCATCGTGCTCGCATCCACGATGAGCGTGGGAGGGGGCCTCCTACTTGCGGCCTTCTCGGTCTATCAGGTCTTCTCGGAGCGCCTGCCAGGCTGGGCTCAGCGCATCGGGCCCTGGGTACTCAGCGCAGCGGTCGCGCTCGTCGTCTTCATTCAGTTGACCACGTCTTGGCTGCCGCTTGGACCGACGAGCGGGATGCTCAAGAACCTGGTCTTCGTCGGTGTCCTGATCGGCGGGTTGCTCGCCGCCTTCCTGGCGTTTCAGCGGGTCTACCCACGAGTGCTGCGGTGGTGCCTGGATCACAAGTTCACGTTCCTGCTTGCGCCACTCACGGTCACGATCCTGGGCGGCTGTGCGTGGTTGGGGTTCGACACCATGTTCGGCTTCGCGCCGGACGCCGTGCGCCAGTCCGCGCCATGGCAGCGCGTGGCGAAGACGCTCCCCGGCTTGGGCAAGGAGTTCATGCCTGCACTGGATGAGGGGTCCTACCTCTTCATGCCGACGACCATGCCTCATGCCTCGATCGGCGAGGCCATGGACGTCCTACAGATCCAAGACAAGTCTATCGGGCGCATTCCGGAAGTGGAATCTGTGGTCGGGAAGCTCGGCCGCGCCGAGACGCCGCTGGACCCTGCGCCGATCTCGATGATCGAAACGGTGATCAACTACCGCTCGGAGTACGTCACCGATCAGAAGGGTACCCGTGTGAACTTCCGCTTCGATGAGGAGGCAGAGGAGTTCGAGCGCGATAGCTCTGGCGATTTGATCCCGGACGAGGACGGACGGCCCTACCGACAGTGGCGCGATCACATCAAGACGCCGGACGACATCTGGAAGGAGATCCTGGCAGCGACCGAGCTGCCGGGGAGCACATCAGCACCGAAGCTACAGCCGATCGCGGCGCGCATCGTGATGCTTCAGAGCGGCATGCGGGCACCGATGGGCGTCAAGGTCAAGGGCCCCGATCTCGACACGATCGAGGAGGTCGCCCTGCAGGTTGAGCGCTTCCTGAAGGAGGTTCCGAGTGTCGAGGCCGCGACGGTCACGGCCGACCGCCTGGTTGGCAAGCCGTATCTCGAGATCGAGCTCGATCGCAAGGCCCTGGGGCGCTACGGGCTGCACATCGGTACGGTGCAACAGGTGATCGAAGTCGCCATCGGCGGCAAGCGCATCACGAGCACCGTCGAGGGTCGAGAGCGCTATCCCGTGCGGGTGCGCTACCTACGCGAGCTTCGCGACACACCTGAGAGACTCGGCCAGATCCTGGTGCCGACGATGGACGGGGCTCAGATCCCGCTCGCACAGCTTGCAAAGATCCGCTACGTGCGAGGCCCTCAGGCCATCAAGAGCGAGGACACGTTCTTGATCGGCTACGTCGTGTTCGACAAGAAGGCCGACATGGCGGAGGTCGACGTCGTCGAGGAGTGCCAGGACTACCTGCAGGCGAAGATCGACTCGGGCGAGTTCGTTCTGCCGACGGGTGTCAGCTACACCTTCGCCGGGAACTACGAGAACCAGATCCGATCCCAGAAGACGCTGTCGGTGGTGCTACCGCTCGCCCTCTTCATCATCTTCCTGATCCTGTACCTGCAGTTCGAATCGGTGCTGACAACGATGCTCGTCTTCTCGGGCATCATCGTGGCCTGGGGAGGCGGGTTCGTCTTCATCTGGTTGTACAGCGTGCCCGGCTTCCTCGACTTCGAGGTCCTAGGGGCCAACCTACGAGACCTGTTTCAGGTCGGCACGATCAACCTCAGCGTGGCGATCTGGGTGGGCTTCTTAGCCTTGTTCGGGATCGCCTCGGACGATGGCGTGGTGATGGCCACGTACCTCGACCAGACCTTCGACGGTGAGACGCCTGACTCGCGCTCGCGCATCCGCGACATGGTGGTGGCCGGAGCGCAACGGCGGATTCGACCGGCGCTGATGACGACCGCGACGACGATCCTTGCGCTCATCCCGGTGCTCACATCTACAGGCCGCGGCTCCGACATCATGGTGCCGATGGCCATCCCCTCCTTCGGCGGGATGCTCATCGCGATCATGACGATGCTCGTTGTCCCGGTGCTGTACTGCAGCATCAAGGAGTGGCGTTTCCGAACCACCGCAACGCGGAGTGCCTGATGCCTTCTTCGTACACCTGTCCCATGCACCCGGAGGTCCTTTCGGGCCAGCCGGGCGCCTGCCCGAAGTGCGGGATGGCGTTGGAGTCCGTCGAACCGGTCGCGAACGGCGATGATGGAGGAGAGCTCGCCGACATGACGCGGCGCTTCATCGTGAGCGCCGTGCTGACCGTTCCCGTCTTCCTCGTCGCGATGGGGGATGTGCTGCCAGGACGGCCCCTAGATGGCGTCGGGTCGGCACGGACGCTGTCCTGGGTCCAGTTGCTGCTCGCGACACCCGCTGTGCTTTGGGGCGGATGGCCCTTCTACGTTCGGGGCTGGGCATCGATCGCGCATCGCAGCCTGAACATGTTCACGCTGATCGCTCTGGGCGTCCTCGTGGCCTACGGCTACAGCCTCTTCGCAACGCTCTTTCCTCAGCTCTTCCCGGCTTCGTTCCGCAGCGGGACGGGTGCCGTTGCCGTGTACTTCGAGGCGGCGGCCGTGATCGTCACGCTTGTCTTGCTGGGTCAGGTGCTGGAGCTGCGTGCCCGGAGCCAAACCAGCTCGGCCATTCGCTCCTTGCTCGGTCTGGCTCCCAAGACGGCCCGCGTTGTCCGAGAAGATGGGACCGAAGAGGACGTGCCCTTGGAAGGGGTCAAGACTGGAGTACGGCTGCGAGTCCGCCCTGGAGAGAAGGTACCCGTGGACGGTGTGGTCCTTGATGGTGCAAGCGCGGTCGACGAATCCATGGTGAGCGGCGAGCCCATCCCTGTGGAGAAGGGGCCGGGAGATCAGGTGATCGGTGCCACCCTGAACGGCACCGGGACGATCGTGATGGAGGCCCAGCGCGTGGGGTGCCATACGCTGCTCTCTCAGATCGTTTCGATGGTCGCGAAGGCTCAACGTTCTCGCGCACCTGTACAGAAGCAGGTTGATTTGGTGGCTTCGTACTTCGTTCCAGCTGTCGTCGCAGTCGCCGTGGTGACGTTCATCGTGTGGGGACTGATCGGACCTGACCCGCGCTTGGCCCACGCCTTGATCGCTACCGTCGCCGTTCTGATCATTGCTTGTCCGTGCGCCCTAGGTCTGGCGACGCCGATGTCGATCATGGTGGCAACAGGACGCGGAGCCAAGGAAGGCGTGCTCTTCCGCGATGCGGAGGCGATCGAGCTCCTGCGGAAGGTCGACACGGTTGTCGTGGACAAGACCGGTACGCTGACTGAAGGTCGTCCGCGCTTGGTCGGCGTCGTTCCTGCCCAAGGCGCGACCGAGAACGGGATCCTCCGTGCCGCCGGGAGTCTCGAGCAGGGCAGCGAACATCCCCTGGCGGCTGCCATTGTTGAAGGTGCGCACGACCGGGGCCTCGAGCTGGAGCCGACGGAGGGCTTCGCGTCGATCACGGGGAAGGGCGTTCGGGGGATGGTCGCCGGCCAGACCGTGATCCTCGGTAACGCACGGATGCTCGAGGAGGCCGAGATCTCGACCTCCGATCTCCGTGAACAGGCTGAAGCGCTTCGTGTTGATGGCCAGACGGTGATGTTCATCGCGATGGAAGGTCAACTCGGCGGTCTTCTCTGTGTTGCTGACCCGATCAAGCCCACCTCGAAGGAGGCCATCCAAGGCCTTCACAGGGACGACGTGCGAGTCATCGTGCTCACCGGCGACAACGAGACCACCGCGAGAGCGGTCGCGAATCAGCTCGGGCTCGATGACGTCATCGCCGGGGTCCTCCCCGAGCAGAAGGCGGAGGAAGTCAAGCGCCTTCAGGCTGCAGGCCATGTGGTCGCGATGGCGGGCGACGGTATCAACGACGCCCCGGCCCTGGCCCAGGCAGACGTTGGTATCGCGATGGGCACCGGAACAGACGTCGCAATGGAGAGCGCCGGGATCACGCTAGTCAAGGGCGACCTCCGCGGCATCTTGCGCGCGCGCCGCCTGAGCGGCGAGACCATGGCCAACATCCGCCAGAACCTGGTCTTCGCTTTCGGCTACAATGCGCTCGGTGTTCCTGTCGCCGCTGGCGTGCTCTACCCGGTGTTCGGGCTGCTCTTGAACCCCATGTTTGCTGCGGCCGCGATGAGTCTGAGCTCGGTCTCGGTCATCGGCAATGCGCTTCGTCTGCGGCGGACTACGGCATGAGCTGCATCTCGCCGCAAAACCACACTCTGACCACCCAGCTGGAGCCCCTTGGGGCGACGGACTGGCAATCACCCTACCTGGAGATTTTCGTGAAAGTGCTAATCGTTCTGTTCCTCACCCTCTTCTCGTCCGCGGCCGTCGTTAGCGCGCAGGCGTCAACGTCCGATGTGCCCGCTCCCGCAACCACCGCGGACGAAGCTGTCAACAAGCTCTGCCCGATCGGTGTGGAGCCGATCGACGGGGAGACGTTCATCATCTATGACGGCCACAAGGTCGGCTTCTGCTGCGGCGGCTGCGACACCAAGTTCCTCGCCTGGACCACGGAGAAGAAAGACGCCTTCATCGCCGCGGCCCTCGCGGGCCAAGAGGCCGAGGAGGGCAAGGAGGAGAAGCCGGCGGATAGCGAAGTCAAAGAACGCCCGAGTGAGCCCTACCTGCTTCCCACGTGCCCCGTGTCCGGCGAGAAGCTGGGCTCGATGGGCGATCCCGTCGTACTCACGGTCGAAGGCCGCGAGGTGAAGCTCTGCTGCAAGGGCTGTGTGCGCAAGATCGAGAAGGACCCGGCCAAGTACCTCGCCACCGTCGACGAGAAGCTCACTGCCGATCAGAAGCCCTACTATCCGCTGTTAACTTGCGTTGTCAGCGGCGAGCCTCTGGTGGAAGACGGCGAAGACGTCGCCATCGACGTGATCGTCAAGAACCGGCTCTTCCGCGTGTGCTGCAAGAGCTGCATCCGCAAGCTGAAGACAGACAGCGAGACCTACTTCACCGCCCTCGACAGCGCTGTGAAGCAGGCTCAGGACGAGGACTACCCGCTCGACACCTGCATCGTTCGCGACAAGAGCAAGCTCGGCTCGATGGGCGATCCCGCTGAGTTGGTCATCGGAAACCGGCTCGTGCGCTTCTGCTGCTCCGGCTGCCAGCCCAAGTTCGTGGCCGCACCCGCGACTTACCTCGCGCGTCTGGATGCGGCGTGGGCACCGATCCACGCCAAGCGATCGAAGGCGAAGGCTGCCAAAGCGGACAGCCACGAGGGTAAGGATGGCCATGAGCACCACAAGGACGGAGGCCACTGATGCACGGCAGACAACGATGAACGGATCGAAGGCCCGGGCGCTACAGGGGCATCGGTACTCCTTCCTAGGTGCGGCTCTGCTCGTGCTCGCTGGGATGTATCCGATCCTAGGCCTCGGTCGCCTGGGCCTCGCGATCTGGACGGCGACCTTCTGGGTCGTGCTCCTGGCGGCGATTCACGCCGTCAGCCTGAGCCCTGGAGTTCGCATGGTTGCCCGTGGGTTGGGTGCGGCGTCACTCGCTGCCGGCGTGGGTGGATTCCTCTGCTACGAACTGCTTGAGGGCACTCACGCCTGGATCCTCGTGACGGTCGACGCCTTGACGCTGCTGTTCCTGGCGTTCGCCACGGGCGCAGTGCTCCTTGAGGTCCTGCGTGCCGCCCATGTCAGCGTCGATCATCTGGTTGGCGCTGCTTCTGCCTACGTCATGCTCGGCTTGACGTTCACATACGCGTTCCTCGGGCTCAAGGCCCTTGCCGGTGCCCCGGTCCTGCTGGGCGAGGGAGAGCTCTGCGGCCGGCTTGAAGTCGTGGCCTCCCCCGAGTTGGCCGACTACCTCTACTACAGCTTCGTGACCCTCACGACGCTGGGATTCGGGGACCTGACGCCCGGAACGCTTGGGGCTCGCGTTCTGACCGGGGTGGAAGCGGTCACAGGACAGCTGTTCCTGACGGTGCTGATCGCTCGGCTCATTGGCATGCACGTGGTACATGCCGGTCAGTGGTCTTCCAAGGGCGGCGCCCACGAGGGCACTACAGACCGGTCCTGCGAGTCCTAGGGGCGAAATGGCCCCTGGAAGTCGTGTCCGGACCAAGGTGCTTGTCCGATTGGGCGGCCGGGCCAGAAGAGCAGGATATTGTTGCCTACGCGACGACCTAGTCACCGTCCAAGTCTCGACCCGGCTGTACTCGGAGTCATGCGCGACCTCTAACGGTAGCTCCCTGGGGTCCCGACCCTGGTAGTCACTTGAAGGGGATCACTTGACTCGAACTAGACTGGCGCCCGGCCGGGTAGTTCGTAGGACCCGGGGACGGACTTGTGATTGCCACAGATTCGGGCCTCGGCAAGACCCTCGAGCTCGATCGTGCAGTGCCCGATTCGGAAGCGGTCCATGAGAAGCTGCCTGATCAGCCGCTTCAGGGCTACGCCGTATGTGGCGCCCTCGCTCATGACGACATGGGCCTCGAGAGCGGGGTGGGGCTCGTCGAGGCGACAAACGTGCGGGTGATGAACGCTCAGCACTCCGGGGGAGTCGATGAGGGCTGTAGCGACCTCTCCAGTGCGGATGTCCGTCAGGGTGCTGTTCAGCAGGATCCGGATCACCTACAGCATCATGGTGAAGCCCTAGTAAAGCATGTCGGCAGAGATCGGGACCGTGGCAACCAGGTCCGCCCAGTATCACTAAGTGAGCAGAACCAAGATAACCGCGACGATTAGAGCGAACGAGGCGAGGGCATCGGAGACGTTGTGTACGAACGCCGCTCGGCTATTCAGGCTACCCTCCGAGAGCTGGTTTGTCAGTGCAGCAGTGACCACGTCGATCACGAGCGCGATGCTCGCTACCCAGACGATGATCCAGCTCTCGACCGGCTGGGGGCTGAAAATGTGAGTTCCGGCCTCGTGGCCCAGATAGAGCCCGACGAGGATCAGCGTGGTCATGTTGATGAGGGCCCCGATGACTACGATCCGTCGATACCCGAACGTCCTCTTATAGTCCGCGGCTGCGCTTGAGATGAGCCTCGAGACGAGTACGATCCCGAGCGCAGCCCGCGTCGCTTAGGTTGTGCAGGATGTTGGCAACCAGCGAGTGGCTCCCCGAAAGGACACTGCTCACGATCTGGGCGACCGTCAGCATGCCCAGCACTCGCACATGTCGCGCCCCTTTAGGGCTTGGGGCAAGGCGCGCCTGCGGGGGACCGGGTTCAGAAGTCTTACTCCCCGATGTCGGTTAGGCTGGGCGCACTCCTACCCAGGTACCATGAGTCGTTTCAGCCTCTGTGGGTGTTCCGCCAGAGACGGCAGGCCTACTCGGAGGCATCGAAGATCTTGGCGATTTCGGCGATCATGCGGCCTTCGACCAGCATGATGACCGGGTATCGGAGTAAGACGAGGGGATGGTCAGGAGGATATTTGCTTTCGTCGTGGTCGATGGCGCCTTGGTGACATGATGAATTGGGTACGCCCCCAGTTCCGGGAGCAAGTCCTCCGTGAAATGGAGGCGTGGTTGGAATCGCCTCGGCCGGATCCGGCAGTCATTCGTCGTAAGGTGCTCCGCTGGCTCGAGTGGAGTTCGCCGAACACGGACCTCTCGGACGCTCTAGGGCTCTACGCCGATGCGGTTATCGGGGCGGCGCTGGAGCTGAAGCTGCCCCCGGGAAAGGTCAAGCACAAGGTCTTTCGAGGGATCCGCGATGAGGCCGCTTATAGGTTCGTTTGCGCTTGCTACGACATGTGCCTGCAAGTTGGCTGGGTTCCTCGCTGGTGGCCTTGTCGGGTGCCAGATAAGTCGATCGTCTTCAGCTTCCTACAGCAGCACGATGCCTGGACAAGGTCTATCAGGGGGCCGTCGATCAAACGTTGCAGAGCCGCTCGGCCTGATGGTCCTGCGATTAGCGAGCGCGACATGTTCATGTTCGCCGGCTTCAAGATGGTGAAGGACGCCTTCTGCATTCAGTACGACTGGGAGTCGATCGTTCGAAGTGTCCGCAAGGCTCGATCAGAGGCCGAGGGGTACTCGACCATGCATCCTCCTGGGTGGCAGGGCGGAACAGCCACCGAAGACCCAATCTCAAGGGAGGTTCGAGCGGGCGCAGTCATCGAGGCATACAGGCTGACGGAATTCATGGGATTGGAATGCCTCTACCGACGGGGCGACGGCAAGTTGAGCCTGGGATGGACGCAGGTCCGAGACGCCTACCACAAGGCCCACAATATTCCCCGAAAGCGGCGGCGGGTGCGTGTAGAGGATCCGGAGGACAATGAGCAGCCATCCAAGACGGATCCGAAGCCTACCGTGCGAAAGATGGACGCGCTCGAGAACACGGCCATTGCACAGCTGTCGATCGAGAATCTCAGGTATGAGGATGAACTGTGCGAGAGACGTGACCGCGCAAACGCGCTGAGGGATCTGGTTAGCGAAAGTCCTCTCTTGCTCGACTACTTGGAACCTACCCGGGCCCACGCGCTCGGGGTTGGGCCGGACGAACTCGAAGGCCGACTCCTCGGGATTCAGGATGCCGTGAAGGCCGAAGTGGACCCAGCAAGGAAGGCCGCCCTCTTCTACGGGTTCGGACGGTGGCACCCAAATGGCAAGGTCTGGAAGCAGAACCAGCTTGCCGAGGAGTTTGGAGCAAGCTCTCAGATGGTCTCGCGGCACGCCCCTTGGGCGGAACACAAGCTTCAGAGCCTGGGGCTCCTTGATCCTCCCGAGAGCGAATCGCGTCGCAAGTAGACTTTTTACAAATGCCGTGTCCCTTCCACGGGCATGGACGACAACCACATCCAGGCGCTGCGCGCTTTGTCGCTCCCCGATGTCATTCGGGTCGAGCCTCTCGCCACCTTCCTTGACATGCCGTCGGAGGGGGTTCTTCGAGAACTGGAGTCAGGCCGAATGCCCGGCCGCCAGATCGAGGGGGACTGGCTGATCTCCCGACGGGCCCTGATCAACTGGCTGGGGAGTCGGCCTAGCGAGGTGGGATCGTGAGCGTCCCGGTCGATGAGATTCTTGACCGCCTCCGGAAGGTCAAGCAGGGCGGCGACGGTTGGACGGCCTGCTGTCCGGGACACGAAGACAGTCGCCCCAGCCTCTCTGTGAAAACAGGCGACGAGGGGCGGGTGCTCCTCAAGTGCCACGCCGGGTGCACCGTCGAGAAGATTTGCGCAGGGCTTGGGGTCGAGGTGCGCGACCTGTTCGCGTATGCGCCGGCAGGACTTGCTCGAAGGGTGATTCAAACATCTAAGCCTCACCTGGCTTGGGTGAGCGTCGATGATGCGGCCCGCAGCATAAGCACACAGGTACAAGCCACGTGTGCGCCTGAGCGATGGGACTACTGCGATGCAGGCGGAGTGCACGTCTTCAGCGTGCTTCGTTTCGAACTAGACGGCTCCAAGGGCAAGACCTATCGACCTGTGCGGCGCGTGAGTGGTGGCTGGGAGGTCGGCGGGCCCAAGGCCAAGCTGCCGCTCTATAGGCTGCCCGAGTTGCTCAGCGCCGACGATGTCTACGTCGTCGAAGGGGAGAAGGTAGCGGATGCTGCACGACAGCTTGGGCTCTCTGCGACCACAAGCGCTTTCGGCTCAGCGTCAGCCGGACGGACGGATTGGGCACCGATCGCAGGCAAGCGCGTGGTCCTTGTACCCGACGCCGACCCACCCGGGGAGAAGTATGCAGCCGACGTGGAGCAAGAGATCCGGTCGCTAGGTGCATCGGCCGAGATCGCCGTTCTCCGACTCCCTGGCTTGACGGCGGGGCAAGACCTTGTGGACTACGTCGAGAAGAGGACTCTGGAGGGCGTTGAGAAGCAGGAACTCCTGCGGGAAATCGTCGAGCTTGCAACGGCCGTTGAGCCTCAGGGTCTACCTGGACCGGGTCAAGCACAGCTTCCAAGAAGCCTGGCCCGCCGGAGACCGTTTCCTCTGGAGATACTCCCCACCCCCTTAGGCGCGTTCATTCGTGAAAGTTCGAGGGCCCTCGACTGCCCGCAAGAACTCCTGCTCTCGCCTCTCATGGCCGTCCTCGGAGCGTCTGTCGGAAACAGCCACGTGCTCGAGCTGAAGTCAACGTGGCACGTGCCTGCAGTCATCTGGTCCATCTCCGTCGCGGACTCGGGGGCCAAGAAGTCACCGGCCTTCAAGCTCATCACCGAGCCCTTGAGGAAGCTCGACCTGGAGAGGGTCACGCAACACAAGGAAGACCTGAGGGAGTACAAGCGCGCGTACGCAAAGTGGAAGAAGGGGGACGAGGCAGGCGACGAACCGGAGATGCCCTGCATCGAGAGGCTCGTTGTTAACGACGTAACGATGGAGGGGCTCACCAAGATTCTTGAGGACTCTCCTCTCGGCGTGCTGCTTCATCGGGACGAGCTGTCGGCATGGTTCGCCTCTTTCGATCAGTACCGCAGCACCAAGGGCGCGGACGAGAGCAACTGGCTTTCCCTCTTCAACGCGAGTGAAGTCGTCCACGACCGCAAGTCATCGCATGGAAAGCCCATCGCCGTTCCCCGAGCGTTCGTGTGTGTGACCGGGACCATTCAGCCGAAGATCCTGGCGAAGGTGTTGAGCGAGTCGCGGATGGAGAGCGGTTTGGCCGCACGCTTCCTGTTTACCTTTCCGGAGAGAACCAAGCGGAGATGGACACCGGACGACTTCGACCCCGCGCTCGGCAAGGCCTACCAAGACTTGATTCGGGCGCTCGTTGAGTACGCTGATTCGGCCCTTAGCCCGCATCCATCACCAGACTCCAGTCTGGATGTGGTTCCCGATAAGCGCGCCAGTTGGAGGCACAGTTCGATGGCCTGGCGCGCCACTCGCGGCCTGAGTGGCGGCTCCGGAGCCGCGTCCCAGCCTCGTTTCGCCAGGATCCTGAGCGTAGCCCCACGCACTACCACCGGCTCGTCCCTCGAGCCGGCCGCCATCACGCGCCCTCCGTCACCCCGCTCGGTCAGGTCGGTTTCAGCCGGGACCAGATCTCCGCAAAGAGCTCCTGCATCGGATAGCCCTCACTCATCGACACCCAGATCCGCCGCACGGTGACATGCACACGCGCGCCGATCTTGAGCAGCCGCGTCCGGATCGTCCCGCACTGCGCACGCGCGAGCTCCGTCCCCGCCAGCCCGATGCGCCGCAGCTCGCTCATCAGCACGTACGCCATCGACGAGAAGTACATGCGTGTCTGGTTCGCACGCATCGACCAGCAGCTCGTGCGATCCGCGAAGAGGTCGAGCTGCTGCTCCTTGATCCGGTTCTCCATCTCGCCGCGAGCGCAGTACAGCTCTTCGTACAGCTCGCGCGCCGGCCACTCCTTCTCGCCCAGACTCGTCACGATGAAGCGCGGGTTCGCGCGACCGACGAGCT
>Ga0316208_1003065_pt1 | contig 12549 bp, 10 predicted proteins | sample 3monopyrite_MG_FD_204944 | JGI IMG/M metagenome (GOLD analysis project Ga0316208, IMG submission 204944) | Microbial mat bacterial communities from mineral coupon in-situ incubated in ocean water Damariscotta River, Maine, United States -... | ecosystem: Environmental > Aquatic > Marine >... | reverse complement strand
CGCGCCCATTCTCTCGCCCGCGTCGACGACCGTTCGGATTTCTTCGGTGAGCGATTCCGGATCGTTGGGATCGGTCTGGTCGACGCCGTACAACCGGTGGAATAGTGTGTCGATTCGCGTGGCGATACCGATCACGGGCCGAAGAATGGCAACGGCCGATTGGATCAGCGGCCAGCCTCGATACAGGAAGCGTTCGCCCGAGACCTGTGCTACCGATCTGGGGAACACGATTCCGAATCCGAGGAGTGTCGCGATGAGTCCGACCCATCTCATTCCGAAGTCGAACCAGTCACTGAATGACGCAGGCAGGTCACCGGTCTGAAGCAGCAGGTCCCAATGGAAGACGACGATTGAGACGTAAACGAGCGATGTGATTGCAAGAAAGGTCTCGCAAGCAATCAATGCCGCTTCCCAGTTCTTGAGGATGTCAAGAAATCGGTTTTCCTTTCCGCGCTCTTTGCATAACTCGTCGAGTTCCGCTCGTGAGAATCCTCGCAGGCTGTAACACGCGATTGATGCGTAAAGCAGCAGGGCAAGCAGAACGGCGCAGAGGGGCAGGGCGATGACGGGGGTCACGACAGCCCTCCGGATTGGGCTGCAACTTCTTCTTCACTCGAGCGCTGGGCTTCGTCGACGTGACCGTGGTCTGACGAGTCTCGGCTTGGCTTCGGCCGACCGAGCACTTCGAAGACGTGACATTCTCGGACGCGCATGATCGCGAGTTCTTCGGCTGTGAGATCGTCGTAGCCGCACAGGTGTAACAGGCCGTGGACGATGTAAAGAGTCAGCTCGTCCATCACGTCCCACGAATAATCGGCCGCCATAACGCTGGCCATTTCCGTGCTGACGATGACCTCGCCGTCGATTGTTTTACCGGTTCCGCGAGGCGCGTCGGACGGCAGTTCGACAGTCTCGTCGCGCGACTCTTCCAGCAGAAAACTCAGGACGTCGGTTTCGAAGTCGTGATTCAGGTACTGCCGGTTCAGTTCGTGAATCTGCGCGTTATCGACGATGGCGACGCTGATCGTTGCTGCTGAGACCTGCTCGGTCTGGAGGGTCTGGCGGACGATCGTCCTGACGAATTCTTCGTCAATCGTCAGGCATTCCTGGTTGTCGGCGATTTCTATCTCGTACATGCCGGAAAGAATTACAGGAGGTTTCAGAGGCTCACGCGCTTCGTTGTTCGGGATACTTGATTCGACCGTGGTAAATGGCGATCAGCGATTGCGTCAGCGATTCCTCGATCGTGCGGATTTCGCTCAGCGTCAAAGGACTCTCTTCGAACTGACCGTCAAGCAGCTTATCCATTGTGATCTTATGGACAAGCGTCTCAATCCGGCGAGGAGTTGGTTCGCTGAGCGTTCGGCTGGCGCTTTCGACAGCGTCTGAAAGCATCATAACGCCGGCTTCTTTGGTTTGCGGTTTCGGGCCGGGATAACGGAACGAGGATTCTTCGGCATCGGTCCGATGATCTGAGTTGCCTTCGGCCTGCTTCCTTGCCTCGTGGTAGAAGTATTGAACCAGCGTCGTGCCGTGGTGTTGCTCGATAAAGTCGATCATCGGCTGCGGAAGATGGTGCTCCAGTGCCAGGTCCACTCCGTCTTTGACATGCCCGATGATAATCAGCGTGCTCATTGCCGGCGCCAGATCGTCGTGCCGGCTGGTCATGCCTTCGGTCATGTTTTCGACGAAGTATTCCGGTTTGAGCATCTTGCCGATGTCGTGGAAGTACGCTCCAACTCGGACCAGCAGCCCGTTAGCGCCGATGGCCTCGGCGGCGGTTTCGGCGATCGTCGCGACGGAGATCGAGTGGTTGTAAGTGCCTGGTGCGCGACGGACGAGTTCCTGCAGCAGCGGATGCGAAATGTCGCTCATCTCCAGCAGGCTGATGTCGGTGACGACGCCGAACGCTCGCTCGATGAATGGAAGACTGCCCGCGACAAGGAATCCGGCGCCCAGGCACCAGGCAGCACCCTTGCACGCTTCAGAAATCAATTGACCATCGGACCAGATGATGTCCAGAGACTGGCTTTTCAGGACGCCCATTCCACAATCGACGACGAAGAAGGCAAGCCCGGTCACGAATCCGACTTTGACGAGCGTCGACCGGGACGGCACTCGCGACAGCAGAATTACCGCAGTCGCTGACACGCTGATTAGAACAACGAATTCAGTCAGTTCACCCGAAGTGGCCAGCGTCAGCAACAGACTGATCGACATGGCGGTCAGAGCGCCCATGATCTGGTTGTAGGCGACGGCAAAAATCATCGCCATCACGACAACGGGGATGACTTCGGCGCGAAGCACCGGGGTTTGTGTCGACCAGCATCCGAGGCCAACGGCGAGAATCATCGCCCCGAGATAAACCGACAGTCGCGAGTACGAGTGCACCAGGCCGGGCTCGTTGCGGACGAGATAGGATCCGTTGATCGCCGCGAGAACGATCATCATCAGCACAACGGTGCCGGTTCGGATCAGCCGTAAGTAAAGAGGGACTTGCTCTTCTGCTTCGGCGTACTCGTCGCGGAGCAGCTCCAGTTCTTCCTCGCCGATCAACTCACCCGGCCCGACCAGCACCTGGCCGTGGTACCACTTTTCGTAAACGACATCGACATTGTCCCGAGCTTCGCGAAGCGCTTCCAGCGTTCGCGGTCGGTCGTACGTCAGAGTTGGTTCGACCCGGGCAACCAGCCACGTTTCGATGGAAGATTGGATCGTCGTCAGCAGCGGAACGGATTCCCACGTCGCCGCAATTCTTCCGCCAGGCTTCATCATCGTTTCAAGATGAACGTCTCCGACGCCAGCAATGACGGCGGTGTCTGTGTCGTCATTCTCGACTGCCAGTCTTTGACCGGGGGTCAGCTGACGCCTTTCGAATGCGCCCGGATCCATGATTCCGGGGCGGTCGAGCACTTTAAGCATCTGCTGGAACTCGGCGAGCAAGCCGGCGATGCGTTCGATTCGAGCCTGTTCAGAAACTCCATCCGTCGTCTGATCGGCCGCTCGAACCAGACGAAACAGGATTTGATACTTTTCTTCGGGAGTCGCGACAGTGGTTTCATCACCCGCTTCGCCTTCGACGATCGAAGTGAGACCGAACACGATCTTCAATTCCTCCGACAGGCTTTCGAGAGACATGCTCTCGGCGACGGCCAGAAAGTCCGCACGTAATTCGTCGGTGAGTGTGTCGGACTGAAGCTCTTCGCGGCGGAAATGGAGAGGGACTCGATTTGCGGTCTGGTCGCGGCGGCGTTCGGTTTCCCGAGCGTTGACCCTTTGGAAGTCGACGGTCGCCAGAATGCCGTGAGCAGGTCGGTCACCGTGACGCCAGGCGAATGGCGTCTTCCAGGCCTGAACGACGAACGACAGGATCACGATCGCCAGGAGGCACAGCGACAAGCGTGCGAGAACTCCGCGGTCGCGCAGCGAAGTCATCACACGGGCGAGGGTGCCGTGAGATGTTCCGATGGAACGGCGAGACGCCCGCTGGCGTCTCGAATGCTTTTGCCCAAAGAGCGGCATAGATTCAGACGCCGGTGCGGCCAGAGCGGCCTGTTGCGGTTAGACAGGGGCGAGAAAGACGTGATGCTGAGAGCTTCAAAGGTTTCTCTTGAATTGGTGTAACCGTCAACCGGGCTGAATCGCTTCGAGTAAGGGCTTATTTTCTTCTGCCCTGACTGGATGCTCCCTTCGGCGGCGAATCGTCGTAGGCTCGCACAATGTCACGCACGAGCCGGTGACGGACAATATCCTGACCAGACAGCTCGACCGCTTCAACTCCAGGTATTCCATTCAGTCGCCGAGTCGCATCCATGAGTCCCGATCGGATGTTGTCCGGCAGGTCGTCCTGGGTCGGGTCGCCGGTCACGACGATCCGTGAATTCTCGCCCATTCGCGTCAGAAACATTTTCATCTGGGTCACGGTTGTGTTCTGAGCTTCGTCGAGAATTATGAACGTATCATTGAGCGTGCGGCCACGCATGTACGCCAGCGGGGCGATTTCGATGATATCGTTTTCCATGTACCGCTTGACCTGATCGAAGCTGACGATGTCTGCCAACGCGTCCAGCAGCGGCCGCAGATACGGATTCACTTTGGCCAGCAAATCGCCGGGAAGAAAGCCGAGTTTTTCTCCCGCTTCAACCGCCGGGCGGACCAGCACGATCTTGCGCACCAGCTCTGTTCGCAGGGCGTTGAGCGCCATCGCGACAGCCAGATAGGTCTTTCCGCAACCGGCCGGGCCGAGGCAAATGACCAGATCGTTCTCGCGAATCGCGTCGACGTAGCGAGCCTGACCTTCGGTTCGCGGCTTCACTTTCCTTGCTTTTTCGAACAGGTCGATTCCGCCCAGATCGGGCGCGTCGCCCTCAACAGGTCCGGAAGTTTCGCGGCCACCGGTGCCGTTTGTCGGTCTGTGGGAATCTGAAGTCCGCTGATGTTCGGTTGAATGGCCGTGTGCTTCGATATTCGGTGCAGACCGATCGGGCCTTGCTGGCATGTCCAGATCCGGTTCCGGGCAATGTCGACCGAGCGTTGATTCGATTTCCGACGGAACCAGCTCGCCGTACTTTTCGACAATCCGTTTCAGGTCGGTGAATACCCGGCGGCCGATTTCGATCTGCGCGGGCTGGCCGCTGAGACGAAGTTCATCGCCGCGGATGACGACCTGAATGCCCAGGCGGTCGCGAATCTGTCGCAGATACTGGTCCTGACAGCCGAAGAGGATTCGGATCTGTTCCTGACTCTGAAATGCAAGACCGTCTGTAAATGTCAGTGTTTCGGGAGACATAAAGTCCTCGAGTCAGTTTAACGTTGAGTGTCGCTGCGAGCTGAGAGTTCTGCCATTGCTGGATATCGGCAATGAGCGAACCGTCTGGACGTTTCCTGAAATTTTACGCGGTCTCAACAAGAATCAGAAAGTACGTATTCCACGGTTCGGCGATTCTGACGAAACTTTCCACGCAGGCCATTGACAACTCAACGTGTCCACATAGGCAGCAAGCGGTTACCTTTGGCGAAGATCTCCGGCAGCCTCAATCGGCGGGCCGGATTGAACGGTGCGGACACTGATTGACGCAAGCGGGTTCTCGAAGAGTCTGTGAGCTTTCAGTAGGCTGGAACGAGCGCCGCGCTGTTCCGGCAGAGAATATGTCAATAACCATTCGAATTGCCGGAACTGCGCGGTGCTTGTTCCAGCCTACCGCCGGTGAATTGAAAAACTCACAGACTGGGAGAGTCTGGCGCTGAGAGAAAGTCGACCGAAATCGGTGACTTCTCGATTCGACAGGCTGACAAGACCGAAGGAACAGCAATGGCAGATGAGGAATTCACAATTTTCGAGCCGGCTCGGCAGACAGTCGGCGACATCGCTCTTTCGGACTTTCAAAGGTACGACGCCCGATTGCGGATTGTCGGCGCTTTGACGCCGATTGCTGGCCGGATTACCGAGAAGGTTGTCATCAGCGATGCAGAAGTCGTGATCGGTCGTGACCCAAAGCTAAAGATCGTGCTGTCCGATGACGGCGTGTCCCGGCGGCACGCCCGCGTTTATCAGACGGATACCGACTTTGTGATTGAAGATCTTGGCAGCAGCAACGGGACTTACGTTGATGGAGTGCCGATTGTCTCGTGCGTTCTGCATGGCGGAGACAGCGTGCAGATCGGGCACACACTCTTTCTGTTTGATCGGCTGCTTGAACACGTGACCGATGACGCCAGCAACGGTTGAGCAAACGGCTTTCTCTGCCGACAGGAATTCTCAAGATATCAGCACAGGTCCACAGGATGAGTGATCTAACAGTTCGATTCTGGGGCACGCGAGGGTCGATTCCGACTCCCGGCCGCAAAACGAAAAAATACGGCGGAAACACGACCTGCGTCGAGGTCCGTCACGAAGACACGCTGCTTGTCTTTGACGCGGGCAGCGGAATTCGAGAACTCGGGATGTCCTGGCTGGACGAATTCTCGGGCAAGCCTGTCGACGCAGCGATTGTGTTTACGCATCTGCACTGGGACCACATTCAGGGATTCCCGTTTTTCTCGTGCGGATACATGCCGCAGAATTCGTTCACGATCTGGGGCGAGGAACGGGAATCGACCGGCGTCGAGCAGCTTCTGTCCGGGCAAATGACGGGTGACTATTTCCCGATCGAACTGTCCGCCATGCAGGCGAAACTGAAGTTCAAGACCGTCGACGGTCCATTCGAAGTTGGAAAGATGAAGATTCAACCGTTTCGGTTGCCGCACCCTGGCGGGTCGCTTGGTTATCGAGTCGAAGCCGATGGTGCCGTCTTTGTTCTCGCGACAGATTCCGAGCTGGACCAGGTCGCCCTCAACAAGGACGAACTGCAATCAGACCACCTTGCCAGGCGGCAGTACCCGGACGATCTGGTCGAGTTCATGACGGGGGCCAACCTGATCGTCATTGACACACAATACTCGGACAGCGTCTATCCTCAGCGAGTCGGCTGGGGACACAACTCGATCGCTACCGTCGTGGACCTTTGCGATCAAGTGAAGCCGGACATGGTGGCGATGTGCCATCACGATCCTCAGAGCACCGACCGGATGGTCAGCAATATGTCAGACGATGCGGCTAAGCGACTGAAGCGCCTGGGCTCTGACACGCTGGTCTTTGCCGCTCGAGAAGGGCTGACCGTCAAGGCTCACCGCCCCAAGCCGCCGCCGTCACTCAACTGATTGCTAACGAGGGTGACAGCTGTGAGGTGCTCGACTCCGTCTTGTCCCGTTTTTGTGAATTGGACTACAACCTGCCGCCGGGCTGGCTTCTGCGGAGATGGTCCGCGACGGCGGTTGAAGGTTTACGCGGGTATGACTTGAGCATCCGTTAGATGTGGATGCTTGAAAAATCAGCGACCGGTTTGGTGTGGGGAGCACAGAACTGGTTGCAGATTGGCGACGGATCGCGTTTTGAAACGTGACTCTCAAGGGATGGAGAGAACGATGCAGATAGCTCGACACAGCCTGCCTGGCTTCGCGACAGTTTTGGCGGTATTTATCATCGGATGTGGTGGCGACTCAACGACTCCACAGTCAGTCGATTCGGGGGCCGGACCAGCACCATCGGTGACGGCAACTTCTACCGCAACGTCCGATTCGGACGCGTTGCCAACCACCGCGATTTCGGCGGGCTCTCCGACGACTCCCGATCTGGATTCTCCCGAAGCGAAAGCGGCCGCAGCCGCCAATCAGCGAGAAACCAGCGCGCCGCCTGAAAAAGGCTCGCCACGCTGGCTGGTTCTGCAGATGACTCAACTGCGGATGCAGCCGTTTCCCGAAACGGACGACATCGAAAAACAGCGAGAAGCCCGACGCACTCGCAATCAGGAAATCGTCAAACTCGCCGAAGAAGCCATCGCCAAAACTCATCAGGATCCGGAGCTCGAAGCGGTTTTCAACGTCGCCGTTCATCGGCTGATGGAGTCGTTGCTCGCGCTTTCGCTGCAAGGCGATCAGGACAGCATCGATTCGTTGTTCAGCTTTGCCGACTCGTTCTACAAACGCGATCCCAAATCGCGAGCGGCTTCTGAATCGGCTTTCATTCTGGCCCGATTCGTTCACAAGAACGCTCAGTATTCCGGCAGCGAAGACGTCCGCTATCTTCAGGAGTTCTCACGTCAGGCTCGCACTTTCGCCGAACGATTTCCCGATGAACAGGCGCGAGCAGTCGAACTGCTCAACGATGCCGGAGCGACTTGCGACGTATACGGCCTCCGCGAGGAGGCGATTCTCTGCTTCGAAACGCTCCGCCAGAAATACGCCGACACACCACAGGCTCAACAGGCGATCCCCGTTCTGCGACGTCTCAACCTGATCGGTAAACCACTCGACCTCGGCGGCCCAACACTCGACGGCGGATTCATTTCCGCCGCTGATTTCAAAGGCTCCCCCGTGCTGGTCGTCTTCTGGTCGAGTCAGGCTGCTCCGTTCGTCGAGCAGTCAGCAGCCATCATCGCGGCCACTGAGAAATACGAAAAGCAAGGCCTGCAGGTGATCGGCGTGAACCTCGACACGGACGAATCCGCCATCGACGCCTTCCTGGAAAAATCCAGCATGGGCTGGCGAACCGTCTTCCACACGGACCCGGAACGCCGCGGCTGGAACCACCCCGTCGCCGTTCATTACGGAGTGACCACGATTCCCCAAATCTGGCTCGTCGACGCCGAGGGAAAAGCAGTCACCACCTCGATCGCCCCACAAGACCTCGACGCCACGCTGGCAAAGCTTTTTCCACCGTCGAAGTAGGCTGGAACAAGCACCGCGCAGTTCCGGCACGGTAAATTCAGGTGCAAAAACAGGAACGCTAATAAACGCTAATTCGCACCAATTGATCCTCGGCTGGCCTGACATTAGTGAAGATTAGCGTCTATTAGCGTTCCAAAGTCCTGAGCATGACGAGTCAGATTCCTGGCGTTCTATTCAAGCACTCTCTGACTACTTTTTCTTCCGATTTCGGCTGGAAACTGTCAGCAACGGAAACGTCTCAGACTCGACGTGGGCTTCTTTGAGCAGGTTTTCGATTTGCTCGACTTTTTCAGGATGCTTCGCCGCGATGTTGTTTTTTTCGCCGATGTCCTGGGTTAAATCGTAAAGCTGAAGCGGGGCGTTTGGATCCTTGAAAAGGTTTTCTCGAACGCCTTTCCACTTACCCATCCGGACGGCCTGCTTGCCGCCCTTCGCGGGGAATTCCCAGTAGAGATACTTGTGCGGCGTCTGAGTGGACGACTTTCCAAGCAGCGTTGGCACGTACGAGATTCCGTCGATGCCGTCTGGCGTTGAGGCCTTTGCGAGTTCGCAGGCCGTCGGCAGCAGGTCCCAATGTGCGGCGATGTGTGCGGTCGTTGTTCCGGCTGAGATCTTGCCCGGCCAGCGAGCGATCAACGGTGCTCGGATGCCGCCGTCGGTGAGGTCTCGCTTGTGGCCTCGCAGTGGCCCGTTGCTGTCGAAGAAGTCCGGCATGTGTCCGCCTTCCAGATGCGGGCCGTTGTCTGACGTCAGCATGACCAGCGTGTTGTCGTCGATGTTGAGTTCTTTCAGCAGAGCGAGAATCTCGCCGACCTGCTCGTCCATGAATGTCATCATGCCGGCGAAGCAGGCCGCCGGGTTTCTGATGTTCGGGCCTTTGTACTTGCCGATCTTGTTTTCGAACTGCGGAAACTTCTTGCGGAACGGAGCGGCGTATTCTTCCGGAACGTGCATCGCCGCGTGCGGAATCGTCATCGGCACGTAGCAGAAGAACGGTTTGTTTTTGTTAGTTCGGATGAAGTCGAGCGTCGCTTCCTGGATCGGGAAACCGGAGTAGACCTTGCCGCCGTACTGCACCTTTTCGCGATCGTGCCAGAGGTAGTCCGGGTAGTAAGTGTGAGCCTGACGCTGGCAGTTGTAGCCGAAGAACTTGTTGAAATGCTCCATCGGGTCACTGGCTGAACCCGGCGAACCGAGCCCCCACTTGCCGAACATCCCGGTCTGATACTCGGCCTTCTGGAGCAGCCGCGGCAGAGTCACAATGTCCGCCGGCATCGGAGCCTGGCCTTCCGGCTGAATTTCTCGGTTGCCTCGCACGACGGCGTGCCCGGTGTGAAGTCCAGTCATCAGGCAGCAGCGAGTCGGCGCGCAGACCGTGCTGCCCGAGTAGTGGTCTGTAAATTTCAATCCTTCCGCCGCCATGCGATCGATGTTCGGCGTCTTGAAAAGTTTCTGACCGTAGCAGCTCAGGTCACCGTACCCGGCATCGTCCAGCATGATGTAAACAATGTTCGGCCGAGACGAGTCGGCTGCCTGCAACGTCGTTGTCAGGCATGGCAGAACGGCGAAGAGGGCCAGCGTAAAAGACGTTCGAAACGCGAGTGACAACATGGTCGTTCCTTGAGAAGCAGAGTTTCAGGGCGGTCGAGTCGGCATTCACTGAGGTGATCCGGATCGACCGAATCGAGCCGGAGATATTAGTCCGCGACGAATCCCTCAGCCACGGAGCCATCGTCAAACGCGCGGAAGTTTGCCGATTCTGTGGATTTCTCCTGTCGTAGCAGTCCGGTCGAAGCCGATCAAACAGTGAGACCGTTTGCGTAGGGGGCGTCTCGACGCACCACTGTGATCGATGGTGCGTCAAGACGCACCCTACGGGTACGGGGCAGGCGGAATTAGACAAAGCGGCGAGTCACGGACGACTCGAATTGCGTAAGGAGTTCCCCGATCGACAAGGAAGTTGATGACGGGAACTTCTGACAAAACCATGCGAACGTGGATTGGTCTGCGAGTTTGCTCGTGCCGCCGGTCGCGTTCGATTTCGCTCAGTACGAGACCAGAAGTGAAGGGGAAGCAAATGCTCCGACGACTCACTCAGACGGGGCTGGTTCTGTTCGCCCTGATGACGATGCTTGGAAACGCAAGCGACGCTCAGGCCGCGGGACGAGGCCAGCCGACCGACTGGAACCGCTTCAACTATTACCCGTACGTGTACTACCCCCACAACTTCCAGCAGCAGCGGGGCAGCTACGACCACATGTATTACCGCTACGCCCCTCAGCAGCGAGTTCCGGTGTACAACAAAAACTGGCACAACTTCTACCCGACGGCTCGACCGTATCACAAAGGAAACCATTTCCTTCTGGACGTCTTCTGATACCCCGTTGATCACGCAAAGTTGATCGCGACGAGAAGTTGAACCGAAAAACTGAAACCCGATTCCCGCCTCGGCAGGGATCGGGTTTTTCGTTTTGGTCGTCCTGCCGAATTGAGGTTTGCCATTTCGTCATTCCCGCGCAGGCGGGAACCCAGCGATAGCCATCGGGAAGTGGTTTTCCACCCGTCAAAACACGACAGACTTCGCTCGGAGAGGCTGTGAGTTTTTAGTAGGCTGGAACAAGCACAGCGCAGTTCCGGCAGAGGATATGTCAATAACCATTCGAATTGCCGGAACTGCGCTGCGCTTGTTCCAGCCTGCCGCCAGCGAATTGACGAACTCACAGACTGGGAGTGGCGAGTTCAAAGCCAAACATTAAAGACTTCGCATTTTTCCTGATCCGAACTTTCGGGTGGAAAATGCTCGAAGAACGGTTACTTCGATCCGACGTCAATCGACAATCCGTCGACCGAGAAACTCAACGACGGCATTGGGCCGGTCACGTTGACCGCTCAGTTCGTCGTGCTGGTCGCCGGTTCGCTGATGTTCCCTGACGCCCGACCGAATGATTCGCAGCCAGCAACTGGCGAAGGAGCGAACCCATGAAGGCCTGGATGACTCTCTGGACAATCGTGCTGGCCGGCGGCGTCCTCGGCATGGTCGGGCTGCTGCTGCTGGTAACTGCCGGTGCGATCCGCGAATTGAAAGAATCGCTAACCGAGCTGAGTGCCGACGTCGCGGAAGCGTCCGACTCGGAGACGACTTCGAAATAGCATTGTGAAGGTCAACGATATGGCATCCCGAATCGTGATTCTCGACGGAGCGACGTTGAATCCGGGCGACAACCCCTGGACGCCGATCGAGCAACTCGGCGCTGTGACATTGCACGCGGCCAGCGAACCCGACGAGATCGTCAGTCGCCTGCAAAAAGCCGACGTCGCAATAACGAACAAAGCCCGGCTCACCGCAGAAATCATCGAGCAACTGCCCAACCTGAAATTCATCGCTGTGTCCGCAACCGGCCACGACTGCGTCGACAGCGCCGCCCCAGCAAAGCGCGGCATTCCCGTCGCCAACGTTCCGGCTTATGGGACGCCGTCGGTTGCCCAGTTCACGTTTGCGTTGCTCCTCGAACTCTGCCACCGAGTCGCGTTGCACGACGAAGCCGTTCACGCGGGCGAGTGGCAAAGTTGCGGCTCGTTTTGCTTCTGGAAGACGCCGCAGATCGAACTCCAGGGTTTGGCACTCGGCGTCATCGGATTCGGTCGAATCGGTCAACAAGTCGCGCGAATCGGCAGCGCGTTCGGGATGAAGATCCTTGCGGCCAGCCGACATCGCCAGAACGCCCCGGACGACATTCCGTTTGCGTGGGCAACTCCCGACGAGATCGCGGCACAAGCTGACGTCCTCACGCTGCACTGCAGCCTGAACGAAAACTCGACAGGGATGATCAATCGCGAGTTCCTATCGCGAATGAAGCCGTCCGCCTTCCTGCTCAACACATCACGCGGCCCGCTGATTGACGAAGTCGCACTCGCCGAAGCTCTTAACGCAGGTCAGCTGGCCGGAGCCGCCGTCGACGTCGCCTCGGTTGAACCAATCACCGACGACAATCCGCTGCTCACGGCCAACAACTGCCTGATCACGCCCCACATGGCCTGGTCCAGCCTCGCCGCCCGCCGCCGCATGATGCAAATCACAGCGGATAACATCAGCAACTTCCTGACCGGCAAACCGAGCAACATCGTCAACGATCACCTGGTTTGATCCGGCGCAACAGACCGAGGCGTAGGGTATGACAAGCGCAGCGCAGGCATACCATTCAGTCTGGCACGCCCGCGCTTCGCTTGACAATGCCCTACTTCTTCTGACTGTTCTGACCGCGAAGTCAGATGCCGATCGCTGCG
>Ga0316208_1003064_pt1 | contig 12551 bp, 12 predicted proteins | sample 3monopyrite_MG_FD_204944 | JGI IMG/M metagenome (GOLD analysis project Ga0316208, IMG submission 204944) | Microbial mat bacterial communities from mineral coupon in-situ incubated in ocean water Damariscotta River, Maine, United States -... | ecosystem: Environmental > Aquatic > Marine >... | reverse complement strand
CGGTTTGATTTGTTTGGCGATTGCCCCGATTTGGGCCCATGCCCTACTTCATGGCTCTCGTCGTCGCCGCATTCTGCTGACCATCGGCTTGGCCTTGCCGCTATTGGTGCCTTCGGTCGCGATGGGCTTTGGCGCCATCGTTGTGTTTAACCAACCCTGGCTAGATGGCTTCTATCGAAGCATCTTTTTGCCAGCACTCTTGGTCGCTGGGCGCTTCCTTCCGCTTGCTGTCATTCTGCTTGCCGAACGCATGGCCCGCGTGTCCGCCACTGGCGAAGAGGCGGCCGCCCTGAGTGGCATGAGTTATGCGCGGCGATTGTTCCGCATCCGCTTGGCGCCACAGCGCGGCGCCTGGCTTTTAGCTGGCGGCTTAGTGTTGGCCTTTGGCATGCGCGAATTAGACTTCGCCATTCTGCTTCCTGCGGCCAACCGCTCTGCCGCGGTGCGCTACTACAACGCCTTGCATTTCTCCCGTGACAACTTTGTCGCGGCCTATGGATTAGTCATGGCCCTCATCTTGTTTTTACCCTGGGTGCTCGCTGCAGCATGGGGTAATTTGCGCCAAGGGAAACGCCCATGACCAACCCATTGCTCACCCTCGACCGCTTGGCCTACCGCATTGCAGAGCGCACGCTGTTCGAGAACCTGTGCTTCACCATGGCTCGTGGCGAACGCGCTTCGGTGATTGGCCCCTCGGGCGTAGGCAAAACCACGCTGTTGCGCTTGATTGCCGGACTCGAGTCTCCGAGCGCCGGAAAAATCCTCATCCAGGATCAGGTCGCTAGCGAAGAACATCGCGTGCTGCTTCCACCATGGAAACGCGGGATTCATCTGGTGTTCCAAGACCTCGGCCTATGGCCCACGCGCAGTGTGCTGCAGAACGTGAGTGATGCGCGCAAAGCGGCTGGTCTTCCCCAAGTCAAAGAACGTTCTCTCGCCTTACTGGAAGCCCTTGGCATTGCCGCTTTGGCGAAGCGTCGGCCAGCAAGCCTTTCCGGTGGTGAAGCCCGACGCCTTGCCTTCGCCCGAGCCATGGCCGTGGAGCCCGATTTGCTTCTTCTCGACGAACCCTTTGCCCACCTTGACCAAGATTCCCGTAGTGCAGGTTTTTCTCTGCTAGAAGAACTTCTAGAGAAGAGCGATATGGCGGTCATGATGGTGACCCACCGCGAAGAAGAGGCGCAACAACTCGGCGGCAAACGTTTGATTCTGACCCCTCCTGGCATGGCCGCCCCGTCCTCCCCCGCAAGTGCATGAAACCAGCCGCCATTGTTTTCCTTCTGATCGCCGGACTCGGCGTCTTTGCCTTGGTTCGTCTATTGCTACCACCAAGCGGCCAGGAAGCTCTGCAAGTCAAGAGCGCACGTCAGTGTTTGGAATGCCACGCCGGTGTCGCCAGTGAATGGGAAGCCTCGCAGCACCGCAAGGCCTACGAGAACCCTGAGGTACGCAAGCTGTCCAAAGATTTCCAGAATGAGGAGTGCATTGCTTGCCATGCTCCGCGTCCCGTACTGAGCTTTCGCCCCGGCGAACGCGTTTTGGCGCGCCAAAGCGAACGCGGACTTGGTGTCGATTGCTTGAGTTGTCACCTCACTCCTTCCGGTGGAGTCGCGAGCGCCAATGCCGCAGCCGCCAGTGATGCCCCTTGCCGCCCACAACTCACGCCGCGAATCTCGTCGGTTGATCTATGTGCTTCCTGCCACAACCAACACAAGACCGTGGAGCAATGGCGCGCCGCTCCACCGGAGCTAAAGAAGACCGGTTGCCTCGATTGCCACATGCCTACGGCTTATCGCGAAGGCGGCCGCCTGGGCAGGGCACATGAATTCCACGGTGGCCACAACTTGGCCATGCTCCAGGCTGCGGTCACGCTAAGTGCTGGGCGGGATGACCAAGGCGCATGGGTGGAACTCATCAACGATGGCTGCGGGCACAACTTCCCCACCGATGAGCGTTCCCGTGCCGCGGATTTGCAGGTGCGGTGGCAAGATGCCGAGGGCGATTTCGGTGAGTGGCAACACATCTATCGCTTCCGCGACCCCTACCGCGACGAAACCGACCTCACCAATACCCAGCTTCCGGCCGGAGAAACCTATCGAGCCTCCCTTGAGGCGCCTACGCCTGAAGCCACGGGAGAGGTACGCTTGGTTTATCGCACCAACCCCTTCCAGGCAGATGACGATGCCGTCGAAGTGGATCGCGTTTCTCTTCCATGAGCACTCCTAAGTTCTGCTGGATTACCCTTGCTCTCGCCCTAGGCGTGAGCGGTTTCTCCTGCAGTCCGTCGGCTTCTCCCGGTGAGGGCATCCGCAATGCCTTTGCCCTTCCAGAATGGAAGGCCGTTCTGAGTGACCGCCTGGAAGAGTTTGCTGAAGAGGGATTGCCCGCGGTCACCGAAGACGATGTCCTCGATGTCCAAGATTTACTGCTGATGAGTTCCCAGGGAGGTCGCACCGCAGCGCGCGCAAATGACCAGCTGCAATCGATGGACCCTAGCTTGGTCACTTCGGCGAGTTTGACGCTGGTCGAAACCCACAACATGGACCTGGAAACGCGTCTTCTCGCCTACGGCTGGATGCGGCTTCATGCCCCGGTTTCGGTGGTGCCACGCCTGACCTTGCGCCTGAAATATGAAAAGGATTGGCCGGCCAACGTCGACATTGCGCGCACGCTATTGCGGCATCAAAGTGGTGCGGGCCTAGATGCCTTAATCGGAATCCTGCAGGAAGAAAGTGGCGACGAACGCATCGAACTCGCTCGTTTCCTCACGATGGAAGTTCTGCAAGAGCTTCCGCTCAATCAATCCAACGGTGAGCAACCTCTAGGCTTTGACCAACAATGGCAGGGGCTTCTGGAAACGCAGTCGCATTGGGCTCGGCATCGACAACTCCCACAAGCGACCAAGAAGCTGGGCGAACCCGCCCCGCGCGCTCTACGTGCCGAAGCGTGGCGCATGTTGGCTCACTTTCGCTCCCAACGATTGCGCCCGGTCGACGACGCTCGCTTTGTCTATGTGCGTCTCCCGCAATCCCTGTCACCTTTGCTGTTAGAGACGGCTTTTGATGAAGACCGTTACGTGCGCGAGCATGCCCTGCAAACCATCGAGTGGATTGGCTATCCCTTCGGGCGCTGGGGCAAGGATCACCAACAACTCTTGTTCCCGCAACTGCTCGACCTTCGCGGCGACGCCTTGATGCGGCCGCGGCTGATTAGCGTGATGGGTGCCATCGGCCTCGACGGACTTGCCGGAGATCTCATCCCCTGGCTGCGTGAAGGCAATCTGGAAGAAAGCACCGCGGCCGCCGACGCCCTTCTGCGCTGTGCCGGCGAAGCCCACTTGCGCTCGCTAGAGGCCGCCACGGCGGAACTCTATGAGAGCCTTTCTCCTGAGGCGCAATACTCTCTCCAGCTCACCATCCAATCGCTCCAAGGCGGGCCACTGGATGAAGTCGAAGCTCCCGAGCGATTAGATGACAGCGAACGCCAACGACGTTTAGCTTGGGCGACTGGCCGAGCGGAGCGCCCGTAGGCACAGGCGGGTCGCCGCGTCTGCTATTTCATCAGGACCGTGATCAGAATGATCATGAACAAGGCCACGGCAGCTGCCGCGACGCGGTGCTGCGGGCCCATGGTGGCCATCTGAATTTCCATGTGCCGCTGGCGATCCCAAGAGGTCTTGCCAAACTCCATCAGCTCTTTGAAGGCGAGGGCATTAAAGATGAGCAAGAAAGGAAAGAGGTTCAATCCCATGCCTTGCAGCAACACCTGGGTGGCGCGATGTCGCGCCTCGAGGAAGGTGAGCAAGCGACCTTCTTGATGCACCACACGAATGCGGAAAATCCACTTTCCTGGAGTCATCCCCCAACGCGATAGGAACCATGCTTCCGCAAACACCCATGCCAGGGTGCATGCCAAGAACATGATCACGATCCACTTGCCTTGCAATCCAAACAGAGCACTAAGGATTTCGTTAGCCAGGATGACCAACAGGAAATCGACGGACCTTGCCGCAAAACGCATCCACGCCTGGCGCGTGCGCGCAGACACTTCGCCGACGGGAACCTTTTCCGGAGGCGCGACACTCGCCGTTGGCCCCATCGAACCGGAACTCGAGCCACCAGAATCTACCGCGGGCGGATCTGGGGTGTGGCTCTTGGGACGCGGCATCGGGTTGCTCTGACTCGACACTCCGCTGTCGACCGGCGGCGCTGGCACCAGCCATGGAGATACCTTCTTCCATGGAGCCCAATCCGCCATGCCCTCGGACCAAACCGGGGTGTCGTCTTGAAAGCGGCCGGAAGCCGCCCAAGCCAGCATTTGCTCCTCGGTGTATGGGCCGATGCTCTCCCCTTGGTCACTGAAGTACCACGAGACCTGGGGGTCATCGTCTTCGGGAGGTAGCGGCGGGTTGATCGAACTCATGAGAAGTAATCCTCGTACATCGGAGCGCTAAAGCCTACCACGAGGGTTTTTCCAAACCGCAAGGTGGGCGCCCTGAGATTGCCGGTAGGGCCAAATAAGGGCTTTTGGGCTTCGGGGTTGTTCTGTAGGTCAGAGGCTTTGAGCTTGACATATTTCTTGCCGCGACCAGCCCAAACAGTGGAAACTTGGTCGAGAAGCTGTTCCAGCTGCGCAGGGCCATGAGGCTCTTTGCGCGCATCCGTGACCGACTTGGGCTCGATGCCCTGCTGCTGCAGATAACTATCTGCGTTTTTACAGGATTGTCAGCCTTTGCGATGAAGATACCAATCGAGACGCTTGGCCATAGCCTTAGTTTATCGCCACGCGACGGAATCGGCCCCAGCAAGAAGACAAGATTGCGTAAGCGGCTGCAACACAAACGGCGGCAGGGCCATAAGGCCAATCCAGCTGCAGCGATAAGGGCCAGGCCAAAAGGACAGAGAGTAATCCAGCCCACAACACCCCGCGCAGGAAGCCGGAAAGAGTCGTGGCAGTGGCACGGGAGGCCAGGGGTGGCAAAAACAGCAGACCAAAGACCAGAATCGGACCCACGGTCATGACACCGGCGCCAATCATGAGGCCCAAAAGTAGAAACTGGAAAGTTTCGACAAGGGCGACACGTCGGCCGAGGGCTACGGCTTGGTCCCGATCAAAAGCTGTCACCAAAAGGGTGCGGCGACAAAAGATCAAAAACAATAAGCCAATTAAACAAACACCGGCGAGAACCTCGAGGCCGTGGACGTCGAGCAAAAGGACTTCGCCACGCATCACGGTATCGGCCATGTTGGCGCCCGCTGGCGAAGCATTTAAGAACAAGATGCCCAGAGCGGATGCCGTCGCGAAGGAGGCGGCCAACAGCGAGCCTGAATTCTGTCCTCGACGGCGAATCAGGCTAAACAGGAACAGCGAAAGCACAGCTGAGCCGGCAGCAAAAGGCAATAAGTAGCCCATCGGCGGGTGACCGTGGTCTAAGAAGTAGGCGCCCATGGTCGGGAACCACGGCAACAGCAGTAATCCCAAGGCCAATCCTGCCGCTGCAAACTGCGGCACGGCAATGCCAAGGAAGGCCTCTTTGCGCAAGAACATCAGCGCGCCTACCAGTGGCAGCACAATTCCCACCACCAGAGAGGCCAGAAAACTTAATCCGAACAACTCTCGGTAAAGGCCGAAGTTCTCGATTAGGTCCACAGCAACTCCAGTCCTTCGCGGCTACACAGAGTTTGCACTGGCAGCTCCTCCATCTTTCCGTGGCGCACCATCATCGCCCGTGTCGCACGATCGCGCAGAGCAAGCGGTTGATGACTGACAAACACCACTGCCATTCCCCTTGCTACCTCTTGATCAAGAATGCCGAGGATAATCTCGGTGGCTCTGGCATCGACTCCAGAGACTGGTTCATCGAGCAACAGTAGGTTTGGCTTCTGCACCAAGGCTCTGGCCAGAAGAACCCGTTGCTTTTGTCCCCCCGACAAGCTGCCAAACAGCTTTTGGGCGTGGGCGGTCATCTCCACTTGTTCGAGCTGAGCAGCGATCGCTTGTTTGGCCTGCTCTCGATTCGGCACGTTCCCCGGCTCCCACAAACCCATGGTGACCACGTCGCTCACAGAAACCGGGAAGGTGACGTCAAGCTCCACCGATTGAGGGACATAACCGATGCGGCTCTCTTTCGCTTGCTCGCGTTTGCCGTGAAGAAGTGGCAATCCGCCCAACAGGCTGCGCACCAGAGTGCTTTTCCCACTGCCATTGGCACCGGCCAGGAGAATGAAATCACCCGATTCCACGCCAAGGCTGACTTCACGCAAAACCGGGTGCCGCGGACGGAACCCGAGATCTGCCTGCAGCAGGGAAAGCAACATGTTTAGTCTGTGATTTGCATCCGAGGTGCGATTGCCTCTGGAAGAGGATCGCCTTTGGCTGGCAGGCCATGAGCCAACCTCATTTTGGTCACGATAGATTCTAGAAAATCTAAATAGGACTGCCCATCCACGCCAGAAGTAATGGTCAGCTTGAGCAGAGTCAGATCCTCCTGCGTGAGGCTCTTGATGCGGCTTTCGCTGTACCAAGGCTCCATGATCAACAGGGAAATCTTCTCTTGCCGAATCTGCTTCTTCAGGGCCAGCAAGTGCTTGGCGCTTGGAGGCAATCCGGGCTTTGGCTCTACTTGAGCCACCACGTCCAGACCATAACGCTTGGCAAAGTATGGCCAAGAGGAATGGTAGGTCATGATTTTCTTACCCTTCAGGGGAGCCATCCATTGCTCCCATTTCTGAATCCGACGCTGCGCCTCGGTATCCCAAGCCTGCCATCTGGCCGCAAACTCTTCTTCCCACTGCGGGGCAAGACCTTGCAAAAGGTCTCTTGCCGCCTGGGCCATGATGCGCCCATTTTCGGGATCCAAATTGTAGTGTGGATTGCCACGAGGATGCAAATCAGCACCTTGCATGCGATCCAAGTTCTCTGGAATTTCCAGAGCCTGAATTCGAGCGCCGACATTCATGTAGCCCACCCCACCAGGCAAGACCTTGCGATTGCGGGTCTTCTCTAGCAATGCAGGCAAAAAGGCATGCTCGTAGTCGATGCCCATCAATATCAGGCCATCGGCCCGGCTGAGCTTCAACAACAAAGAGGCCTTGGGCAAAATGGAGTGCGGATCACTCCCAGGGGGCACCATGGTTTTAACATGGACACGCTCCCCTCCAATGACCTCGACCAAATTGGCAAGGTCAGGGACCGTGGCCACAATTTCCAAAGGTTCCTGCGCCGCCAAAGACGGCGCGAGGAACAAGGAAATTGCGAGAGCTAGTCTCGGCATTTTCATGACTACCAATCTAAAGGATGGCTATGGCTGCCGAGGATGACATCCCATTGCAAGGCCAAGGACCAGGAAGGAGATTCGCCGACGCGATGGTCCTGCGTGAGCTGAAGACGCATGCGATTGAATTCACTGAAGTTGCGAGTGACAAAAACCGCGCGCTGCGACCCCGACTCCGCTCCAGTAAACCAATCCGAACCGAGGTCCGTCAGGGCATCTTGCCACCAGGCACCTTGCACTCCTGCACCCCATTGAGGGCTAAAGTCATGCTGATAGAAACCCCAAATGCCGTTGGCATCGCGGCTCACGATTTCATCGGCAGGAGTTAGGCCATCGCGCTGATTTTTCCATATTTCCAAAGAAAGGGAGTCTGAGGTGAGGGATCCAGAATCTACCAATCGTAAAGAGAAATCTAACGCCACGGTAGTTTGACCTAGCCCCCCCACTTCCTCGAACTTTCCGTCGGCATTTGTGTCATACAGGCCAATCAATCCAGCCCCGGTATGAAAGAAGGAAACGCCGATCTGAAAAATTCCGTTTGGACCAAAATCCTGCTGGCCTGTCGCACGCCCAGTGAAGGCGAACTCCTCAAGGCCTCGATTGTCATTCACACCCGAATTGAAACCACTGCCCTTGGCATCTGCCCCAGAAGGTTCATCTCCTTCCCCATGCCCGCCGAAGAAGGAGGAATGCACACCCATTGACCAGCGCACTGGGACATCGCCGATGCCTGTCCATTGATGGATTTCTAATCCAGTTGCCTTGAGGTTGCCTCCAAAAAAGGCCTCGCGCACACCGTCTTCAAAGATGAAATTCTTGTCATGCAAATGAAGTGTGTTCCATTTGCCAAAATCCGCCAACATTTTGCCGGCGCGAATGCTGAGATTGGCCGGGAGTTGGTCCATAATGAATACGGCTTCTTCGAGCTCGAAATCATCTTCATCAAAGGCTGCGACCAAGTAAGCCCAGCCAAGTGGATCAATCCGGCTGGCCAGGTTGATTTCTACCGACCGCAGGCTAAACCTATCGACCTCTTCGCCACGCTCTTCACTGAAGGTGGCCAGGCTATCGATAATCAAACCCATTGCCGGGTTAAAGGAGGGATCGAAGCGCGAGGTGTAGCCAGAGCCGCTGCCCATGAAACCTGGAAAGGTTTGCTCAAGCATGCGGGCATCTAGATCTAGGCCACGAAGAGAGTTTTGGTTGTCCTGTTGTGCAAAGGACTGAGGGGACACAAAAAGGAGTGCCGCCCCCACAGAGGCCACACGGGCCCCATGAAGGAGTAATTGGTTCATGTTTCTTTAGAGTTTGCGTTCGAATTTGGCACGAAAGTGCCATGAAATGCAAAGCTCTAAAGAGGCGGCGCCCGCCCGCGCGAGGCACCCTTGCCTCGTTGCGGGGTGACGACAACAAGCGTTTGGCTCGTATGCCCAATCACTTCCTGAATCAAAATCAGGACGAGGGCCACGGCAGCCGCCATGAGAATGACGGCACCACTACACAGGGACAACGGGCCGCAATCGGCCTCTGCCTCATGTAATGGGGCGTGGACTGCGCCCGCGACTACAAGTAGCCCGAGCAACACCCAGCCAAGGCGATGCCACCAATTCACATGGTTATCTTAGGTCAGAAATCGTTAGGCTGTCAAGGAATGCGCATACACATTCTCGCCAGCGGCTCCAGTGGGAACTGCGCTCTGATTGAAGCCGGCACAGGCCAGGATCGTGTGGTCCTGTGTTTGGATTGCGGCATCGCCCAACGCACCGCCCGCGATCTCGCCGAGCAGGCAGGACTCTCGCTGACTCATGTGGATGGCGTTCTGTTAAGCCACCACCATGGCGACCACTCACTCAATGTTTTGGGTGTAGCCGCTCGAGCTCAGGCACCGCTCTTCGCTCATGAAGAAGCGCTCTCGCAAGCCAAGCGAACCCGGCCGTCAGAGGTGCGTCGGCGCGGCGTGGAAGTGCGCCCGGTGTCCGACCGCCAAAGCTTTAGGGTCGGCCCGCTCACGGTCACGCCGATTCAACTCCCCCACGATGCCGTTCCTACGCATGGTTTTCTTTTCGAAAGTGAAGGGCGCCGCGCTGGGTTCTTCACCGACTTTGGCGAGATTGGGGTTCTGCAAGAACCAGGGCTACTGGATGACGTCGACACTCTGGTTCTGGAAGCAAACCATGATCGGCGCATGCTCGAATCGGGGCCTTACCCCTATCACCTGCAACAGCGTGTGGGCGGTCCGCTTGGTCACCTCGCCAATGTGCAGACGGCAGAACTGTTAGCTTCCAGCGCGCCACCTACGCTACGCCACCTCGTGCTTGCCCACCTTTCGGCACACAACAACTTACCCGAGTTGGCGCTCGGCGCTGCGGCCGACGCCTTGGACCAGCGCGGCCTTGGCGGCATCATTCTCGAAGCCGCTCCCGCCAAGGGTTATATGGCTGCCGGAGTTAGCTGAAGACATTGAAGCGGACGATGTGCCACAACGCGGCCACGCCATCTTTCCAACCAATCTTCTTGCCTTCTTCGTAGTCACGGCCGTAGTAGCTAATCGGCACTTCGTAGATGCGCACCCGAGCGCCATCTAAACGCTTGCGCGCAATCTTCGCCGTGATTTCTGGCTCAAAGCCAAAACGATTCGAGTGCAATTCAATGTCCTGAATCACCTCGCGCTTGAAGACTTTGTAGCAAGTCTCCATATCGGTCAGGTTGAGGTTGGTGAACATATTCGACACCCAGGTCAAAAAGTTGTTCGCCATTTGGTGCCAGTACAAGTGCACACGCGACATGCGCGCACCCTTGAAGCGAGAACCATAGACCACATCGGCCATTCCCTGCTGGATGGGCTCGAGCAAGATCGGATACTCGCCCGGATCGTATTCCAGGTCGGCATCTTGGATCAGCACGACATCACCGGTGACATGCTGAAAGCCAGTGCGTAAAGCCGCACCTTTGCCCTGGTTCACGCTGTGGTAATGAATGGAAAGGTCTTCGTCCTGTTCCAATTCTTTGAGGATGGCACGAGTGCCGTCCTGTGAGCAGTCGTCGACCAGCACAATCTCCTTTTCGAAGGGTGTGGCACGGACGCGCTCCAAGATCTCGAGGAGGGTCTTTTCCTCGTTATAGATCGGGATGACGACGGACAGCTTCATGTCAGTTCTTTAGGGCTCCTGTACGGACGAGAAGTAGGACAACTCCAACCATGGCAAACGCAGTTAAGGCTAGGGTAAAGGCGTTGCTTAGGTTAGGTAGGGCGATTTCCGCGGCCATGGGAATCGCGATGAGAACGCCAGCAATGGCCTCACCAGCAATCAGGCCGGAGGATAAGAGTACCCCCTTCTCGTGGCCGCGTTCACGACTTTCTTTGCTGCTATGGCCGCGTCCGGACCACCAGGCGATGACGCCGCCCAAAAGAATGGCGGTCGACAGGCCCAGCGGGAGATACATGCCGACGGCTACCGGCATCACGTAGAGGCGGAATTTGGACCGCTTCGGGGCGAGCATCAGTTGATCCACCAAGATGATGGCCAAGCCAATCGCGGCGCCGATGCCAATCAAATCCCATGGCAAGGTCTCGTTCTTAAAGAAGCCGTCCATGAGCTTGGAGAACAGTTGTGCCTGCGGAGCCTCGAGCGGAAGCACGCCTTCCGCTGGGCTGAGGTGCTCATTGGTGCCGATGCCATAACTGTTATGCAACAAAGTCAGCACTGGCGCCATGACGAAGGAGGCCGAAATCACGCCAATGACTTCCGCCCATTGCTGGCGGTAGGGTGTGGCCCCGACCAAGTGGCCCGTTTTCAAATCCTGGCAGACGTCGCCCGCGGTGCAGGTCGCGCAACAAACCACTCCGGCGACCCCCATGGTGGCCAAGATGGCGATTTCTCCGCTGTAACCGAAGCCCGCAATGAAGGCGCTGGTTAGCAACACTGAACAAATGGTCATGCCACTGACGGGGCTGTTAGAACTGCCGACCAAACCCACGATATAGGAGGCCACTGCGACAAAGAAGAAGGCGCAGATCACCATCAAGGGCGTGGCCAGGGCGGAAATCATCAGGTCATCGGTGACTTGCATGTACAAGCCCAAGACAATCATGCAGGTGGCCAACACCAATAGCAGGAGCCACTTGCGGTCCATGTCCTGCTCGGTGCGCGGCGGCGCTTCTCCAGTCATCGAGGACTTGTAGCCAGAGAAGGTTTCGCGAACCCCCTGAGCGATGCCTTTGCGGATTTGAATGATCGACCAAAGGCCGCCGACGACCATGGCACCGACGCCGAGGTAGCGGACATCGGCTTTGACCAAGCCTTCTAGGGCAGGGTCTGTGAGAGCCACGCCGTAGTCGCGAGTGGCCGTCAGCCAGGGCGCTACGCCAAACCACGAGGCGGCGCCACCCAGGAAGACCAACATGGCGATATTGAAGCCGACAATGAAACCGACCGCAATCAAGGCCGGTGAAGCGGTGAGGCCGACAAAGATGCGCGAACTTCCGAGCGAAAAGGCACCGGCCAGTCCGCCAGAAATCAGGCGCAGGCCATCGGCACAGACCTTAATCAGGGCACCCAAGCCTAGGGCACCAAAGACCATCTTCATGCCGGCTCCGCCCTCTTCCCCCGCATTGAGAACTTTTGCGCAAGCCACGCCTTCCGGGTAGACCAAGTCCTGGTCCTCCACAATCATGGGCTTGCGCAAGGGAATCATGAACAAGACGCCCAGCAAGCCACCGGTCATCGACACCAAGGTGGTGGTCCAGAAGTCAAAGTCGGTCCAAACGCCGGTCAGCACCAAAGCCGGCATGGTGAAGATGATGCCTGCGGCTAGCGACTCCCCCGCCGAGGCCATGGTTTGCACCATGTTGTTTTCATGGATGGTGCCGCGCTTGAAGACGCCCTTCAACAGGCCCATGGAAATCACCGCGGCAGGGATCGAGGCACTCACGGTCATGCCCGCGAACAAGCCCAGGTAAACATTGGCGACCGACATCACCAAGCCAACCACAATACCTAGCGATACGGCCAGGAAGGTGAATTCGCGCATCGGCGCCGTGGTGTCCACGCTGCGGGTTTCGTCCATGGCGCGATTGTAAGGAGGCGCAGGGTGGCTTGTCCTGCCTCAGGAGAGGGTTCCCATCCCAAAAAAAGAGGGCTCCCACCGTAAACACGGTGGGAGCCCTAGCAAAACGCAGTTCTACAGGACTGCGGCGTTGGTTAGCTCACAGGCACCGATGTCGACCGCCTGCACGGAAAGGCCACAAGCTCCGGTGGGAATGTTGGCTGAGAAGCTG
>Ga0316208_1003062_pt1 | contig 12564 bp, 15 predicted proteins | sample 3monopyrite_MG_FD_204944 | JGI IMG/M metagenome (GOLD analysis project Ga0316208, IMG submission 204944) | Microbial mat bacterial communities from mineral coupon in-situ incubated in ocean water Damariscotta River, Maine, United States -... | ecosystem: Environmental > Aquatic > Marine >... | reverse complement strand
AGGACGCGCACCGCCGAGCGATGACCCGGGGGCGAAGATCAGCTGAAGGTCTTCGTCCGTTTCTTCGTCTCTAAGGATGCGCTCAGTCACCTGAAGCAGGCGGCCGAGCTCGATCAGGGCTGGGATACCGTCGCGGAGGGGCGCTTGGAACGCATCATCGTCCAGACGCCGAAAGCGCAGTGCGCCCAGTCGCGTTTCATCGGCTACACCATGTAAGTAATCGGTTTCCCTGAGCGTCTGGATTCGTCGCCCTTCTCGGTCTGCGAGGCGACGCTCGGCACGCTGCATTAGGCGGCGCCCCCAGGTATCCGGTGCCGAATCTCCGAGAGAACCAGACATGGCTTGGCCTTGCGGCGGTGCGAAGCCGCCGCGCGTTAGCATAAGGGCAGGCTCGATGGAAAAACGCTCGGGGTCATCGAGCCAATCATCGACATACTCGAACAAGACCGTCTCGTTGCCGCGCACCTGACGGGCACGGGCGATCCCGATCTGCCGACACCGTCCATTGAGGTCGATATGGACTTCGATGTCACTCACGAGACGGCGACCCCACTTTGCTCTTGAGGCGGACACGTTTGGGCAGATTGGCGCTGGCGAGAGACTGGCCTACTTCATCGTTTCCGATGTCAGCGATGTTCCCGAGGCCATCTAGCAAACCAAGCGCTTGAAGCACTGATGCATAGATGCCGATGCCGACATTCGCGTCGCCCGCTTCTATTTTTGAAGTGTCGAACGGGATGTGAAGGCGCGCTCGGCCACGACCGCCATGGGCAGTTTGCGGCGCCTGCGCGCGTCGTGAATGTCTGAGCCCAGCTTACGCAGCGTGCGGCGTACAGCGGCAGGAGGGCGATGAGGTGTTGGCATGGTTTGCACTCTTCGCGCTACAAAAGTCGGGTTTATGCAGCGCGAAGCTGACATTTTGTCTAGATATTTGGCTTTTAAGGGTGTTGGACAGGCAAGGCTTGCGCTGAAAGCGTGCAATGACCGACTGAGCAACTGCCTCAAAGCGGCTTTGCCATAGGATTGCATATCTCACATATGTCCGAAGAATGCAGCTGGATTTCGGACAGGTGAGACGATTACGTCATTCCACTATCCGTCATATATGAACAATAAGATTGGTTGAAGTGCCAAAAGTGCATCTTGTTGTCAGTCTATGCCTCTACGTATTCTCTGTCTCTTCCGTCGCGCCAGATTGCGCGATAAATCGCGAAAGCGCTTCGCGCCGTAAGGTTCGATCCAGCGCATATGCGGTACGCGTGAATTCGACACCGGCAAGTAGTCCCTGAATGTAGCCCGACACCGTGTCAGCAGCCATGATCAGGACGCTGTCGACCGAATGGATGTATTTGCTTGAGAAGCGGTTCGGTTCGTTTGAACAGTTTTGTGCAGTTTCGTAAGCGGATTTCCCGCTCGTTTACTCTGCGACCGGGATTGGTTGCAGCCAACTGGTGGGTCCTTTTGATAGTCAAGTATTATGGTGATTGGCGGTCTTGGGCTGGCGGGACGCTTCACCAGGCGGAAATTGCGGGGTTTCTAACGTTGGTCTAAAGCCTGGAACCACAGTTATTCAAAGCACATGGCTTTGTTATTCGGCGGGCTGGGCGGGCGGTATCCGTTTGTGCCAGTCGGTCGCCTGCTCAAACCTGTACATTGCTGAAATTATCTTGTGGTCTTCCCCGCGCTTACCAACAAGCTGAAGACTGATAGGGAGGTCCTCCGATGAAAAGCCACAGGGTGCTGAAATTGTCGGGGTTCCGGCAAAATTAAATGGGGCCGTGAAGGTTACAAATTCAGCCACTGTTTCTGGCGGCAAGATTGCTTGGGGTGGGAACTCAGCTAGGGGCATGGCGGCCTGGGGTGCGCTCGGGCAGGCGAGCGCGTCCACGCCGTCAAACAGCTGCATGAGACTGTCGGTCGCTTGTGCGCGGTTTTGGTTGATTTCATCTTTCAGTTCACTGGTGAGCTGATTCCCTGCCTCGAGCAGGTCATGGAACACGGGGCCATAAAGACCAGCCCGGGCAGGGAAATACGGCTTGTGAACTTCTGCCGCTTCCATCGCCGTGACAGGGCCCCAAAGCTCTGCAAGCGGTGTGAAGGGGGAAAAGTCCACCGGCACAATCACATGGCCTTGAGCCTCCAGCACTTTCAAGGCGTTACCAACTGCTGCGGCCACTTCCGGATGGGCATGTGCATTAATGAACTCGACGTCCGTGCCGATACGCAGTGGGGAGGGCCGTGTGTATTGGGGCCCATTGCTGGTGCCGTGAATAACGTCGAACAGCAGGGCAGCATCGAGAACGCGGCGTCCAAATGTGCCTATATGGTCAAGGCTTGGAGCGAGCGGGAAGACGCCTGTTGCGTTCAAGATGCCGTAGGTCGGCTTAAACCCAACAACGCCATTTGCGGCGGCAGGGTAACGGACCGACCCGCCTGTATCTGTACCGACGGCACCGAAGGCAAGACCCGCGGCAGTAGCAACCCCGGAACCACTGGACGACACACCTGCCCAACGCTCATGCCCCCAGGGGTTTTGCGGGGGACGCAGGTCAGGGTGGTATCCGGAAAGGGCAAACTCGGTGGTTGTCGCTTTGCCCAAAATGATCGCGCCCGCCGCCCGCAGGGCAGCGACGGCAGCTGCGTCTTCGTCAGGTAGAAAGGCCTCATCCATAACGGAGCCACAGCGTGTCGGCAGGCCTTTAACACCAAATATATCTTTCACCGCAAGCGGCACGCCATGCAGTGGTCCCAGTGCATAACCTTTGGCCCGTTTCGTGTCTGCCTCTTTTGCGGCTGCCAATGCTCCGTCGCGATCAACCCTAACGTAGGCGCCGTAGTAGTCGTCTGTCGCTTCAATGCGATCCAACAGGGCGCCGGTTAGCTCGACCGATGAAAGCGCGCTTTCGGCAAGGAGATCGGCAACTTCCGTCAGCGAATGAAATAACAGCTGAGTTGCATCAGTCATAGGAAAGGTCCTTGCATTTTTGAGAGAGGTGTCAGGCGGCCTGGTCGCCCTTGGAGCCGATGACATGTTTTTGTTGACCGTGGACGTTGAGAAGGGTTTTGGGGAAATAGTTTACCCATACAAACCAATAGGCACCCGGTTTGACTGTTTCCACCCGCGGGAGTTTGCCGTTGGGCGTGTCTCCTCGAAAGTTGATCTGCTCAACGGCCGCGCCCGTATCATTGTAGAAGACGCCCAGAGACTCGAATTCTTCGTCATAGGCGACGACAATGTGTTGCTCACCTACAGCGACGTTAATGAGATTGCCATTCTCCCTCACAAATTCTTCAGTATAGGCAATGGGCGTGTCGTCAATTGTGAAACCCCACACGAGAGCCTTGCGCGGCAGGCGGTCATCTTCCACATCCATGGTTTCGAAAAGCAGGTATTCCGTATTGTGGTGGGGTACCATCGCCCACAGAAAAATCGCCTCAACCAGATTATCGAAGATGCAAAGAAACGGGTTGCGCATGAAAGGTGTGATGCGGCTGATAAACACTTCTCCGTCTGGATAGGCTTTTTCAAAGGCGCGGAAGGTCATCCGGAATGTGGGCCAGGCAGGCATTCCCGTGCCGCCATCTCCATCAGATGCCCGGGAGCCGTAGACCTGTTGAATGGGTTCGCCCGTGGTTAGATCTTTCATGATCAGATTGTTGCCATGCTGCCCGGCAACCATCAGATCAATCGATTTGCCATTGATCTCTGGCCGGTAAGCCACGCCAATATGTGCCAGATTGCAGTAGGTCATCACGACGTCTTCGCCGCCGAGCCCTTCCGGGCGGCTCGTCAAGTGCGGACGTTTTACATGATTGTCGGGGTGTGCGAGGCAAGCTCCGTTATTTTCCATCACGATCACGCTTTCCTCGGGGCGCAGGTAGGCTCTGGCCTCCGCGATAGACGTGTATTCCGCTTTACCCTGCAGATTGCGTAATCCGACATGGATCCAGAGAAGCGGAAATCCGACCATGAGGGTAATTGCGATCAGGGAAAGGTGTGTCACCAGCGCTATGCCAGCTCCGGCAAAAAGATGTGTGCCGAGAGCGATGGCTGCAGAAAGTACAGCAGCAGATACGATTAGCCTTTCATGGCGGATCGCAAAGAGCATATTTTTGCGCGCCACGTTAAACCAGGCCTGCGGGATATCTCCCAGATCGCGAAAAAGCCGGAGTGAGATGACAAGTGCAGCCGCAAGCGCAGACCAGTGAACGATTTCCCAGACCATGACGTGTCCCCTTCGTTGCGGTGGTGGCTCAGTGCTTCAGTCGAAGGCCTTCGCCATTTCAGCTGTGTCGTTATATTCACGCATGATTTGAATACGCCCCTCTTCGTTGAAGGAGAGCCAGTGGACGAACCGCATGTCGTAACCACGGCCTGTCGAGAGTACCTTGCTTTTCTCAGCACCGCGCACGACGACACTGTTGCCATCGGTCATCCATTCCTCCATGTGGAGAGGCCCCATCTCAATGGAGCTGCCAATCTCTGTCAGATATTGGACCAACCCGTCGCTGCCTTCATAGATGCCACCAAACGGGAAGTGTTCCGGCAAAAAATTCTCAAGCCGGAAGTCGGCGGCGAGATACTCTTTGCAGGCGGTTGTCGGATCGGTGAGGATCACTGCATAAAATTCTTTGGCGCGTTCGATGAGATCTGTCATGTGAGTTCCTCAGGTTGGGAGGTCGGCCATCAGCAATTTGCCGAAACCCTGGTCATAGGGCGTGAAAGCGCGGGCCTTCACATGGACATTTTGAAACTTCCACCCTTCAGCGGTGCGGACATATTCATCCTCATATTGAGCGACGAACCAGAAGCAATCATCATTGGGGCGGAGCGCCATGGGTTGGTGCAGGTACCAGCGGCCCGTTGCGCGGTCACCATCAATCTCGATGAGCGGGTTGCTTACTCCGTGAACGGCAAAGGCGACCAGCTGTGACGCATTTTTGAAGAACTCTCGAATGCCTTCGCGACCCTCAGCGCGTCCCATGAAACCTCCATCCCACACGGCATCCGTGGTGAACATGTCGGCGAGGGTGTCTGGTTCATAATCATTGTCGCAGGCCAGTGCGTACCGGGCCTTCAACTGCTTGATCTCTTCAATATCGGCGAGCCACAAGAGACGTGCCTGAATATCCTGGTTGTTATGCGACATGTTTTAGCTCCGGTGTTCCCCGTTCAACGTCAGCGGCGAACCGCTCCAGAAGGTGTGGTGGAAAGACTTGGTCGAGCGGAACGGACCCCAGGAAAGACCCAAGGAAACCTCCAATGGCATCTTTGTCGTTCTGAATAAGCGGCAACATTTGCGCCACCTCTTCAGGTAAGGGCTGAAGCATGGAGAGATGTACCGTGTAATCAAACATGGGCTTGAGCAGGGTGAACTGGCGTTGGTCATAATCCGCCAACGCCTGATCAATGGGTTTCTCGCCTTTCAGTCCGCGGTTGAGTTCATCTGCAAGAATGTCAGCATGGGTAAAGGCATTGGTGATGCCTTGCGCTGTGATGGGGTCGCGATGCAGTGCTGCATCACCTACCAAGGCCCAACCGGGGCCATGTGCCTGGCGGAAGAAGTTCGGCAACAGGTGTGTGCCGACAATACGCGTCTCCCGCTTGGCATTTTGCACACGCTGTTCCAGATGCGGCACAAGCTTCAGGCTTTGATCAAAGGCTGCAGGCAGGTCTTTACGTACTTCCTTAGATTCTTCTGTTGGCCAGAAGAGGAAGAGCATGTCGAGTTCATCATTTGTGGGAAAGGAAATACAAAAACGCCGCTCGTCGGTCAGGATATTGAGACTCGCTGAACTGTCATTTTCTCTCAGGCCAGAATAATAGGCATAGTAGCCGCACGTATGTGTGCCGGCGTCCACCTGCAATTTTGCGTCAACAGATTTTCCAACGACAGAATATGTACCGTCTGCGCCGACGACAACCTGGGCGTGCTCTTCGACCTCTGATCCATTCTTTGTCGTGCCTTTGATGCCGCAAACACGGTTGTCATCGAACAACAGGCCCTTAACTGTGAATTCGTCTCGTACTTCTACCCCGGCGGCTACGGCACCTCGCACGAGGATGGGGTCAAGCACTGTTCGCCGTGGGGTGAAATCCTGATCAACCCCACCCACACCTGGTGCACGGCCTTTCAACAGAAGGCTATCTATGTTGAATGTTAAATCGGATATGGCCGGGGTGCCGGACGTCCGGAGCTCGTCCAATAAACCCCACTGTTGCATGAGGCTAGCGCCGCTGCGCTTGAGGTAATGCGTCGACATGACATCAGAGCCGATAGGCGTGCGATCTAGGAGCAAGACCTTGTGCCCTTTACGGGCGAGTAGCATGGCAAGAGGGGCGCCGCCACAGCGGGCACCTACTACAATCACGTCATACATTTTAATCTTCCTTTCGTAAAAGGCCACGCACCATCGTCTGCACGAGCGGTTCGATGAGTTCGTCGGCGGTCATGCCCAGATCAAGCTGATTGGCAACATCCAGCGCCGAGATGCCGTGTGCTGCCGTCCAGAGCAGATGAGCCAGCTCGTTATCTGTATAGGGCAGGTCTGTTTCCTTCAGGATATTGGCGGCAATGCCTTCGGCTTCCGCGAAAGCGCGCGCACGCTCTTCATAGACTATGGGGCGTTCGGCGATCTGCCCTTGGTCGAGCTCATACATCAGCTGATAAAGCGCGCGCTGATCCTGCGAGAACTTCACATAGGCGTACATTGCCTGTGCGCCAGCTTCTGTTGCAGATGCAGACTTGTTGCGCACATCGCTGAGCAACTGACGCATCTGTTTGAAGCCATCAGCGCGGATGGCTTCAAAGAGGGAGTCCTTGTTTTCGTAATAGCCGTAAAGCGCGGTTGCACTCCACCCCAGTTCTTTGGCAATGGCACGCAAGCTGGTGCCGCGAAAACCAACCTTTTCCACAAGCGAGAGCGCGGCTTGCCGAATGTCGGCTTCGATCTCGTTGCGTACGGCGGTAGTGTAAGCTGGTCTAGTCATGCCATTAACATAACGATGTTAACTTAATGGTGTCAACTTAAAGATTTTGAGTTGGAGGAGTTGTGTCACACACTCGGGCGCTCTGAAGATGTGGTCTGCCCGCCTTCACCTCAGTGGTGCTGTGGCCCCCGCCAAGGTGCGTCGGGAACCGGTCGGTCACCCTCTATAATTGATGATGACCAGTCGACATGGTGTCTAAAGGCGCTGACAGCAGTGTCCCCATCGCCCCGCATAAGAGCATCACCCACAATCTGGTAATGTTTTGAGAATGAGGGCCCATAAATGTCGAACGGTATGTAATCAGGAAGAAACGACGCCCAAAAAATCGTCTGAAGGCGCCTCACAGCTTCATCCAAGATTGGCATCTCTGCTATCTCATTTATTACCCGGTGAAAATCCGTAAGGCACATAATGTAGCGCACAGGCGTTTCTTTTTTTTCGGCTTTGTGAATGATGTCTAACGCCTCCGCGAGGCGCGGTGCCAATCCTGGGTTGTCTACAATAGCAACCGCTGCCCCACCGAACCCGAGTTCCGCAATTACTCGGTAAATATGCCACCTGTCCGTCGCCAGATAATTTGAGACATTTTGTTGACTGACTTACAGGAGTTTCTAGCTCATCTGGTTTTCAGTTAAGCAGCATGTTTGGCGTACTGCAAGCGTCTCAGTTTCATGGTCCTCCTTTTTGTCTTTTCTCGCTCAAGCAGGATGGTGGACAGATAGAACCATCCCCAGCCGATCACCTTCAGATACGTGAAGTCGGTCTGCCAGAGCTGGTGCACCGCTGTCGTTTTGTCCCTGAACTCATTGGCAGCCTTCATCACGATGAAGGCTGGGCTGGTGATCAGATCATGCGCCTTCAACAGCCGGTAAACACTAGCCTCAGAGACGAAGTAGCTGCGCTCGTCGGTGAATGTCACCGCCAACTCTCTCGGGCTCAGCGTTGGACGCTCCAGAGCCATCTCCAGCATATCTGCGCGAACCTTGTCTGGAATGCGGTTCCAGACCCGGCCAGGATGCGATCTGCGGTCTTCCAGACCCGTTTGCCCGAACCGGCAATACAGGTCGTACCATCGGTAGAAGGTCGGGCGTGATACGCCCAACTTCTCCAATGTGCGTTTGACTGGCAGATGCGAACCTTCGACCAGCCGGATGATCTCAAGCTTCTCAGATGCAGGGTATCTCATTCCTCGTCGCCCCCTTCCGCGATCATGCTTTTTTTGAGAAGACGGTTCTCAAGCATGGTCTCGGCGAGTGCTTCCTTCAGATCACGCGTCTCGCGCTTCAGGCCTGTGACTTCGCCAGAGGTTGCCTGCCGCTGAATGTCGCCAGACAGCCGTTTCTTCCCAGCCTCCAGGAACTCCTTCGACCAGTTGTAGTAAAGGCTCTCGGCAATGCCCTCGCGACGGCACAACTCAGAAACAGAATGTTCCCCGCGCAAGCCATCTAGTACGATCCGTATCTTTTCTTCGGCAGAAAACCGACGCCGCGTCTTGCGACGAATCTCTTTTACTCGGCTATCAGCCGATCCATTCGATCCTGTTCTCGTGTTCATCATCAATCCCTCTCAGGGTAACGATGAGCCAAAAACACTCCCTTAGCAAAATAACTCAATCTGTCTCAAAGGCCGTGACGGGATACAGGCCCAATTAACCTCTGTGAACTGACTCTCTATGAGACCTTCAGAAGCCCAATCTAGAATCGCTTCGACTCCAGAGGGTGCTTACACAGGGCCTTGTCCAAACTGTCCCGATACCTGTCCCGGAACACCTACAAGTGTCCCGAAAGTGCTACGGTGGAGTTGGCATTGATGCCGTCGACTTCGCGCACGCAACAACCGCTGGATGCCTGATAATGAAAAAACAGATTGAAAACGCCCAAAACCAGATCGTCGATACTCTTAAAAGTACGATGCCTCTAATTCGAACAGGATCGCCCAAGCAGAGGAAATCCAACAAGTGGTGGACCTTCCACATCAAGAATAGTGTTTGTGCGTTGGGAACCCGACATGATTTCTATATCTCTGCTGCAGATGTCGACGATGACAACACAAACAACAGAGAGTGGCTCTATGACGTAACTTGGTCAGACTATGGCCCAGAGGGGTTCCCCGATGATCAGGCCTCCCGCCATCTCCGACGAGTTTATCTGGCGCTAGAAAGCGAGATGGGAAATCTCGGGGACATTTTCGACGATTTCGAAAAGCTCATTCAATCTACCGCACCAATCCGCGTCCTCGCCTTCGCCGCCCCTACTCAGACCAAATTCGATGTTTGTTGTGAGCTCCTCAAAACAGCCGCGAAAAAGTATGAGCCCCGCGTATCCGCACTATATGTCTTAGCAGGATTTCCGACCTCGTCCGACGACGACCCGTTGTTCTACTCATTCAACGTATAGATGGCTTAGGTCGAGTTGACGACAGCCTCATCGCAATAGTCCTCGATGAAACGCTCAGCCAGATCATCAAAGGTCATAAGGCTTTTGGGATTTGTCATGGGAGCGTGAACTAGTGCCGCATTAGTTGCGCCATCGGCGAAGAGTTCGTCAAACGCACTTTGCTCATCCTTGGTCCGTATTCATGATCTGCGGCTTGCCGGACCTACGGATGGCCTCGTTGAGTCCATCCAGGCATGGCGCGGTTTCCAGCGTCACCGACAGCCGCCAGGCCAGCACCTTTCGGCTGAACCAGTCCAGAACGGCGACCAAGCAAACGAACCCTCGGGCCATGGGGATGTAGGTAATGTCCATCGCCCAGACCTGATTGGGCCGTTTCCTCGATAACATCTTCGTTGAACGCCTGTGGCGATCCTCAAAATATGAGTGCGTTTATCTGCACGCTTGGGAGACCGGCTCTGAGGCCAAGGCTGGCGTCAGGAAGTGGATGGACTTCTACAATACCGAACGACCGCATTCCGCGCTTGGCGGCAAACCGCCCGCTGTGACCTATTGGCAGCGAAACGGAAGCAACACAACCCGATCAGCAGGAGCAAAGAGTAGCTTAATTTACCCCAGATCATGTCCAACAAATGGGGAGTAGCTCAGGGTCAAAACAAGCACTCGACTGCAGATAGGTTTGTTCTAAGTTGGCTTTAGTAAGACCATGTCCCAGACCGCCCACGTTGCGGCTCCATCGTAATCCCATAGACAAACATATCATCTGGGAGCTATCGAGCGCCGGGAAGAGGTTGAATACCACCTATTTGGGCCCACATTTCTGGTTTTTAAGTCCGCCCAAACAGCATGGGTTTGGACCATACGAACTGGAGAAACTTCCGATATATCAACCTTGAGTTATCAAATATGATACACTTGATAGTCCATGATACATCTTTACTTGATATCTTGATAGCCTATAAGGTATATTTTCTTGGAAAGAAATAGATTATGGCTGATAAAAAACTATCAAGTGCCTTGGCGCGCAAACACATAGACAAGCGTTTGGCACAATTGCGCACAAGCGCCGTGTTGCAGCGCCCGAATAAAGGGTGGGTCCGCGCGATACGCGACGCCCTTGGCATGACCTCGCGCCAGCTAGCCGTGCGTCTTGACGTCTCCCAGCCAACAATCTCCAATATTGAAAAGAACGAAGCAAACGACACGATCACGCTTGCGCGGCTGCGCGAGGCCGCGGCCGCGCTTGATTGCACATTGGTCTACGCGCTCGTGCCCAACACGTCACTGCAAGACATCGTTGAAACCAGAGCGCGGCGTGTCGCTGACGCTCAGCTTGCGCGTACTCATCACACAATGAGTCTGGAAGACCAATCATTGACCGATGTTGATCTAAAGGCGGAACGCGACCGGCTGACCGCCAGACTTTTGGAGGCAAATCCCAAGCACCTTTGGGAGACGCCATGAGCGATCCGCTCTTCGACCCTGAAGATGATGCGGCGACGCCGCTTGAACCCGAAGAACGCGAACAGCTCATTCCGACTTATATCACCGTGCGTGCGGAGTTAAACGAAGCCGAGCAGATCAATATCGCAGATGCAGATCGCTGGGCTTTTGGACGCAAGCGCAACGTATTGGATGTAAAGTTTCTGCGGTCCGCACACAAACGCATGTTCGGTGATGTCTGGCGATGGGCAGGCGAATATAGAACGACCGCCAGAAACATCGGCGTTGACGCCTACAGGATCAACACTGACCTGGTCGATCTCATCGATAATGTTAAGTACTGGATCCAAAATGAAACCTATGGCCCCGACGAGATCGCGGTTCGCTTTCATCACAGGCTTGTGCAGATACATCCGTTTCCCAACGGCAATGGAAGGCATGGGCGTATGGCGGCCGATCTGCTGGCCAAACAGCTAAAGATCGAGCGTTTCACCTGGGGCATCAAGAGCAGCACTGATCCAAAGGAAACGCGTACGCGATACGTCACAGCACTTAGAGCAGCGGACGGGCATGACATCGAACCGCTTCTAAAATTCGCGCGTTCCTAAAAGATCGGAAAAAGAATATGCCCGTGAATGGGCTGAAATCCCGGCCCACCCCCGCACAAGCGGCTCAGGGGGAAATTTACTATTGCATGCCAATACGAAGCTCGGTGCGGCGTAGTTCATCACGTTTGTCATAGACGCCCATGTGTTCGATGCCTGTCCGTGGGCAGATATGAGTCCCTGAGCCAAATTCTAAAATGCAGCTGGATTGCCACCACAATCCGCACACGGTTCGACGGGAACATCATTCGCTTGCAGACAGCGCATGCGCGATCTCGGCAATTCGGCCAGGCGGGGTGCCTGCATCCAAACGAATGGTGACCTTTCCATGCACGATCTCAACAGCGCTCTCCGGCGCTGCCACAGACGGCGAGGCATCAGGTTCCAGCACAACAGGGGCAAACCCGGCACCCGCCAAATCCGGCACAACCAGCTTGCCGTCCTTCGCCAATCGCCGCCATGATGACAAGTGATTGGGCCTCAGATCATGCCGCCGCGCTACCTCGTTGACCGTCACGCCGGGCACCAGCGTCTCCGCGACAGCCCGACCTTTGAACGCATCCGACCAATTCCGCTTGCCTGAAGGCCCTACCATCACCTCCATGCGGACAGTGTCCTCAATATGGTGCTCTATATGTCCTACCAACGCCGTCTCCATTCCAAATCTACACTTGGAAACGGAATCGCAGATCAGGCACCAGCTAGGAAGGTGGCAGCGGCACACCGCTTACTGAATACCGACCAGGGCAGCCAGTTTACTGGATCGGCTTGGATCACGATGCTGACTGACGCCGGGGTGCGTATTTCGATGGACGGGCGCGGTAGATATCTCGACAACATCTTCATCGAGCGTCTCTGGCGATCATTGAAGCAGGAGGCCATCTACCTGGAAGAAATCACTGCCAGCTTCCGGGCCCGTCGCGTCATCAAGGACTGGTCGGCCTTCTACAATACCGAACGACCGCATTCCGCGCTTGGCGGCAAACCGCCCGCTGTGACCTATTGGCAGCGAAACGGAAGCAACACAACCCGATCAGCAGGAGCAGAGAGTGGCTTAATTTACCCCGGAAACTGTCCAACAAATGGCGAGTAGCTCAGCCAATATTGCTCCCACGACCACCAGAAGATATTT
>Ga0316208_1003061_pt1 | contig 12565 bp, 6 predicted proteins | sample 3monopyrite_MG_FD_204944 | JGI IMG/M metagenome (GOLD analysis project Ga0316208, IMG submission 204944) | Microbial mat bacterial communities from mineral coupon in-situ incubated in ocean water Damariscotta River, Maine, United States -... | ecosystem: Environmental > Aquatic > Marine > Coastal... | reverse complement strand
CCATTCATTTAGTGCTTTAGGCAGTGCTTGGGGCGTACCAATGCGTGCTTCGGTTGGATACTCTGACCGAGACGGTACATTAAAACGTGACAATTTTAAACGTACAACAGCTTCCTTAAGTTTAACACCTACGCTTTTAGACGATCATTTAAAAATAGAATTGAATGCGCGTGGTATGTACACAGAAAACACATTTGGCAACAGGGAGGCTATTGGTAAAGCAGTGGAATTTGACCCAACCCAATCCGTTTTTGATGTCAACTCCCCATTTGCAGGCTATTTTGCTTGGATTGATCCTAGTACAAATCAACAATTTAATTTGGCTCCTACAAACCCTAGGGCTTTAATTGATTTAGTGGATGATACTGCCGAAATAAGACGTTTTGTTGGTAATGCCAAATTTGACTACAAACTACATTTCTTTCCTGACATAACAGCAACGGTTAATATAGGCTACGACAAATCGAATAGTGGTGGAAGAAAGCTTACTTCAGAATTTATTCCAACTTCAGACCCTACTTTTGATGGGTCTAGAACGACATTCAATCAAGAAGCCACCAACCAGCTATTTGATGCATATTTAACATATAAAAAATCGATTAACGAGGTACATAACATTACTGCTGTTGCCGGATATTCGTATCAATCTTTTGAGTTTGATAATTTTGATTTTGATAGCGAAAAACAAGAACAAGGGAATACTTTTGAGTTTATTGATAAATCCAAAAGTGTATTACTATCTTATTTTGGCAGATTGAATTACGATTACAATGGTAAATATTTGTTAACTGCAACCTTAAGAGCAGATGCTTCCTCTAAACTAAATCCAGATAACCAATGGGGTTATTTTCCATCTGTAGCAGCGGCCTGGAACATACATAAAGAAGATTTTATGGCAGATTCATTCTTGAATCAATTAAAATTACGTGTAGGTTATGGAAAGATTGGTAATGTTAACGGATTAGGGGATTATCAATTTTTAACACGATATACTGGAAGTCAAAGTACTGCAAATTATCAATTTGGTTCTGCGTTTCTGCAAACTTTCAGACCGGAGCCCATTAATGAAGATTTACGTTGGGAAGTTGGTGAAACGATTAATATAGGGTTGGATTATAGCCTATTAAATAGCAGAATATCGGGTTCGGTAAACGTATATCAAAAAGACACCAAAGATTTAATAGCTAGTGCTAGTATTGACCCCTTTACTAATTTTGGAAGTAGAATAGATAAAAATATTGGCGATATGCGAAATAGAGGTGTTGAATTTGACGTAAATGTTATGCCTATTCAAACCGATGATTTTGAGTGGAGTATCAATTATAATATAGCTTTTAATGATAATAAAATTATCAAGCTTCCTTTTGAACAGGCTGTTGGTGGTATTAGTGGTGGTGTTGGCAACAACATTCAAACGCATCAAGAGGGCGAAGTGCCATTTAGTTTTTTAGTGTATAAACAAATATATGATACTGCTGGGAAACCTATAGAAGGTGCTTTTGTGGACAGAAATGGGGATAATGTCATAAATAGTGATGACAGGTATATATACAAAAATCCTTTTGCCGACCTAATTATGGGGTTAAACACCAATGTATCTTATAAAAATTGGGATCTAGCCATAATATCAAGAGCCAGCATTGGTAATTATGCCTATAACAATGTAGCCTCAAGTAATTCGTATTTAACAAGAGCAACACAAAACAGTATTTTAACAAACCTACATTCCGATTTTTTAAATACAGGTTTTATAGACATAACAGAGCAGAACTTATTAAGTGATTACAATATTGAAGATGCCTCTTTTTTTAAAGTTGATAATATTACATTAGGGTATAGTTTACCAAAAGGTACCATAAAGGACATTGGTTTGCGGCTTTACGGATCGGTACAAAATGTAATGACTATAACTGATTATAATGGATTGGATCCTGAAATAACAGGTGGCATTGACAATAATTTTTACCCAAGACCTAGAACCTATGTTTTTGGTGTTAATATTGATTTTTAATTAAAAAATTAGAAAAATGAAAAATAAAATGAAAAAAATTATTTTTGGTATCACTATCACGTTTTTTATAACATCATGTACTGGGGATTTAGATCAATCACCCATTGATCCAGATAGTTTTACACAAGAAGATGTGTTTGCAAATGTAGATGTTGCCAAGGGAGCTTTAGCAAAATTATATGCTGCTTTAACGCTTACTGGTCAACAAGGTCCAGCTGGACAGGCAGATATTGCTGACATTGATGAAGGGTTCTCACAATTTTCGAGAATGTTGTTTAGCCTTAACGAGCTAACTACGGATCATGCGGTAGTAGCTTGGGCAGATCCGGGATTGCCAAATTTACATGCCATGTCTTGGTCAAGCAGTAACGACTTTATAGAAGCCATGTATTCGCGTTTGGCGCAAACAGTAAGTTTTACAAATTCATTCATTACAAATGCAACGGCATTAACTGATCCAGAGGTACAAACATTTATTGCAGAAGCTCGATTTATAAGAGCTTATGCCTATTATAATCTTATAGATTTATATGCTAATGTGCCATTTGTAACTGCAGTTTCGACAGATCTGCCACAACAAAGCAATAGATCAGACATATTTGCATTTATTGAATCTGAATTATTGGAAATTCAAGATCAATTAACTACAAGTGGTTCTAATGAATATGGCCGTGTGGATCAAGTTGCCGCTTGGGCCTTATTATCTCGTTTATACTTAAATGCCGAAGTTTGGACAGGAACTCCTAAATACAGCGAATCTGTAATATTTTCAAATAATGTTATGGACTCATCCTACAGTATAAATATGAATGATGCCAATGGTAATGGTACTGCTTACGACGAATTATTTTTGGCAGATAACAATAGCAATGGGGCGCAAAATGAATTTATTTTTGCTTTAAATTTTGACGGTCTAAATTCTCAAACTTTTGGGGGCACAACCTTTTTGGTGCATGCAGCTATTGGAGGCACTATGGATCCCACCGATTTTGGTGTAAATGGTGGGTGGTTTGGTTTACGTACTACAAAAGCCTTGGTAAACAAATTTGAGCTAGGCAGCGATAGAAGAGGGATGTTCCATACTGATGGTCAGAACTTAGAAATAGCAACCATTACTACTTTTGAAGACGGTTATGCGGTTAGAAAATTTAAAAATGTAGATTCCAATGGAAATGCCGGAAGTGATACCAGAGGAGATATTGTTGATACCGATTTACCATTGATTCGGTTGGCCGAGATTTATTTAAACTATGCCGAAGCCAGCTTAAGAGGTGGTGGCGGAGATTTAAACGTGGCTGCTACTAAAATAAATGAATTAAGATTACGAGCTTATGGCGACACTTCTGGTAATATTAATAGTGGCGATCTAACGTTAGATTTTGTGTTAGACGAACGCTCTAGGGAATTATATTGGGAAGGACAAAGACGTACCGATTTAGTACGATACAATTACTTTACCACAAATAGCTATTTATGGCCTTTTAAAGGTAATGTCGTTAATGGGTCTTCAGTTGGTGACTTTAGAAATGTATTTCCTATACCTGTGAACATATTATCGACCAATACAAACATGACCCAAAACCAAGGGTATTAATTTTTAAATATTATGAAAATGAAACATATATATAAATTAATCTATTTCAGCTGCTTCACCTTGCTTTTTTGGTCTTGTGAAGAGGATATAGAACTAGTACAATTAAGTTCTGACAGTGGTATTAGCGCAGTAATTAATACCCCTCTAAATAACGATGTATTTGTGCTGAATATAGAAGAAACATCTACAAATCCCGCAATTACTATTAGCTGGGAAGAAGCAAGTTACCAGACGCCTGTTGTAATAAGTTATACTGTTGAATTTGCAAGTACAGGAACAAATTTTGCAGAACCTGTTAATGCAACGGTTACAACAAACACATTTCTTGCAATGACTATTTCAGAATTTAACACTGCTGTTTCCGATTTAGGTTTCGTGCCATTTTCTGAAGCCAGCTTAGATATCAGGATTAAATCTGATATAGGCTCGCAAAATGAATTACCAAAATATTCCGAACCTATTACAGTTTTAGTAACTCCGTTTACAACCGAGTTACCAACAATAGCTGTGCCTGGAAACCATCAAGGTTGGGATCCTTCAACTGCGCCTTTATTAGCATCACTAGAATTTGGCAATACTGAATATGAAGGATATGTATGGTTAGATGGTGGTCATAAATTTGTTGGTCCAGATAGCAGTGGAAACTTTGGCTTTACTCCAGATAATATAGATTGGGGAGACGATGGTACGTTTACAGGCATTCTTGTAGAAGAGGGCGAAAGTGATATTGATGCTACAACTCCTGGTTATTATTTTATACAAGCTGATACTGATGCTTTAACATATTCTGAAACCCTATACAATTGGGGGCTTATTGGCTCTGGAACACCTGATAATTGGGATAGCGACCAAGACATGACTTATGATGCAGATTCTAATACTTGGACAATCACACTTGACTTAACTGCAGAAGAAATTAAATTTAGAGCAAATGATGCTTGGGACTGGGCTTATGGAGATAATGACGCCGATGGATCTTTAGAAAGTGTAGCTGGGTCTGCAAACATTGCCGTACCAACTGGTGGCAACTATACAGTTGTACTAGACTTGAGCACTCCTAGAGCATACACTTATACACTAACTTTAAATTAATACTATGAAAAATTTATATAAAATTATTGTAAGTCTCTTAGTTGTTATAGTCGCTTTTTCTTGTAGTGATGATGATAAGTTTATATTAGAACAACCTGAAGCCAGTTTCTTGATAGAAGTTCCTAATTCAGGGTCTAATATTGTTTTAAACAGAGCAAATCCAGACAACCAAGCATTAACTGTAACTTGGGCAGATACTCAAAACACAGGTGCTTCATACAGTATAGAATTTGCAAAGTCTGCTACAGATTTCACTGAGAGTTTTTCAGCAGGGACATCCGATGCAAATAATTTCACCTTATCAGTAGAAGAATTAAATACGTTTCTTGTAAATACGGTAAGAATCCCTCAAGCAGTAGCATCTGTTATAGATGTAAGAGTTGTAGCAACTAATGGAGATGTATCAAATATAGTATCTCTATCTGTTACACCATTTGTTATTGAGGTTGCTGAATTGTATGTTAACGGTTCGTTTACGAATTGGGATCCTACACAAGCGTTGCCAATGAATTCTTCAGAATTAAATAAGTTTAGCATCAACATAGATTTAGTGGATGGTGATGAATTTAATTTTTTACCAAGCAATACTACCGATGATTTGGTTTGGCAATTAGTCGAAGCTGGCTCAAGTGAACTTACAAAGTTTGGAGGCTTGAATCTTTCTGGTTATCCTGAAGGAAATTATGATATTACTGTAGATTTAAATACAAATACTTTTACTATAGAAGAAGTTATAATTCCTGTTAATTTATTTTTAGTAGGTAGCTTAACTGCATGGGATGCGACCGCTTCATTACCTTTTAATTTAACTAGTGAAGGTGTTTTTACAATTGTTGTTGCTTTAGCTGATGGTGATCAATTCAAATTCTTGCCAACCAATATAGATTTTACTGATGATTGGGGTGAAGATCCTAGTAATCCAGGAAGTATTATCCAAGATGGCGAACGAAATGTTAGTGGGTATCCTGCAGGCACTTACCAAATAACTGTCGATTTTAACACATTAACATTTACTCTTGTTGAATTAGTTCAAAGCCCAAGAATTGCTGTACCTGGAAATCATCAAGGTTGGGATCCTCCATCAGCACCTCAACTAGAGGCATCTTCTTTATCTACAACAGATTACGAAGGTTATGTTTGGTTGGATGGTCAGCATAAATTTGTAGGACCAGATGGTAATGGAGATTTTAATTGGGGAAATACCGATTGGGGAGATGCATCAGGTGTCGATGGAAGTTTTACTCAAATATTGGCTGTTGATGGCGAAGGGAATATTGAAAATCCAAATGGTGCTGGGCATTATTTTATAACGGCAGATACTGGCGCTTTAACCTATTCTGAAATTAAGTATGATTGGGCAGTAACTGGTGATGCAACTCCATTAGGTTGGCCTCCTAGTTCAGATCCAACGCCAGGAGAAGATCATGATATGACTTACGATGCAGTGACTTCAACGTGGAGAATCACTTTAGATTTATCTGCTGGGCAATTAAAATTTAGAGCTAATGATGGCTGGGGTTGGAATTATGGCGATACTGGAACAGATGGATCTTTAGAAAATGATGGCGACAATTTAATAATTGACACAGCTGGAAATTATACTGTTGTATTAGATCTTAGCACACCAAGAGCATATACATATTCCATTACACTTAATTAAATAATATTATATTAAAGGCTGTCTAAATAAGACAGCCTTTTTGAATATATATAAAACCCTTCGCTATGAAAAAAATAGTACTCTCTTTAATGGTATTAATGGCTTATATAGCAAATAGTCAAGTAACTATTACGCCTAATCCTTTTCAAATTAATGAATCTATAACAATAACTGTAGATGCCAACAGTGTTGCGACGGACTGTAACGGTTTTAGTAACCCTAACAAAGTTTATATACATTCTGGGGTTGGTCCAGAAAGCAACCCTTGGACAAATACCATTGGTAATTGGGGACAAGATGATGGCTTTGGAGAAATGACTGATAATGGTAACGGCACCTGGAGTATTACCTTAACTCCTGAAACATATTATGGTCTTACTCCAACAGAGGCTGCAAATGCGATTAGAATGGGAATCGTTTTTAGAAATGAAGATGGCTCTCAACAATTTAAAGCGAATGGTTGTAGTGATTTCTTTTTTGATGTGGGCACTTTTCAAGTTACGCTTACTACTCCAGTAGTTAATTCTGCAAATATCCTAAATTCAGGAAGCAATTTAAACATTGCTGCAACAAATGTTGGAGGAAATGCCAATTATGTTTTAAAAGCCAATGGAAGCATTATAAACTCACAACCCAATATTGCTTCATATTCATATATACATACCAATATTACATCAAATCAAAATTATGAGTTAGAAGTAACCCTAAACACAACAACTATTACAAAAAAATTCAGCGTGATTATAGATCCCGGAACTTCATTTGTAGGTATGCCTGCTGGTTTAGTAGATGGTATTAATTATGATAGTGGAGATGCCACAAAAGCAACTCTGGTTCTCGATGCTCCAAATAAAAGTTTTATTTATGTAGCAGGAAGTTTTAATAATTGGCAGCCAGACGCTACTTATGCCATGAAAAAAGATTTTTCAGGAAAATTTTGGCTTGAGCTTACTGGGCTTACTTCTGGTCAAATTGAAACCTATCAATATTGGGTGGTTGACAAAACACCCATAGCTAATTCTCCAGCTTTAGTGAAAACAGCCGATCCTTATTCAACATTGGTATTATCGCCTTTTGATGATCCTTTTATTCCTTCAAGCACATACCCAAACTTACCGTCATATCCTGCTGGACAAGAACGAGAAGTAACTGTATTACAAACCGGTCAAACAGCTTATTCATGGGTAGTTCCTAATTTTACAAAACCCAAAAAGGAAGATTTGGTGGTGTATCAGGTTTTAATGAGGGATTTTGACCAAAATCAAAATTACCAAGACTTAATAGATAAGATAGATTATTTTAAAAACTTAAATGTAACGGCCATACAACTACTTCCAAACATGGAGTTTGAGGGCAATTTAAGTTGGGGTTATAACACCTCGTTCCACATGGCACTAGATAAATATTATGGTACCGAAGAGAAGTTTAAGGAATTTATAGACTTGTGCCATCAAAACGGTATCGCTGTTATTTTGGACGTTGTCTTAAACCACGCTTTTGGTAGAAACCCGATGAACAGAATGTGGATGGACGATCCAGATGGTGACGGTTGGGGAAGCCCAAGTTCTGAAAATCCTTATTTCAACCAAGTTGCAACCCATAGCTATAGTGTTGGTGAGGATTTTAACCATCAGCAAGCCCGAACTCAAAATTATGTACAACGTGTTCTTAAGCATTGGATCGAAGAATTTAAAATTGATGGTTTCCGTTGGGATTTGACCAAAGGATTTACTCAAAATTGTTCTCCAAGTAACGAAGGCTGCACAAACAGTTACCAACAAGACCGAGTGGACATTTTAAAGGAATATGCCGATTACGCATGGAGTTTAGACGAAACCCATTATGTAATCTTTGAGCATTTGGGAAGTGATACCGAAGAGCAGCAATGGGCAAATTACCGCATTGACGAAGGCAAAGGGATTATGATGTGGGGTAAAATGACCGACCAATACAATCAGTTGACCATGGGATTCGCTTCAAACACCAATATTAGTAGAATGGGGCATCTAAGCCACGGATTTACAGGTAAACGGGTTATGGGCTACCCTGAGAGTCATGATGAAGAACGCTTAATGTATAAAAATTTGCAATTTGGAAACAGTAGTGGCAGTTATAATGTAAAAGACTTAAATACGGCCCTATCCAGAATGTCTGCTTTAGGTGCGGTAAGCTTGACAATTCCTGGGCCGAAAATGATCTGGCATTTTGCCGATTTGGGTTTGGAAAACTCTATTTTTACTTGTAATGATGGCAGCGTAAACGTACCTGGTGGGAGCGATGGCGATTGTAAATTAGACACCAAACCACAACCACAATGGGTAAATAATTGGTTGGGCAACCCCAATAGAAATCAAATTTATAACGACTGGTCCCGATTAATAAAACTCAAGACTACTGAGGCTGTTTTTGAAGGTAATTATTCCATCGAAACAGGATCTTCCAACTTAACCCCAAAAATTTACATTTGGGATGATGCTTTGCAATCAACAGATTTAAAAAATGTGGTAATCCTATCCAATTTTGGGCTGTCTGCTCAAAACATCACACCTAATTTCCCTTATATAGGTACTTGGTATGATTTAATGGACAATACCACTATGAATATTACCAGTACAACTGCTTCTATTTCATTGCCCGCAGGACAATTCAGGATTTTCGGAAACAAGGCATCTACCTTGAGTACCGATGATTTTAAAACGGTTTTAGATGTAGCTATTTACCCCAACCCCACTTCAACATCATTTCAGATAAATAAAACTGTTGAATCAGTATCCATTTTCGATTTAACAGGTAAAGTCGTTAAAACTTATAGCGGTAGCTTTACTAAAGAGCACACTTTTGATATTTCAACCTTACCTAAAAGCTTATATTTAGTAAAAGCTATTAATAATTTAGGTGAAGTAAGCACCATAAAACTTATAAAAATTTAGTTTAGTTTGTTTAATCAAAAAGCTTCTCAATTCCTGTTTGGAACATGAGAAGCTTTTTATTTTTTAAGCGATAATAGTGTTCTAGCTATTTCCTTTTTTATAATCTTCTAAAAATTTAGCTAAACCACTATCCGTTAAAGGATGTTTTAATAAACCTTTTATTGACGATAAAGGGCCAGTCATCACATCACTACCCAATTTAGCACAATCAATAACATGCATGGTATGACGCACTGATGCGGCTAAAATTTGAGTTTCAAAACCATAATTATCATAAATTTGTCTGATTTCAGCAATTAAGTTTAAACCATCCGTCGAGATATCATCTAATCTTCCAATAAAAGGAGACACATAAGTTGCTCCTGCCTTGGCTGCTAATAGCGCTTGTCCAGCAGAAAAAACCAAGGTTACGTTAGTCTTAATTCCTTTATCTGAAAAATATTTACAAGCCTTAATTCCATCAGCAATTATTGGTAATTTCACAACAATTTGCGGGTGTAATCCTGCGAGCATTTCGCCTTCATCTACCATTCCTTCAAAATCTGTTGAAATCACTTCTGCGCTAACATCACCATCCACTAAATCACAGATTTTTTGGTAATGTGCTAATATATTTTCTCCACCTGTAATACCTTCTTTTGCCATTAAAGAGGGGTTTGTTGTTACGCCATCTAAAACACCTAAAGCTTGTGCTTCTGCAATATCATCAAGGTTTGCTGTATCTATAAAAAATTTCATTTGTTTGTTTTTATTGTTTTTTATTAGTCAAATGTAATTCGCATATATTCATTTTCAATTAATATGAAAAATCTTGTTATGCTCATTTCATATATTTATTTTTTTAGTACATGACAAAAATATAAAAGTGTCACATTGAGCGCAGTCGGAATGCTTTTGAATACGATATTTCCAATGTCTTCGACTGCGCTCAGATTGACATCCGATATATTATCAATTTTTGTCATGTACTCAGATTTATTTTATTAAAACGTTTGCATTTAAATATTCCATTACATTTTGGCATACTTGTTCTCCAGTAAAACCAAATTTTTCATCTAATACACTCGCTGGTGCTGAGTACCCAAAATGGTCAACTCCAAAAACTTTACCGTTATCTCCAACAAGGCCTTCTAAATTTACGGGTAATCCAGCTGTTAAACCAAATAATGGCTTGTTTTTTGGAATCACACTTTCTTGATAAGATTTAGATTGCAATCTGAACAATCCTTCAGAAATTATCGAAGCAATATTTACTTTCAATCCTTCTCTTTCTTCAAGTAATTGAGCTGCGTCTATCAACGTTGAAACTTCCGATCCGTTAGCAACTAAAACAACATCAGGGTTTTCAACTTCTTTTACTAAATACCCTCCTTTTTGAGCAGCTAAAGCCTCTTGATATCTTGATTCACCTTGTGCAGGAATATCTTTAATCCCTTGTCTTGATAAAATTAAACCAGATGGTGTATCCGAGTTTTCTAAAGCCATTTTCCAAGCGACACTAGTTTCTGCAGAATCTGCAGGACGCATCGCTAAGAAACTATTTTTACCGCTATGGTTCTTCAATTTTTCTAATAAGCGTATTTGTGCTTCTTGCTCAATTGGTTGGTGTGTTGGTCCATCTTCACCTACTCTAAAAGCATCGTGAGTCCAAACATATTTTACACCCAATTCTTGAATACCACTTAAACGAATAGCTGGTTTCATATAATCTGAAAACACAAAGAATGTTGCTACAACAGGAATAATTCCGCCATGTAAAGCGATACCATTTGCAATGCATGACATGGTTAACTCTGCAACACCGGCTTGTAAGAACGAACCGCTAAAATCGCCCTTTTTAAGCGCCTGTGTTTTCTTTAAAAAACCATCTGTTTTATCACTGTTAGATAAATCGGCAGAAGACACAATCATGTTTTCTACATTTTCTGCTAAATATGCCAATACATTTGATGATGCCACTCTGGTAGCTAAACCAGCTTTATGTTCGATAGATTCAAAATCTAATTCAGGAAGTTTTCCTGATAAGAAAAAATCCAATTTATGAGCAAGTGCTTCATTATCTTTTTTCCAAGCATTAATTTCTGATTTCTTTTCAGCGGCTTGGGCTGTTTTCTTTTGTAATAAGTCTTTATAGAAAGCATTTACATCGCCATAAATATCAAACGGAGATTCTGGATTAGCGCCTAAATTCAATAACGTCTTTTCGTAATCTGCTCCGGTTGCTCCAATTGGCTGACCGTGCAATTCACAATACCCTTCAAACATGCTTCCATCTGCTGCTACTGCACCTTTACCCATTATGGTTTTTCCAACAATAAGGGTTGGTCTTTCAGTTTCATTATTAGCATCAGTTAATGCTTGTCTAATTTCATCATGATTATGTGCATCAATGGTAACTACTTTCCAGCCCCATGCTTCATACTTCATGGCTGTATTTTCACTTGTTACCTCATCGGTTGAAGTTGATAATTGTATATCGTTAGAATCGAAGAACATAATAAAATTACTTAATCCTAAATGACCTGCAATTCTACCAGCACCTTGAGAGATTTCCTCTTGAATACCTCCATCAGAAATAAAACCATAAATTTTATGATTCATCCAATCTCCAAATCTTGCTTGTAAAAACTTTGCTGCGATAGCCGCCCCTACACCCATAGTATGACCTTGTCCTAATGGACCAGATGTGTTTTCTATGCCTCTGGCAACATCAACTTCTGGATGTCCCGGAGTGATTGAACCCCATTGTCTGAAATTGGCAACATCATCTTTAGCATAGTTTCCTAAAAGATAATACTGAGCGTACATTAAAGTAGATAAATGACCCGCATCCATATAGAAACGATCTCTAAATGGCCAAGTCATATCTGAAGGATCATAATTAAAAAATTCTGAATATAGAATGTGCATAAAATCTGCACCTCCCATAGGACCACCTGGGTGTCCCGAATTTGCTTTTTCTACCATAGCTACAGCTAATGCTCTAATATTATCTGCTGCTTGTTGATCAATTTGTTTGTTCATTTTTTTAATTATGATTTATATTTAATGGCTTTAAAACGTCCTATTTAAAAGAAAAAAAATCTTCCAAAAAATACATTTTTTGCAAATATATAATCTTTAAGTTGTTAGGGATTAAGAAATGCCAAAATAATTTAATAACACCTGTTAACATCTCTTGATAAAGGCCGTTTATCGAATGATAAATAGTACAAATAAAAAAGCCAACTCATATAAGTCGGCTTTTCCTTTACAGTGCGGGCGGGGAGACTCGAACT
>Ga0316208_1003060_pt1 | contig 12566 bp, 12 predicted proteins | sample 3monopyrite_MG_FD_204944 | JGI IMG/M metagenome (GOLD analysis project Ga0316208, IMG submission 204944) | Microbial mat bacterial communities from mineral coupon in-situ incubated in ocean water Damariscotta River, Maine, United States -... | ecosystem: Environmental > Aquatic > Marine >... | reverse complement strand
CAGCGACGCCCTTGCCATTCGAATTCTCTTCCCCACGAACAGGGCGAGGTCACTGACAAGCAGTGACAGGGTTTGCCAGCTTCGCTGGGCAAACAAAAAACACTGGCAGAGCCAGTGGCATACAGAAATTCATAGAATCCCTGTTTTCAACAGTCCGCTGATTCTGACAACGATTGATGATGTGGAGAATCGTGAGTTCGCAATGCCTGATCCTCGACCGCTGAACGACGAAGAAAAGGCCACGTACGAGTGGCAAATCTGGGTGGATGACTTCCGCGAAGCCGGCCAGGAGAAGCTGAAAGGAGCCTCGGTTCTGGTGTCTCGGGTCGGCGGGCTCGGCAGCGTCGTTGCGTACGAACTTGCCGCGGCTGGCGTCGGTAAACTCGTGCTCGCTCACGCCGGAAATGTGAAACACAGTGACCTCAACCGGCAGCTCTTGATGACGCATAACTGGCTCGGAAAGCCGCGAGTCGAATCGGCAGAACGTCGATTACGCGAACTCAACCCGCGACTTGAAATCGTCGCGGTTGGAGAAAACGTTTCAGAAGAGAATGCTGAAGCACTCGTCAGTCAGGCGGACCTTGTCGTCGACTGCGCGCCGCTGTTTCAGGAACGGTTTGCGATGAACCGTCAGGCGGTACTTCAAGGGAAGCCGATCATTGAATGCGCGATGTACGATCTGGAAGCTCAGATCACGACGGTGATCCCCGGTCAGACGCCGTGCCTTGCCTGTCTGTTTCCTGAGCAGCCGCCAGAGTGGCGTCGTGAGTTCCCGGTCTTCGGCGCGGTCTCCGGAACGGTCGGCTGCATCGCGGCGATGGAGGCGATCAAAGTGCTCGGAGACTTTGGCGAGACTCTGGCAGGTTCATTGCTGACATTCGATCTTAGAGATATGCAGTTTGCAAAACGGCGAGTGCTGCGAGATCCGGAGTGCCGAGTCTGCAGGAACGTGTAAGAACTATTCCTCAAGCATCATGATCAGATTTCTAACCACGAAAAACACTAAATACACGAAAGGCCATGCGAGAAGGTTTTCGTGTATTTAGTGTTTTTCGTGGTTGATCATTATCGCGAAGGTCTGCCTGCAATGATCGGAATGTCATGCAAAGCGATTGGAATTTCGACGTTGATCAGCAACGTTGGGGCGACGTAGACGAAGTACCACTTGGCAGGATCGGCTGGTAGGTCTTTGAAGCTGTATTCGATCGCGACGGAACCGTCTCCCTGGTGCAGTGTCGTGAAGCCCCCGTTCGGGCCGTGTTGTTTTCCGTTTGAGTCGACCACGTAGACTCGATTGTGGAAGACCCATGTCTGGTGGGACTCGAAGGCGTGTGCTCCCAGGTCGTAGCTGACACGAAGCTGGACGCGGGCGTTGTGATGTTCTGGTCTGGAACCCTCAAAGCCGACTTCGTTCACTGTGACCGTCACGCCGCCTCGACGACGGGAAACACGCTTCGCACGGTCAATTTTTCGGAATGTGATTGGCTGCTCACTCGCCGCAATCAGAAGTTTTACTTTCCCGTTAAGTGAGGCTTTTTCTGCGAGCGGTTTCGGTGAAAGGAAACTCAGGGCGAGTGTGGCCTCGCGGCCGCCGTTGCCGAGTGGGACTTCGATGTTGGCTCCCGCGTTGAATGGTTCGAGGGTGCGGTTGGCACCGTCCGTTGAGAGCTGGAATTCGCTGGTTTTGTACCGGAGAAATAGGGGTCGCAAACGTGGTTCGCAAAGAATCCGGACCTGAGTCTTGAGCAACGTGTCCGAATTACCGAATGTTCCTTGCGGCTGAAACGGTGCCGCCATGATGCGGAACGAACGGTCGATCGTTGTTGCCGATGCTGGACTGGGCGGCGTGCCTGGCCGAAGCGTCAGCAGGCCCGTCTCTTTGTCGAAGCTTGCGATCACATCTTGCGATTCGAGATAACCGATCGCGGACCAGAATGTCGCGTCTTTCAGCATCACAGAGATGCGTTGCTCAAGTTGCGCCGAGGATAGTTGGCTTGTCGAAATCGTGTTGCCGGTTTGATTCTCGATTTCTTCGACGAGCCGTTTGATCGACAGGTCGCCTGCCAGAGTGACCTTCGAGGGACGCAGCGACAGTTCGGCGGCGTCATGTTCCAGTCGAACCCGGACGCGGCGGATGGCGACGCGGACGGATGCCGAATCGAGCAGGTCCGGCGGAGGGAGAAGCGGCAGGATGCCAGGCCCAAGCTTTGTAAGTGCTTGCTCGGCTTTGGCTCGGTCGGCGCGAGATGGTGACGCCAGTTGTTTGATCTCCGCTCGAACCTGCAAGCGAAGGTCCGGCTCAGCCGCGGCGGCTGATGACTGATGCATCGTCGATGTCAGAAAGGCTGACAAGCAGAGAAGGAGTGCAATGGTTCGACGGCCTGTCAGTCGGCCGAAAAGTGTGCCACTGGCTCGGCCAGTGCTTTCTGCTGTTCGTCTGCCTGGGGAAATTCGCACTGGCAAAGCCAGTGGCACACACAGGGCAACAACTTGCCGGGCAAGCCTACCTGCGGCCGCGGGACGCACGGTAGCCGTACTCGATGGCGAACCAGTCGGCGTATCGTTCTCTCGCGTTCTGGTTGCGGTTGCGGGTGTCATTGACGTGGCCGATCTCGTGGATCAGGACGTTGTTTAAGTAGAAGTCGCGCAGAGCGTGTTCCGTCCAGGAAAGTTTCCACAGCTTTCCGTCCTGAGTCCACACTCCGCCGTACATCTTGGCCTCGATGACCTGTTCTGGCTTCGGCGGCCGAGTGAATGTTTCGACGAGCGACTCTTCGATGGGGTAAAGGTAAACGTTCGGGCCCCATTGCAAACCGTAGCACGGAAAGAGTGATCTCTTGCGAGTCATGCGGGCGAGTTCGATGACTTCGATACTTTGCCGATACCGGGCCGGCAGCTGCTCGACTCGATCAACCACTTCTTCCAGAGTCACCGGGTGAATGTATCCAGCGCCGGGGTCACGACGGTAAAGCTGGATGACGTCGGAGTCGGACGGTTCGTACCACTGGTCGTGTGCGTAAAAGTGGTTGCTCCGCTGGCTGATGTCGGAGCCTCGCTGACGGAACGCTCCGGCTGGTCGACCGCTGGTGGCTCGGCTCCTTTCGGAAACTCGGCCCTGAGTCGCCTTGCGGCCTTTTGATTTCTGGTTTCGTTGTCGTTCTCTTGGTTGCCGTTTGCTCATAGCCGGTGCCTTTCTGTCTGGCGATGCGCGATGTTGAATCGCGACTCGCAAACAAGGTCTCGGTGAGCCCTCCATGACATCCGACGGTAATCCAGTCTGCCGCTCGCATCCTGCTGCGGAGTGGCGATGTTCAGTAAACGCCGACTCGTCTTACGAACTGCAGAGTTCTAATGTGGGTACCGCGACGGAGAATCGCAAGCTGAACATTCCACGAGCGGAATATCGCTTACGGATGATGAGGAGTTCGTCGCAAGTAGCGTTGCTGTAATTAGTTGCGGAAAATCGAGATGGCTGATTTTGTGGCGAGACTTATGCGATTTCGGTCAAAGTCTGAGGAATCCGTCGTCGCAAGGTGGTTACTCAGAGCGAGATCCGTCATTCGCGAGTGTTCAGTAACCGTCGCGGAGAATTCTCTGACGGGTCCGCGGACGATCGGCGACACACGGGTTGCCTGGACCTGTCCGGAATAACGGATTCGGCGAGCGGCGGTGGTCTTGCAGGCCGCACGTCCTGCCTCGCCATTCAAACCGCCGCAGTTTACGCAGTCGTCAGACCGAGTGCGGCGAAACGCCCAGATCGACGATGCTGCACGCTTCGATGATCTCAATGCCGAGTTGCTCGGCGCGAGCTCGGACGTCTTCGTCAGAACTGCCTGGGTTCAGCCAGACTTCGGCGGGTTCGACTTCCGCGATCTCGTCCAGAAGGCCGAGCGTCAAATGCGGCGGCAGATAGACAGTGACGCGGTCCAGGTTTTCAGCGGGTACATCGCCGAGTGACTCGAAAGCCGGCAGGCCTTCGACTTCGTCGGCGTGAGGGTTCACGGGGAAGACTTCGTAGCCCTGTTGCAAATGGGCTCGTACGGAAATGTTTCCGAACTTGCTGCGGTCGCGGCTTGCTCCGACAACGGCGCACGTTGGTCGAGTTGTCACGATGCCGTCTCCGATTCGGCTGACATTTCTTTCGACAGAAGTTCGAGCAGTGCATCGAGTGCCTGCGGGATGACTTTTGCTTCGCCGAGGATCGGCATGAAATTCGTATCGCCGTTCCAGCGAGGGACGATGTGCCAGTGGAGGTGTCCCGGCAGTCCTGCCCCGGCAACTCGGCCGAGATTCAGCCCAACGTTGAAGCCATCTGCTGACATGACCTTTTCCAACAGGCCGATCATCTTCTGAAGAAGGTGATTCGTTTCGAGCAGCTCGGCATCATTGAGGTCGCGGAGATCGGCTTTGTGCTCGCGCGGCGCGATCAACAGATGACCGTTGTTGTACGGAAACCGGTTGAGCACGACGATCGAATGTTCGCCGCGCATGACGACAAGGTTCTTCGGATCGTTGGCCGTGTCGTCGTCGCGGTAGCTGCACAGGAAGCAGCTCGGTTTTGACGGCTGAGTTTTTTCCGGGTCGGAGTTCTGGACATAAGCCAGTCGCCACGGAGCCCAGAGTTGCTGATGAGTCACGATGTGCTCCTGGACGATCAAAGGTAGTTGAGCGAATGCGTTACTTTAAGGAATTAGAATCAGGTCGCCGGGTTTCAGGACGGGATCGCTGTCGAACACATTTGCCGTTTTGATCTGGTCAACGGTCACGCCGTACTGGCGGGCGATGCTGGTCATTGTTTCGCCCTGTTTGACGTCGTGATAAGTCGACGTCGACCTCGGTGTTGGCACGGTCAGCACCTGACCGACGGAAGCGTCGGGCACTTCGTTCAAGCTGCCGGCTGCCGATCCGCTTTGAAAGGTTGAAGGCGGGAGTCCTCCGGGCACCTGGCCAGCCGGAACCTGCAGCGGTGCGGGGTTTGCCGGGACAACCATCGGCTGTTGGAACAGGGTTGGCGGCAGTCCCTGTCCGGGCGGATAAGTCGGAGGCGGGGCGCCGTACCACATGGAGCCGCAACCTGAGACGACAATTGCAATGGTCAGCGGGGTAAGACGCCGCGGCCAGATGGTGAGATTCGTGAGTGAAAACTGCATGATGATGGTCACTCCTTTGGTACGTTTCAGCCTGCGTCCGGCGGGCTTGTCGCGACAGTTCGCGGTGGACTTCGATCGTGTCAGGATTTCAGTTCAATGGGGAGTTCGTCAATTTTCGCGGCACAGATGAAATCGTTCTCCGACAACCCGCCGATGGCGTGTGTCCAGAGTTCGATCGTCACGTTGCGGTACTGCACCAGGTGCAGGTCCGGGTGATGGCCTTCCGATTCTGAGACGTCAGCCACCTTTTCGAAGAAGCTCATCGCAGCCAGGAAGTTGGTGACGACCCAGGACTTGCGGATTCTCTGGTTGTCTTCGGACAGCTCCCAGCCGTTGAGATGCTTGATCTGCTCTTGAGCTTCCTCGTCCGTGAACTTAGGCACGCCGCCTTCGCAAGGGACGCACTTCTTATTGGTGAGCTGGTCGCAGGAGAGGATGTCCATGTCGTGAAATTCCGTTCGTGACTCGGATGTCTGATCGATCCCGAAAGTTGCACAGCCGGCTATTGCGGTGGGACTCCGAGTGACTTTCCGCCGTCGATCGCGATCAGCGTGCCGGTGACCATGATCGCTGCATCGCTGGCCAGGTACAACACCGCCTGAGCGATCTCGTCGACCTCGATCATCCGCCCGTGAGCCTGCGCGGCCGGGCTGGCGGCGATGAGTCGTTTGATCGCTGCGTCGCGGTCGTCGGCCATGTCGATTTCTGATTCTATCATCCGTGTGCCGGCGACTGGGCCGGGGCAAACTCCGTTGATCCGGATGCGGTCTTTCGAGTGGCACAGCGCCAACGACTTTGTCAGACCGGACAGGGCCAGTTTGCTGATCGAGTAAACCGGGTCGTGAGCACGCGGAAGAATTCCGGCGTTGCTCGAAACGTTGACGATGCTGCCGCCGAGGCCGTCGCTCGTCATGTGTCGGATCGCGTGCTTGCAGCCGAAGAAGGCGGCTTTGACGTTGGTGCCGATGCAGGCGTCCCAGTCTTCTTCGGAAACGTCATCGATCTGCTTGACCATGCCGACGCCGGCGTTGTTGACGAGGATGTCGATCCGGCCGGTCAGCGTCGCGGCATGATCCATCAGTTTTTTCAGCTCCCGTTCCGAGCGGACGTCGCAGACGCGCTGCTCGATTCCGAGGGCTTCAAACGGCTCGTCATTCTCGCTCAGCAGAGAATAATCGGCGACAATGACCCTCGCGCCGGCTTCTGCCAGGGCGGCGGCTGATGCTCGGCCGATCCCGCTGGCCCCTCCGGTAACGACGGCGACACGGTCTGTGAGGTCGGTAGCGTTCATGTTTGACCCGATTTCTGGATACGGACAGCGTTGAACCAGTCCTGAAACTTTAGATTGACTTTGGTCACCGGAATTGCCCTAACTGGTTGACTGGCAATCAGTTAGTTGCGTTTCGTCTGGTAAAAGCGTGAACGGTTCGAGTTATCTCTCAGGAATCTTCCCGTTTTGTACCGAACTATTCCAGACCGCTCCCGGTAAAAGCAATGACCGACGGGAGATGCAGGCCAAACGCGTTCTCTACTTATGGTTCCATCCGGAATGAGCGTTTCGTAGACTCACCTTTGTGTTTCACGACTCTCACACCGACATTTGCAGTAACTCCTGTTCCTTAAAAGGGCATCAAGATGCATCTTCCGACTCCCAAAGGAATGTCACGACGGCATTTCATGAGCCACATGGCTGGGGCCGCCGCGACTATTCCGGCGATGAACTTTATTGAGCACATCAAAGCAAACGCCGCCACCGCTCGCAAAAACAACAAAGCCTGCATCCTGCTGTGGTGTAGCGGTGGACCTCCGACCATCGACATCTGGGATTTGAAGCCCGGCTCTAAGAACGGTGGCGAATTCAAACCCATCGACACGGCTGCTCCTGGCGTTCAGATCACCGAGCACATGCCGAAGACCGCCAAAGTCTTCGATAAGCTCTCGATCGTTCGCTCGATGAGCACTCGAGAAGCTGACCATGGCCGAGGCCGATACTTCATGCACACCGGGTTTGTTCCAAATCCAACAGTCGTGCATCCGACGTTCGGTTCAGTCGTCGCTCACGAAGCCGGCTCGAAGCGTAAAGACCTGGAAATTCCAGGGTTCATCTCCGTCGGTGCTCCGAGCGGAAGTCCTGGTTACATGGGCACAACGAACGCTCCGTTTGTCGTCAGTGCCAACGGTCAGATCGCTAACGCAGACATGGGCGGCCTTGGCCTTCCTCGTCTCAATCAGCGTCTCGACATGCTCGGCGTGATTGAGAAGAACTTCATCAACTCGAAGCGAGGCGAGTTGCCTCAGGACCACGCTAACATCTACACGAAGGCCGTCAATCTGATGACCTCCGAGCAGATGCAAGCTTTCAAGGTCGATGAAGAGCCACAGGAAGTCCTCGACATGTACACCGGCGGCCCTCCGGCCGGCAACGGTGGCATGATGATGCGGAACGCTGGCGGCTTCGGTCGCAGCCTTCTAATGGCTCGACGTCTCGTTGAAGTCGGAGTTCCATTCATCGAAGTCGGCGTCAACGTCGGCGGTTGGGACCTCCACAACGATGTCTTCAACACGCTGGCCAATAACAACCTGCCGCAGATGGATACAGCCATTTCTGCTCTGGTCACTGACCTGACGCAACGCGGCATGATTGACGATGTCTCGATCGTCTGGATGGGTGAGTTCGCTCGAACCCCTCGTATCAACCAGAATGTCGGTCGTGACCACTGGGCAGCCAGTTGGTCAGTCATGATGGGTGGCGGCGGACTCAACAACGGTCAGGCAGTTGGCGAAACAAACGCCGACGGTACTGCCTGCGTTGGCAAGAGCTACCTGCCAGGCGACATCTGGGCGACTGTCGCTCACGCGATGGGTATTCCGACTTCGACGGTTCACACGTCGAAGAATGGTCGTCCGATGAAGATCGCCAATGGCGGAACGCCGATCAAAGAACTGATCAGCTAGTTCCTTCTTCAGGCTAAGAACTGCGACGCGGGAGCCCACTGTGGCTCCCGCGTTTCATATACGACGAGAGAATGCGTCGGATGCGGGCTCCCGGTACCTTCTCGTGGTTCGGAATTCGAGTGTGGCGTCATCTCCGGACATTCAGGTATCGCATGCGCCGAGTGAGGAGTTCGTTCAACTCTTCAGCCGGACTCAGCGGCGGATCTATCTGCACATTCTGAAGCAGGTCGGATCACCGAATGATGCCGAAGAAATTCTCCAGGAAACCAACGTGGTGATCTGGAACAAGTTTCATCGATTCGAACTGGGTACAAACTTCGTGGCGTGGTCGTTTCAGATTGCCAACTTCGAAGTGCTGAAATATCGCGACAAGAAACGATCAAACAAGCTGGTGTTTTCCGGCGACGTGCTGGATGTCATCGCCCAGGAATCCGAAGAGCAGGAAGACGATCTCGATCTTCGACGAGCAGCCTTGCAGGAATGTCTGCGAAAGTTGCGACCGGCTGATCGAGAGCTAATTCAAGAGCGATACCAACCCGGTAATACGGGAGAAGGCGTGGCTCGACAGCTCGATCGACCGATCAATTCGGTTTATCAGTCGATTGGCCGAATTCGAAAAACTCTGTTTGAGTGCATTAACCGGCGGCTCACCGCAGGAACGCCTCGATGACAAATCCACTGGAACAATCTGAACTGACCGGCTTCATCGAGCTGCTCGAATTGCAGCTTGAAGAACGCATTACGGCAGAGCAGTTTGAGCAGCTCGAAGAAACGATTCGCTCGAACAGCGCAGCCCGGAAGCTCTATCTCCAGTACGTCGATCTTCATGGTGCACTGCAGTGGGATCTCGCGGCGACTACTGACGCGGACCGAGCCGCTGAAGGACTTCCTCAATCTGCCGATCGCGTTGCTGTCGCGCCAACTTGTGTCGCGCCAGCTCGTGGCGATGCCGCTGAGACATTCTCACAGAATAGAGCGGCTCGTTGGGCGGCTGTCGCGGCTTCGGTTTGCTGCCTTGTTCTGGTGTTTGTGGTTTCGGGCCTGGTTAACAACGCTCCAAATCCCGGTGGCACGACCGTCGTCGATACACCTTCGAACGAAGAAACTGCAGAGCCCACTGAAGGCAACGGCGAGGCAACTCTGGTTGCCGACGCAGTACCGGCCCCACGCAATATTAGACCGGCTCAGTTGCCAAACGTCGGCAAGCAGCCAGGTGAAGACGATTCAGTTGATCGAAGCCCGTCGAACGTAAACGTTGCGACGAACAACCAACCTTCGGACTCTGACAAGACGAAGCCGTCGCCCATCTTCGTGGCAGCTGCTGGGTCGTCGGAAACGGTCGTCGCGAAAATCAATCGACTGATTCGAGCAGGCTGGACGGACAACGAAGTGACGCCGTCCGAAGTCGCGGACGATTCCGAATGGCTTCGGCGAGTTCACCTCGACACGATTGGGCACATTCCGGCTGCCGAAGAAGTGCGAACTTTTCTGGCAGACAAGCGACCGGACAAACGCTCGATCACGGTCGACTCGTTGCTCGACGACGAAGACTACATTCGCAACTGGACGACGGTCTGGACGACTCTTCTGATTGGTCGATCGAATCCACGCGAAGTGAATCGTCCGGCATTGCAGAAGTATCTTCGGGAAAGCTTTGCTGAGAATCGCGGATGGGACGACGTCGTCACGGACTTCATCGCGGCTGAAGGAAGCCACGATGAAAACGGTGCGACAAATTTCCTGCTGGCCCACGTGAACAATCAAGCGGTACCGGCAACCGCGATCACGGGTCAGGTATTCCTGGGTTTACAGCTTCAATGCACGCAGTGCCACAACCACCCGTTCAACAATCAGAAGCAGGATGAGTTCTGGGCGTTCAACAGCTTCTTCAAGCAGATCAAGGTTCAGGACCAGCCGATAAGCAGCAACCCGCGTGTCAGAAAAGTCGCTCTTGTTAACACGCGAGAAGGCGGCGCGACGTTTTACGAAACTCGGCAAGGCGTGATGAAGGCCGTGTTCCCGAGTTTCGAAGGACGCAGCATCGACGCCAGCGATTACGTGGATCGTCGAGCGGAACTGGCGAAGTTGATGACCGACGGTGAGTCGCCGCAGATTGCTCGAGCATTTGTGAATCGAATGTGGCAGCACTTCTTCGGAGCAGCGTTTACTCCGCAGGTCGACGACATGGGTTCGCACGTCGCGGTCAGCCATCCGGAGTTGCTGGACGAGTTGACTCGGCAGTTTGTCCGCAGCGGCTATGACACGAAGCAACTCGTTCGCTGGATTTGCAATTCGGAAGCTTACAACTTGACGAGCCGCTTTAACTCAGACGAAACCAACATCGGCGACGATCCCACACTTGGCAACGAGCCGCTTTTCAGCCGAGTCTATGTCAAACAGATGTCCGTCGAACAGATGTTTGATTCGTTGCTGATCGCGACGCAGGCTCATGAAGTGTTCGGCTCATCCTGGGACGCGGTCGAAGAACGCCGCCAGGAATGGTTGCAGCAGTTCGTCATGGCCTGGGACACGGACGAGAACGATGAAGCTGATCTCTTCGACGGAACCATCCCGCAAGCGTTGATGATGATGAACGGCGACTTGGTTGACCTCGCTTTAGGATCTGAACGAGGAACGCTGCTGAGCAAAGTGGCTCGCTCCAGTGCTTCTGAAAAAGAGAAGATCGAAACGATTGCTCTGGCCGCGTTGTCTCGAATGCCAAGCCGCCAGGAAAGCACCGCCGTCCGCAAGCTGATCCGTGATTCAGCGTCGCTAAGCAATCGCCCGGCTGATCAGCAGCTTGCCATGCGATCGGGTCTGCAGGACCTGTTCTGGGCCTGTTTGAATTCCAACGAGTTCATTCTCATTCACTGAGATGACATTCCTCGTAGGTCAGGCTTCGTCTGACCGAGTCATCATCAGGAATTTTCAACCACGAAACAAACGAAATTATTTTCGTGTCTTTCGTGGTTGCTTCAACGAATTCCTGCCTTATCCGGAATTCTTCGTCAGGCACAGCCTGACCTACTCGATGGCTCAATTCCTCTGCCGCTGATCTGCCGGAATTCGACTCGCCTGTGATTCTCTTCTAAGAACCCGACTGGCTGAATCGTCGTGTTTCTGGACGAATTCGTTCGTTCTGCCTTCATCCTTCCAGGTTCGGCTACCGAGTGAGCTGTGCAGTCAAGAAATGCCACACTGGTATTATGACAGCCAATGTTTATTTGCAATCACCCCTTGCCTGAATCACGTCAAACATTTCCGTTATGAAATGAACGCTTGACTGACAGAACTGACCGCTTGTTCCAATTTGCCTGTTAAGGCTGGACAAGCAGGAGATGTCCCGTACACTCCGGTCGTTGGCCTGTGTCAGCAATCACTTGTTACCTCTGACCGATTGACTCGAGATGTCGTGTCCCTCGCTCATGTGTGGCGTCTCTTCGAGGCTGAATTCCCAGTTTCGAAGATGACTTCCACGGGCCACTTGTCTCGCGGAGCCTGCTATGAAGTCGAGTCGCGTGCTTTCGAGATTTTCAGATTCTCGCACGTCGATTCCCGCCTCGACGGCACGCTTTCCCGTAGACGACCGCCCCGCTCCCGGAAAACTTCCGGTCCTGGGTGATCATCTCAACTCTAATTTGAATTGACGTTTGGTCGATTCCCGCTCTGGTTCTTTGTTTGCTCGTTAATTTATCGATACGCGACGTGGTTTCTGTTGCCACTGGAGATTCATAAGCACGGTATTTCGCGACTGGCTCTCAAGAATTCGTCCCGCCCGTGGCCTCTCTGTAAAACGAGCAATTCGTCGCAAAAAGAAAAGAGACTTGTTCGCCAAGCCTGAGGCTCTGCAACCAAGGATGATGCTGACCGACCCGTTGGCGTCTATCAGTGACGCCTTCGTCACGGAAAGTGATGGCACAGTCACCGTTGATGTCACCCTGAATGCTCCCTCGACGACGCCGGTAACCATCGATTATTCAACAAGCGACGGCAGTGCTACGTCTCCTGCCGACTTCGCTGCCGCTTTTGGCAGTGTCACATTCGTACCCGGTGAAATCGTTCAAACGATCGACGTCTCCATCGCTAACGACGCGAACATCGAAGCGTCTGACGAGTCGTTTTATGTCGACCTGACTGCAGCGGTCGGTGCATCAATCACAGATGACCAGGCACTTGTCACCATCACTGATGACGACCTCGCTGCCAGCTCGACAGCTTCCACTCTATCTGGGACTGGCAGCAGTTCGGGCACCGGGACAGGTGCGTGGACGTTCTCAACGACATTCAGTAGCACGGGATCATCAAGCGGCTCACTCACAGGAGATCACGGTGAATCGTGTCCTTCCGGCAAGCGTGCCTGAATGTGTTTTGCATGATCGCTAGCGTGGTTGTTTTCCGAATTTGGGAGGACGACCATGGCTGGACGAAGACATCGCGAGATTCCGGCGGCTCTGACACGTG
>Ga0316208_1003059_pt1 | contig 12570 bp, 14 predicted proteins | sample 3monopyrite_MG_FD_204944 | JGI IMG/M metagenome (GOLD analysis project Ga0316208, IMG submission 204944) | Microbial mat bacterial communities from mineral coupon in-situ incubated in ocean water Damariscotta River, Maine, United States -... | ecosystem: Environmental > Aquatic > Marine >... | reverse complement strand
TTTTAGCCATAACTCCGATTCCTTGCATTAAATAACCTCTAAATAAATATTCTTCAAAGCTTGTTTGCAGTGGTATCATTACGATGGCAATTACAGCCAAAATAAGAAAAGGAACCAATTCAAATTGTAGTTCGTAATCTTGCGGGTTTTGATTGTAATCGATAATAGTTAATACTACGGTAGTGACGGCTATGAGGCCGAATCCAAACCAAAAGCGTCCCCAATCAATTTTTCTTCGAGATGTTGTAAGCGCCTTCATGGGCTGTCTGTGTATATATTTTGCCCAAAACCATACTCCTACCAAGCCAATAGCAAAGCTCAATAGCATTAAAAATAAAGTGAGATTAGAATCGAGAATGGTCATGATTGTGCTTGGGTCTTCCAATGCTGAAATATCACCTCCTTCACCCATTAATTTAACTGTGGCAACCGCAATAAATGGTATAGATCCTAATTGAGAAATTAAAAAGATGACACCCGCTCCTAAGAGATATCTCCAGGTATCATGTAAATAATTGTAAGCTTGTGCTATGTACATATTTTTTGTGTGATTAGATTCTGTCAGTCTTAAAATGTTACACCTAAAAGTGAAAGATCCCACTTCTGAGTTTTATTGTAAAGAAGTGTTCCTTTTTCAATTTCTAAAGGTGCAGGAAAATTATTGGTATACAACCCTCCTGTTCCTAAACCTTGCGGCAAGGTAGTGTTTTTTGAAAATGTATATTGTGCAATGGTATTTAATCCAACATTGCTTTCTAATGCCGAAGTAACCCACCAACCTATGTCTCTATCTTCGGCCATTGATATCCAACGATCGCTCCCTTGTATTCCGCCAATAAAGCTCGGTTTTAGTATGATGTATTGAGGGCGAATACTATCCAAGAGCTGTCTTTTGTATGAATCTGTAAAAACACCTATAAGCTCTTCATCTAATGCAATTGGCAGAGGAGTTTGATCGCACAAATCGCCCATATCATCCCAGTTACCGGCTTGAATAGGTTGCTCTATAGAATGTAGATGTAGTTTGGAAAGCCGGTCCAATTTGTCCAAAGCCTCCGAATATTCAAAAGCACCATTGGCATCTACGCGAAGTTCAATATCACTAACCGAAAACTCATCACGAATGGATTTGAGTAATTCGTATTCGGTATCAAAATCGATGGCACCAATCTTCATTTTAATACAGCGAAATCCTGTTGCAATTTTCTCGGCAATCTGTTTTTTCATAAATCCCTTATCTCCCATCCAAATCAAGCCATTTATCGCAATAGGCGCTCTGGCTTCAGTAAATGCGCTGGGAAATACTTCGAAAGGTTCATCTGCTTGCAGGGAACCAAATGCCATCTCCACTCCAAATTGAATCGAGGGAAACTGGGTTAGTGATTTATATAGCTGCTCCTCTCCTAGCGTTATATTATCACATACCCATTGTAATTTGCTTTCGTAATCCGCTCGGTCGTCAACGCTAAGCCCACGCAACAAACCACATTCTCCAATTCCAATTTTGGAGTTTTCTCTCAAGACAATAAACCAGGTTTCTTTAGTTCTTAAAATTCCTCTGGAAGTACCAGCCGGTTGTTTAAATTCTAAAAGATATTTTTTGTAATCTGCTGTTATCATTTGGATAGGGTCGACTTGTTAAATATCTAAAGATTCACCAATATTTAACAACATCAAATCTTTGCCTGCATCATAGAATTTTCTTTTAGCTTCTTTATGATCTATTTCGATATAACCAAATGTGTCGTAATGCACGCCTAAAACTTTGTCGCATTCGACAAAATCACTTGCTACAATTGCCTCATCAATTCCCATGGTAAAATTATCTCCAATAGGTAAAACGGCAAGATCGAGCTTTGTAAACATCGGGATAAGCTTCATATCCATAGTTAATGCCGTATCCCCAGCAATATATATATTCTTGTGCTCTCCTTCAATTACAAAACCACCTGGATCACCTCCATTACTTCCGTCGGCAAATGCACTGGTATGCACAGCATTCACATATTTTACTTTTCCAAAATCGAACTGCCAGCTTCCGCCGTGATTCATGGGATGGACAGTACAACCTTTTGATTGATAGTGCATGGCAATTTCGTAGTTGCTAACGATGGTTGCTCCTGTATTTTTCGCAATCGCTTCAGCATCTAACACATGGTCTTGATGTGCATGTGTAAGTAAAATATAATCTGCTTTTAAAGAAAGAATATCAATATGATCTTTAGACAAAGGGTTGCCCGATATAAAAGGATCCACTAGTATGTTAAACTCTCCTATTTTTAATGCTAATGAATTTTGACCGTAAAATGTGATTTTCATAAGGATTCATTTATAAACTTTAGATGCGTAATCGTTGGTTAAAAATACTACTTTATCTGGTATTATTTTAGGTCACTTGGCCATCATGCTATACCTCCCAGTTCATACCTATTGATAATTGTTAAATTTCGCTTATATTTAGCGCCCCAACTTATTACTTATGAATAGAATACTCCTCGCATTTCTATTGCTATGTGCCATTTCTGTGCATGCGCAGCAGCATGAAATTGATAGCTTAAAACGGCTTATTAATACTTCGTCCGAAGCTGTAGAACTTGTAAATTTAAATAGACAAATAGGGTTTATTTATTTGGATAGTCAAGTACAATACGACAGTGCATTCTTTTATGCAAAAAAAGCGTATTTGATTGCCAAAGAGGCAGAGTTAAATCTCCAACAAGCGCAAACATTATTTGATCAGGCCATGGTGATGAATGAAGTAGGTAATGGACAAAAAGCACTAGATTATTACGATCAATCTCTTTCCTTCTTGTTGGAAACATCGATTGATGAACCAAAGGTTTTGCAAGGCATTGCTATTAGTTACCATAATATGGGTGCTATCTATGGAGATTTAAATGAATACGCTAAGGCCCGCGAACATTACGAACTTTCTAAAGAATACAATGCCAAAATAGATTTCCCCATGTTGAAAGCGGGAACCACTCTTAATATTGGAGAAACGTATTATTTAGAAGGAGATTATGAAAAGGCAAAAGGGCAAATTACTGAAAGTAAAAAACTTTACAACAGCATAGGTTTTGAAGAGGCCGAGGCATTCTTATATATGGCGAGAACCTATTCAAAATTAGGTGAAAAAGAACAGGCAGTAAAAGAAGGTTTGGATGGTTTAAAAATAGCACAAGAAAAAGGTAATTTCAAACAGATTTATGAGCTTAATCTACTACTATCCAATGAGTTCGATATAACCAATTCGTATAAAGAAGCCGCCTTCCATACTAGGCAAGCACTGTTGTACAACGATAGCATCGCGAATACCGAGGTTCTCAATCAAGTAGAAAAATTGGAACTTCAAATGAAGATTGAAGAACAGGAAAGCGATCTTGAAAATCTGAAAATACGGAACAAATATCTTACAACCATCTACGTATTGGTTATACTTGGAGTCTTGTTATTAGTCTTATTGGTCTTTAGGCAACTCAAAGTAAGTAGAATGACTAAAAATATTCACGACATTCAGAAACGGCTTATTGAATCGGAATTAGATAGACGCAATAACAAGCCAAAAACCGTATTCGACGCAACGGTTCAGGGTGATAAGGAATGGGTTCGTAATTAATGCAACCAAGCAAACAAAATCGCGAATAAAAAAGTGCTCAATGCTACTTTTTTGAGCTCTCCGTCTAATTTTCTGGGTTCTTTATTGCCAAGCACAACTCTTATATTCCATAAAAATGGAACGTAAGCAATTACGTATACAAATTGAAGTGGTTCGGAATAGTTGAGAAAGGTATAGAGTACACCACAAATCATTCCTATAACAAGCAATATGTAATGATAGTTTTTTGCCTTTTTACTTCCTAGTTTTACGACTAGCGTATTTTTACCAGAATTCCTATCGTTGTCTATATCTCTCATGTTGTTCAAGTTTAAAACCGAAGTACTGAAACAGCCAATGCTTATTGCTGGAAGTATTAGAGAAAGATCTAAATTTTTCATGACCAAAAAGTAGCTTCCTAATACACTTACGATTCCGAAGAAAACAAAAACAAATACATCTCCAAACCCCGAATACCCATAGGCGCTATCGCCCACCGTATACTTAATGGCCGCAATGACCGAGAAAATAGCCAGGTTAAAAAATACAAATGCCAATATAAAATTTGAATTTCCAAAAGCAGCGAAAATAAGCATACTGGCTAATAGTAATGATATTCCAGCCGTAACATACATCCCTCGTTTCATCTGCTTTGGACGGATTAATCCAGAAGCTACCATCCGTTTTTCACCTTCCCTATTCGCATCTGTACCTTTCACACCATCTCCATAGTCGTTCGCAAAATTGGAAAGTATTTGAAAACCAACGGTCGTAAGAATTGCTAACCAAAATACCGGCATTTTCCATACTGGTTGCTCTGCCAACGCTATTGCTCCGTTTAATTCTTCGGTTACCCCTGTAGCATTAATTCGAAAAAATTCATGACTGGCTAAAGATATTCCAACGATAATCCCAGAGACTGATAAGGGTAAGGTTCGCAAACGGGCCGCCGCGACCCAGGCTTTGAATTGTTTCATTCAATGTTATTAAGAACTACAAAACTACATCAAAAATATACCGTCCCAAAGTTTGGAGCAGTTTTGTGCTTTTTTGCTGCTAAAAATTCTGTTTTCTTTTAAAAATAAATTGGTCAATTTTACTTTTAACATAGATTGTGTACTTTTAGCTAATCAACATTAAACAACACCATCATGGCGAAAAATTCTGATATCGGCTTACTTATCTTACGTGTAGGGGTCTCCGGACTTATGTTAACACACGGAATTCCAAAACTCATGCAACTACTAGAAGGAAACATGGAATTTGGAGATCCGCTTGGAATAGGCTCCAGTCTTTCCTTAATCCTTACGGTGATAGGTGAAGCCCTATGCCCAATTCTAATTATCTTCGGAATCAAAACACGACTAGCCTCTATTCCTCCTATCATTACTATGTTAGTAGCGGCCTTTATAGTTCATGCAAGTGATCCTGTTGCTACGAAAGAGAAAGCACTTTTATACCTTATTGGTTTTGTTGCCATAGGACTCATGGGTGCTGGTCGCTTTTCAGTAGACAAAAAATAAAATGCCGAGTATTTCAAAATATTTTAAGCTCAAAGCCTTTTCAGAGAATAGAGTAGGTAAATATCTGCTCTATGCTCTTGGAGAGGTAATCCTCGTGGTTTTAGGTATACTGATAGCGCTCACAATTAATAATAAGAATGAAGCCTCCAAAGAAGACAAAAAAATGAAGGCGATTCTGCAATCGGTGGCCGAAGATCTCAAACAGGACACATTACTTATTGGGACTGCAACTAGATATTACAAAGCGCGCGATAGTGTGGCGCAAATGATAATTAAAGGCGACTATGAGTTGAACAGTATTATGGACTGCCCTTCTTGCGCTAACTTATTAACTTTTTATTATCCCATTAACTTAAACGACAAAGGGTATCTTCAACTCAAAAATTTTAGTCCGAATAATAAAGAAACCGATACCTTGGGTGTTCAAATTGTGCAATTCTACAATGCGATAACTCCTCTTTTTAAGCATATTAATGGAAAGATTGAAGCCGCAACTTTCGATACGGTAGAAGAATGGCGAGACACAAAGCCATGGTTTGCTGATCTTATTGCAGGGAAGATCGACGACGAATTTATCTCGTATCTAAATTCATCTGAATTTAGAAATAAAACGGCCTTTCAACACGCCATCATTCAGAGTAATTTTAGAAGAATTACGGAAAGATATCTCGTGAATGCTACTCAAATTTTAACGGCTATAGATGAACGTTATGGAGATGTAAATCAGGCAGAAATAGAAGAACAATCAGTTCCAACTGACCAAGAATTAATTGAAGATAGCAACGAGTAATTCTTTTAACAAATCGGCTTGAGAAACATTAGAAGCACCTACTCCTTTGCTTTTCATATCGATGGTTCTAATCTCCGAAACAATAGCACTCACTTTTTTCATAGGATAATTTTGCGCGGCAGTTTGATAGTCTTTGATGAAATACGGGCTTACTCCTAATACTTTTGGTGCCATCGATTTGTTTGCAAGGCTATGATACTTTAATAATTTCGAAAAGAAACTATACAGCAGTGATACCGTCATCACTATAGGGTGATTCTTCGGGTTCTGTCCAAAATAATGAGCTATACTATACGCCTTGGCTACGTTTTTAGTCCCGATAGCATTTTGTAATTCAAAATTATTGAAATCCTTACTAATGCCTATATTTTCTTCAATATGGTTGGGAGTGATTTGTTCTCCTGCCTTTAAAATAAGCTGTAATTTTTCTAATTCATTATTAACTTTACCAAGATCATTTCCTAAAAATTCTACGAGCATTTGAGCAGCCTTAGGCGTAATTGTGTATCCTTTGCCCGCCAAAACACGTCGTATCCAATCTGGAATTTGATTCTCATATAGTTTTTTGCTTTCAAATAAAACACCGTTTTTTCTAACAGACTTTGATAGTTTCTTACGAGCATCTAGTTTCTTGTATTTGTAGCAAATGACTAAAACAGTAGTCGGCTGCGGATTCTCTGCGTAATTCACCAAATTTTCGATGGTTCGAGACAGGTCTTGAGCTTCTTTTACGATAACTACTTGGCGCTCGGCCATCATAGGATATCTTTTGGCATTACTCACAATATCTTCTATAGAAACATCGCGTCCGTATAGAGTCATTTGATTGAAACCTCGTTCTTCTTCAGTTAAGATAGAATGTTCGATGTATTCCGAAATCTTATCTATATAGTACGGTTCTTCTCCCATTAAAAAATACAATGGAGAGATGTTGCCCTGTTTTATATCCGATATAATTTGCTTTACCTGTTCAAGTGCCATAAAGTGCGGAGTGTCTGCCAAAAATTATGAAAATAGCCTCGGAAAGTGTTTCTTTGCTTGATGCATTCGCTCAATTTTCCGTCCTATAACTTCCGTTTCAAAAATAGGGAAAACAAACCATTGATCTTCGATGTGGTTCGGAAAAAATTTGTGGTGTTAACTCCCGAAGAATGGGTTCGTCAACATACGCTACAGTTTTTGCTCACAGAAAAAAATATCCCCTTATCTCATATAAATGTTGAGAAGCAGCTGCTTTTAAATAATACAAAAAAAAGGTATGACATTGTCGTTTTCAATAAAGATGGAAGCATTTTCTTGTTAGTCGAATGCAAAGCGCCCTCTATTGAAATCACGCAAGATACTTTCGATCAAATAGCGCGTTATAACTTAGTTACAAATGCAAGCTATCAAATGGTAACTAACGGCCTTACTCATTATTACTGCAAAATGGATTACGACGCACAACGCTATATCTTTCTCGCGGAACTACCGGAAAAATAAAAACGCCCTGATTTCTCAAGGCGTTTCGTTTAAAAGTTTAAAAGATAAGCTTACAGTGCTCCCCACTCTTTTAATGAGTTGGTGTTCAAGCTTACATAATCAGCATTTCCAGCTTCTTTTGCTAACGAAAGAGACTTTTTAGCAGCCTTGATAGCTCCTTTTTTGTCACCTGCCTTTGCGTAGATAAGTGATTGTTGTCTGTGGTACCAGAACGCAGGGCTCTTGCGCGTTGAAATCGCCTTGTCGATCCAAGTTTTAGCCTTGTTGATGTCTTTTCCAGATTCTAAATAATATACAGCAGCTTGGAAATAATCACGGTCTGATGGTCCATTCATTACTCCTTCAATACTTGCTGTAACGGCTTTATCTGTCATAAAACCAATAGGTACTGCCACATAAGTGTTTTCCCAAATAATTCCTAGATTAACTGAATCATTTGTAAGATCGTCAAAAGTCATAGTATAGGTCTCAACAGGCATTTCAATAGGAAATGTTTTTCCAGTAGTCTTCGCCACTACCTTACTGTCATCCCATTTTTGCGGTAATCCGCCTCCGTCGGCTTCTGCGTATAGCATAATTTCCCAAGAAGACGCATTTGGCACTGTATAAACAGCATAAGAACCTGCTTTTACTTCAGTTCCTCCAAACATAACATTATCACTAAATGTGATCTTTGTACGAGCATTTGCACCTGTACGCCATGTTTTTCCGAAAGGTACTAGTCCGCCATAAATTTTTCTGCCTTTCATAGATGGTCTAGAGTATTCTAAGGTAACATCCGTAAGACCTACTTTTTGTTCCACTTTTTGAAATGGACTTGGAGCTGGTGTTTGAATCTGTGCGGTCATTCCTAAAGAAAACAAGCCAACACATACGACAAGAATTAGTTTTTTCATGGTATAAATAATTTGTGATTTTTACGTTGCTACGAAGATACCACAAGGTTATTCCTAATTCGTTAACAAAACCTTAAAATAGATTCCATAAACTATAGTATTTTTGTGACATGAAATTGAAACAACGTATTTCTGAAGCCCTAGGAACCTTTGCACTTGTATTCTGCGGAACAGGAGCCATTATTATTAATGAGGTTACAAATGGTGCAGTAACTCATCCTGGGATTGCCATTACTTTTGGTCTTATTGTCATGGGAATGATATACGCTTTTGGAGATATAAGTGGTGCTCATTTAAACCCAGCTGTAACCATCGCCTTTGCCTATGCTAAAAAATTTCCATGGCGTGATGTTCCTGGGTATGTATTCGCTCAACTAATAGGTGCCTTTGTTGCTAGTGGTATTTTATGGTTGTTATTTCCCGAAAATGAAACGCTAGGAGCCACGCTGCCACAGTTGGAGGTCTGGCGCGTTTTTATACTGGAATTGTTACTTACCTTTTTTCTTATGCTCGTTATAATAAACGTCTCTACAGGATCTAAAGAAATAGGTGTTATAGCCGGTATCGCTATTGGTGGAATTGTTTTGTTGGAAGCCATGTTTGCCGGACCTGTTACTGGTGCGTCCATGAATCCCGCTCGCTCTATAGCACCGGCAGTGGTTTCAGGAAAGTTAACGTCATTATGGTTGTATATACTTGCACCTATCATTGGAGCATTGCTTGCTGTGGTTAGCTGTAAATGGGTAAAATACGACCAGTGCTGCGAAGACGATTGTTAATTATTGTTTAACGTTTATCTTTTTTTGTTAAACAATCTGTACTTTTACCTCAAATTGTACAGTTTTGAAGATATATACACTCCATAGTAAACAACTACTCCCTATTACAAAACAACAGGCTTGGGACTTCCTATCAGATCCTAAGAATTTAAAAGTGATTACCCCAGATTACATGGGATTTCATATACTCTCTGGAGCAGATCGCCCCATGTATTCGGGACAGATTATTCAATACATAGTAACACCTTTACTCGGAATTAAAACCAAATGGGTGACCGAGATAACTCATGTAAAAGAAGGGAGCTATTTTGTAGATGAACAACGCTTTGGCCCCTATGCTTTATGGCATCATAAACATTTTATCAAAGAAGTAGATGGCGGTGTAGAAATGGAAGACATCATAGATTACAAAGTGCCTTTCGGTATCCTTGGGCAATGGGTACAACCATTACTCGTAAAGCCGAAACTGCAAGAAATATTTGACTATCGTCGTGAAAAACTTATCCAATTATTTGGAACTATCTAACTAACTATGAAAAACATTCTACTTATAGGAGGCTCGTATGGTATTGGGCTCGAAATTGCGCGTCAGTTATCATCTACTACCCATGTATTTGTGGCAAGTCGTACATCCGAAAACATTCCACAAAACGTAACGCATCTGTCTTTTGACGTCCTTTCCGATGATATCACAACCTTGGATTTACCAGAGCAAATTGATGGATTTGTGTACTGTCCTGGTTCAATTAATTTGCGACCCTTTAAAGCCCTGAAGCCTGAAGCTTTTGAAAAAGATCTTCATATCAATTTTATATCATTAGTAAAGGTAGTACATGGTATATTGCCTCGATTAAAAATGGCAGACCAAGCCAGTTTGGTATTCTTTAGCACGGTTGCAGTCAAAGTTGGCATGCCTTTCCATACGAGTGTTGCTGCCGCCAAAGGGGCTATTGAAGGTTTCGCGAAAGCATTAGCTGCAGAATACGCTCCTGCATTTAGAGTGAACGTTATTGCTCCGTCTTTAACAGACACTCCCCTAGCCGGTAAATTAGTATCTTCGGAGGAAAAGAAAGAAAAAATGGGTGAAAGACATCCTCTGAAACGAATTGGTGATGTTGCAGATATTGCCAATATGACTACCTTTCTATTAAGTGATAAATCTTCATGGATGACAGGACAAATACTTGGAGTTGACGGAGGAAAGTCCACACTAAATATTGCGTAGGTGAAGCAAAAAGTAAATGTATTTTGGTTCCGTAGGGACCTTAGACTTGATGACAATGTCGGGTTTTGTAAAGCCTTACAAGGAAAACATCCCGTACTCCCGATTTTTATTTTTGATTCCGAAATACTTGGTAAACTTTCAAAAGACGATGGCAGAGTAACATTCATTCACGATTCCCTTCAAGAGATGCAAAGGGAACTCTCGAAATTTAAAAGTAGTATTGGAATGTATTTAGGAAATCCTTTGGATGTATTTCAGTCTATTTTTGCGGATTTTGATGTTCAAAACGTTATTACGAACAGAGACTATGAGCCTTATGCTAGAGAGAGAGATACCAACATTGAGAATTTTCTAGAAGAGCGAAACATTGGTTTTTATACATTTAAAGATCAAGTGATTTTTGAAAAAGACGAAATCGTCAAAAGCGATGGGAATCCATATGTGGTTTATACACCCTATATGAAACGCTGGAAAGCAAAGTTTGATTCCAAAGTTGATATAACCAATAATGATCCATCGAAGTACGTCAATAATTTACTACATGATTCGAATTTACCGAAACTAACGCTAGAAGAAATTGGATTTCAGCGTTCCAATATAAAGGTGCTACCCTACAATGTTGGATCAACACTCATCAGCACATATGAAGCCAAACGTAATTTTCCCGCAGTAGAAGGAACTTCTCGTTTAGGGCCTCACCTGCGTTTTGGTACTGTTAGTATTCGTAAAATGGTGCAAAAAGCCACTGCAGAAACCAATGAAATTTTTTGGCAAGAACTGATCTGGAGGGAGTTTTTTATGCAAATCTTATGGCATTTCCCTCACACCCACAAAAAAGCATTTAAACCAAAATACGATCGCATCGATTGGCGTAATGACGAAGGAGAGTTTGAAAAATGGAAAAATGGTACTACCGGATATGCCCTTGTGGATGCAGGAATGCGTGAACTAAATACAACAGGATATATGCACAATAGAGTGCGAATGTTGGTGGCTAGCTTTTTATGCAAACATTTATTGATTGATTGGCGCTGGGGAGAAGCCTATTTTGCCGGAAGGTTATTAGATTATGAGATGTCCAGCAATGTGGGCAATTGGCAATGGGCTGCTGGAAGTGGTGTTGATGCTGCTCCCTACTTTAGAATTTTTAACCCGATTACCCAAGTCACGAAATTTGATAAAAACCTTGCGTATATTCATCAGTGGGTCCCAGAGTTGGACACCGAAAACTATCCAAGCATGATGGTCGACCACCGAATGGCTAGAGAACGATGTCTAACAACTTATAAATCAGCCCTTAATTAATTCCTGTACGAAATTTCCGAAAAATTGTATTTTATCGATAATTTACATAAGTTTATCGATATTTTTACGTTTTGCTAATAGATCAAAGCCCCAATTTGTGTACGAATGAAAAATGAGAAAGAATTCTTCAGTAATGGAGAAATACGCGTATCCTATCAACCTAAAAAGTGTGTCAATTCTGGAATTTGCTGTCAAGGCTTAGCCGAAGTATTCAGAAATTCGGTAATTCCATGGATCGATTTAGACGCGGCAAATACAAATCAGATTATTCAACAAATACATGCTTGTCCGTCAAAAGCACTTACCTATGAAAAGGTAGAAGTTTTGGAAGCTGTTAAATAATTTTAAAAACTGACTAAAAGTTAGGCGTTTATACACAATTTTTCTACTCTTGCAGCGTATTAAAACCATCACAAACCTAATTCCCTTACTAATGAAAAGAATTACAACCATCCTCCCCTTGTTTCTTTTTTCAATGTTGTTATTTGCCCAAGAACCGGCTACCAATACGTTGGAAGCTCAATTTACAGATGCCATTGAAAAATCCAACCGTTTTGAAGACTACAAAGTAGTCAAGATCTACAAATTGAATAACCTGCGTAAAAACGTATTCGATTCGATTGCCAGTTTAGAAGAAACAATTACAACTTCAGAAAATGAAATCAATAAGCAAGCTCAAGAAATTGAAAGCTTAAAAGCCAGTTTAGCTCAAACGAACTCAGATTTAACCGTTTCGAGAGAAAAAGAAGATGGTATATCTTTATTTGGTAACGTCATCAAAAAGTCGAGTTATAATACGATGCTCTTTTCTATTATAGGCTTATTACTATTGGCACTGGTATTTGTGTTTTTCAAATTTAAAAACAGTAACTCAATAACGAAAGAAGCGAAATTAAAATTGGCGGAAACCGAAACCGAGTTCGAAGGTCATAGACAACGAAGTCTAGAGCGGGAACAGCAATTAAGGCGGAA
>Ga0316208_1003058_pt1 | contig 12577 bp, 10 predicted proteins | sample 3monopyrite_MG_FD_204944 | JGI IMG/M metagenome (GOLD analysis project Ga0316208, IMG submission 204944) | Microbial mat bacterial communities from mineral coupon in-situ incubated in ocean water Damariscotta River, Maine, United States -... | ecosystem: Environmental > Aquatic > Marine >... | reverse complement strand
AACTTGAACCTATCAGAGAAAGCTGGGAATCGGGAAAAGCCGTAGAGTGGGTCAGAGTTAATAACTTAGCCGATTATGCCTATTTCAATCACGCAGCACACGTTAATGTTGGAGTGGGTTGTGAAAGTTGTCACGGTAGAGTTGATAAAATGGAAGTAGTTTATCAGACAGAACCACTTAGTATGAGTTGGTGCTTAGATTGTCACCGCGAACCTGAAAAGAATCTTCGACCTGTGGAAGAAGTTACAACCATGGGGTATAAAGTGGAGGATCAGCTTTTATTAGGTGCTGAGCTCGTACAAAAAAACAATGTGAGCCCACCTCTTTATTGCCAAGGCTGCCACTACTAAACCAACACTGTTGAATTTATAATCATCTGATGAGCGAATTAACACAGAATACCTACTGGAAAAGCTTAAACGAGTTAGCTCAGAATAAAGAGTATCAAAATTTTGTTGACCGCGAATTCCCGGAAAACGCTACTGAATTAACCGATGGCGTATCTCGAAAGGGATTTTTGCGCGTAATGGGTGCTAGTATTGCATTAGCTGGTTTTGCAGCTTGCCGTCGACCTGTTCAAAAAATATTACCATATACAAAACAACCGGAAGATATTATACCCGGTATTCCATTGTATTACGCAACTTCCATGCCTTTTCAAGGAAGTTTAACTGGATTGGTTATTGAGAACCATGAAGGAAGACCAACGAAAATTGAAGGAAATGACCTTCACCCATCTTCAGGTGGTAACACAAATGCCTATCATCAGGCATCTATTCTAGAAATGTACGATCCGGATCGTTCGAGAGGACCACTTAGAAAGGGTGAGCGATCTACAACCGACGATTTTTACAAATTTGCAAGTGATTATTTCTCAGATACAAATAAGAAAATTGCCTTTATATCTGAAGCTAACTCCTCTCCTACTTTTAATGGTTTAAAAGAAGAAGCTTTAAATAAGTTTAGCGGTGCAAAATGGGTTACTTATGAGCCATTTGGTGAAGACAATTCCATTGAAGGGAATAATATTGCATTCGGCAGAAGAGTAAGGGCTCATTATAATTTTTTAAATGCAGACGTAGTTGTAAGTCTTGATGATGATTTCCTAGCTCCTGTTCATCCTAACAATGTTGAATATGCAAAGCAGATAACATCCCGAAGAAAAGTCACGAGCACTGAAGATTCGATGAACCGAATATATGCAGTGGAAAATGGATTCACGCTCACCGGTTCATTCGCTGATCATCGAAAAAGAATTAAAGCAAGCGAAATTGCTGACTTCGCCAATGCACTAGCTGCCACACTCTCAACAAGAATAAGTGGATTAAATCGTTTTTCAACAATATCAAACAAATTTATTGACACAGAATTTGTAACTGCTTTAGCTGATGATCTTGCCGCTCACGCTGGTAGAACTGCCGTTTCAGCCGGTTTTGATCAGGCACCCGAAGTTCATGCGGTTGTTGCGGCAATTAATAGTGCATTAAATAATATCGGCACTACTGTTAATTATTTAGCAGTTCCTCATTTCGATAATCAAAATAACAAATCGGCATTTACAGATTTAGTGTCTGAGATTGCATCTGACGATTATGATGCTGTTGTTATTATTGGAGCCAACCCGGTATTTACGGCTCCTTCTGATTTAGACTTTGCTACCGCCATTTCCAAGGCTTCGGAAGTTTTTCACTTATCAACCTATGTTGATGAAACCGGATTAGCTGCAAGTTGGCATTTAAGTAGAACTCATTTCCTTGAAGCTTGGGGCGATGGATATTCTTTTAGTGGTGCGCGATCTGTAATCCAACCACAAATTCAACCCTTGCATGATTCAGTTTCTGAAATTGAATTTCTAGGGGCTATCGTTAGTAATGGAAAAGCATCCGGCTATGATCTTGTTCGTGAAACTTTTAATAGTTTTTATGCACGGAATTTTGAAAATCGTTGGTTAGACATCCTTCACGACGGAATTGATGTAACAGACGGATTCACAGTTTCAAATCGACCTATCCGTTCAGTTGCACCGGCACCTTCAACTAAAGTAAATGAGATTGAAGTTGTAATTAAGGCTGATAATTCAATTTATGATGGGCGTTTTGCAAATCTTGGTTGGTTACAAGAGTTACCGGATCCGATCTCAAAAATTACTTGGGATAATGCGGCATTATTATCACCAGCAACGGCCAAAACACTCGGTATCGTAAATAATGATGTACTTAATATTTCTGTAAACGGCACAAACATTCAAGTTGCCACTTGGATTCAACCGGGTCAAGCTGATGATTCTATTACTTTAAATGTTGGTTATGGCAGAAAAGGGATCGGGAGGGTTGCTGATATAAGCAGTACAAGCTCACAATTATTCGACAGCTCGATGACTTCAGGAGGTGTTAACGTATTTCCTATAAGATCTACTGCTTCCATGTTATTTGCACAAGCTGCAATTACTTCAACCGGAAATACTTATCCAATCGCATCGGTTCAAGACCACCATAGTTTAGAAGATCGGGATATGTATCGGCAGGCTACTTTAAAGAAATATCAGGAGAAACCTGATTACGCCTCTTTTAAGGCTATTCATAAGTATGCAGTTCCCGGTATGAAAGAAGCTGCTGCCCTTGGCGAAGATCAACCTATATCATTATTTAATGAACAAACAGCAACTGAAGGTGAACCTCAATGGGGAATGGCCATTGACTTGAACTCATGCTTTGGCTGTGGCGTTTGTATTATAGCTTGTCAATCAGAAAATAATATCCCTGTAATTGGAAAACGTGAGGTTGATCGCGGTAGAGAAATGCATTGGATTCGTGCTGATCGTTATTACGTTGGTGATATTAATGATCCTCAAGCGGTCCATCAGCCTGTTCCCTGTATGCATTGTGAATTGGCACCCTGTGAGCAAGTTTGCCCGGTTGCGGCAACCACACACAGCGATGATGGTATGAACCAAATGATTTACAATCGTTGTATTGGTACTAGATATTGCGCTAATAACTGCCCTTTTAAAGTCAGAAGATTCAACTTCTTCAACTATCCTAAAGAGTATTTAACATCAGGTGAAGATCCGGATATCATTCAAATGGCGATGAACCCCGAAGTAACAGTTCGTTTTAGAGGGGTAATGGAAAAATGTACCTATTGTGTGCAACGTGTTAACCGTGCCAAAATAAATACTAAGATTGAAACGGGCTTCCCAAAACCAGCTGATGGTTCCATTCAAACTGCATGTCAGCAAGCTTGCCCTGCCGATGCCATTTATTTTGGTGATTTGACTGACGAGACTAGCGAAGTAGTTGCTATGAAGCGCAACGAACGTAACTACCTGATGCTTGAAGAATTAAATGTTCGTCCACGTACTTCTTACATCGCTAAATTGACGAATCCAAACCCTGCTTTGGTGAAAGAAACTAAAATGGAACCTGCCCACTAATGAGTAAATACGAATACATACCAGAGCCAGCTCTTGTAAAAGGCAATCACGACTTTGCAAGTATTACTAAGCTAGTTACTGATGTAAATCTCAAGCCAACTCCAAAAGGTTGGTATCTAGCAATGCTCCCTGCTAATGCATTACTCCTTCTACTTCTTACCTCTATTGGGTATTTGATATGGGAAGGAATAGGCATTTGGGGTTTGAATAACCCAGTAGGTTGGGGTTGGGCAATTATCAATTTTGTTTGGTGGGTTGGTATTGGACACGCAGGCACATTGATTTCTGCCATTCTTTTTCTCTTTCGACAAGATTGGAGAACTGCCATCAACCGTTTTGCGGAAGCAATGACCATTTTTGCCGTAATGTGTGCCGGGGTTTTTCCAGCAATTCACGTAGGTCGAATTTGGGCCATTTATTGGGTGTTTCCTATACCAAATCAAATGGCAATGTGGCCGAATTTTAATTCACCACTACTTTGGGATGTTTTTGCTGTTTCAACATATTTTACTGTTTCACTTTTATTTTGGTATGTAGGTCTTGTGCCTGATTTAGCTACTTTACGAGACCGCGCAACCGACAAAGTTAGAAAATTTGCTTATGGTCTGTTTGCTTTAGGCTGGACAGGGAGTAACCGAGCCTGGTGGAATTATGAAAAAGCGTATATGATCTTAGCTGGTCTTGCCACTCCTCTTGTGCTTTCTGTACATACCATTGTATCCTTTGATTTTGCTGTTTCAATGATTCCGGGCTGGCATACAACTATTTTTCCACCATATTTCGTTGCCGGTGCTATTTTTTCCGGTTTTGCGATGGTAATGACACTTATGCTCGTTGCACGAAAAGTGTACGGTATGGAAGACATTATGACCAATAACCACATGGAAAAGATGAATATCATCATTATGGTTACCGGTTCCATAGTTGGTTTTGCTTATATGATGGAATTCTTTATTGCTTGGTACAGTGGTGTTGAATATGAGAAAGCCATCTTTTTACTCAGAGCAACCGGACCTTACGCATGGGCATACTGGATTATGATGTTTTGCAATGTGGTATCACCACAAGTATTCTGGTTTAAAAAACTAAGAACAAATGTAGGGTTCACATTTTTTATCTCAATTGTTGTAAATATCGGAATGTGGTTCGAGCGATTTGTAATTACAGTTACCTCCCTTTCCACTGATTATTTACCATCTTCTTGGGATTACTACTCCCCAACAACTTGGGATGTATTAACTTATGTAGGAACTTTCGGATTATTCTTTACCATGTTTCTTATGTTCCTGCGTTTTCTTCCGATGGTAGCACTTGCCGAAATAAAGGCCGTATTGCCACAAGGTGATCCACACAATTATGATGATGAAACTCAAGAATTTCATCCACATGTTGAAAAAGTACCACAACCTAAAGCAGTGAAGGCCTAAGAGTATGAGTACTACAAAATCAAAAAATTTACACGGTTTATTAGCTGAGTTTAAAAACCCAAAAGCATTGATAGATGTTTCAAAAAAAGTGGTTGAAGCAGGCTATGATAAATTTGATACATATTCACCCTATCCAATACATGGAATCGATCATGCCATGAAGTTGCCTAAATCGAAGTTGGGATGGATTGTATTGGTTTCGGGAACCTTAGGTTTTTTAGGAGCCATTTGGATGATGTATTACATGTCGGTTACAGATTACGCAATTAATATAAGTGGAAAACCATTTTTTAATTTCCCCGCTTGGGTTCCAATAATATTTGAATTAACGGTTTTACTTTCGGCATTCGGCGCCGTTTTTGGAATGTTCTTCTTAAATGGACTTCCAAAATTGAATAATCCATTATTTGAAGTTGAACGATTTAAAAAAGCAACAGACGATGGCTTCTTTGTTTGTATAGAAGCCAAAGACAGTAAATTTCAGGTAGATTTAGTTCGCCAATTATTTGAAGAAGCCGGCGCTACGCATATCGAGGAAGTTTATGAGTAATAAATTGAACAGAATATCTACGCTTATGATTACACAAGGCTTTCGCAAAGCCGGTGGTGTTTTATTAGTGGGTTTATTGTTAAGCGGATGCCGCGGTACAATATCAGAAAAACCAGCTATCCACCCTATGTTGAATATGGATCAACAGGAAAGAAAAGAAGCGCAGGAAGTTAATAACTTCTTCGAAGATGGGCGATCCATGCGCCAGCCGGTTGAGGGAACAGTTGCCCGAGGTTTGCGAAAAGCAGATTTTAAATATTACGAAGGGGTTGATGAAAATGGCGATTGGATAGAAGAAATGCCGGTTGAAGTAACCCGATCATTCCTTTACAGAGGCCAAGAGCGTTTCAACATATTTTGTGCACCTTGCCATGGTAAAGTTGGTGACGGACTTGGTATAATTATGACAGGTCAATATGGATATGTGCCTGCTCCAACCTTCCATCAAGATAGATTACGAGAAGCGCCTGACGGTGAAATCTATTCAGCAATTTATAATGGTGTTAGAACCATGCCATCATACGCACATCAGGTGCCGGTTGAAGACCGTTGGGCTATTGTCGCCTACATTCGTGCTCTTCAGGCAAGCCAAAATGTGCCGGAAGATGAAATTGCAAGTTATGATATAGATCTTGAAGATATGAAAGCTGAGTATTCTGCCGAGCAAGATGCTTTAGAAACATTGAATAAAGAAAAAGAAGCTGCATCTAGTGGCCAGGTTGCTACCGCCGAAAGGGGATTAGAAGTCTCTACTCAATTTGCGTGCCAATCATGCCATACAATTGATGGTCTTGTTATTATAGGACCTAGCTGGTTGAATTTATTCGGTAGTGAAGGTCTTGTAACTACTGCTGATGGAGAATCTGTTTCTGTTGTTAAAGATGCTGACTACTTAATTGAGTCGATTCTTGACCCTAATACGAAAATAGTTGATGGTTTTGGTCCAATCATGCCGAATGCTTACGCGGATTTGTCTGAGAACGATCTTCGATCAATTATAGAATACATCAAAACACTGTCTGATAATTAAGAATTTGGTATAACAGTACAATGAGCCATAAACCTACAATCACAGATTCTTTACAATTCCCTGCTGAAAGTAAGATCCCACAAATCCTTTTTGGTATAGGTGCAGTTGGATTACTTTTAAGTGTTATTGGATATTTTGTTGACCACGAGCAATTCTTTTTCTCCTATTTGGTAAGCTTTACATTTTATACAGGAATTGCCATTGCATCCATTTTCATGGTGATGTTTCACCACATCACAAAATCTAAATGGGGAGTGGTTGTACGCCGTATACCCGAGACATTTGGCGCCAACTTGTGGATTTGGGCCATTTTCTTCATTCCTATTCTTTTAGGGATGCACACTTTATATCATCACTGGACTGAACCTTCTTTATTTGACCCGAACTCACCAAATTTTGATACTATCGTAGCTGGAAAAAAAGCTTACTTAAACACACCATTTTTTATAATTCGACAGGTAATCTATTTTGCCATCTGGGGTTATGTTGGTCACAAATTGTATAAAGCATCTGTTGATCTTGAAAAAACAGGCGACTGGGGAATTTCTTCTTTAATGCGCAAAGTCAGCGCTCCGGCAATTCCATTATTTGCACTTTCAATTTCTTTTGCAAGTTTCGACTGGCTAATGAGTTTAGACCCTCATTGGTTCTCAACTATGTTTGGCGTTTACTTCTTTTCCATCAGTTTTCAAAGTTTCTGGGCAATTATGATTTTAATGGTCTTCTTTCTTCAATCCAGAGGGTTACTTAAGAATACCATTGGTCAGGTTCATATTTATGATTTGGGTGTATGGTTATTCGCCTTCACCATATTCTATGCGTACATCGCATTCAGCCAATTTTTACTTATTTATTATGCCAATCTTCCGGAAGAAACCATCTGGTTTTATCATAGATTAGAAGGAAGTTGGAAATTCATAACTTATGGATTGCTGCTCTTTCGTTTTGTTCTTCCATTTATAATATTACTAAACAGAGAGCAAAAACATCAAAGACGCATTCTTCGCTTTGTTGCAATTGTAGTAGTTATTATGCATTTCCTAGAAATTTACTGGATCGCAATGCCACTAATAAGCGAACATGGTATTCATTTTTCATGGATTGATGTAGTTACATTTATCGGTCTTGGCGGAATATTCTTTGGTTTATTCTTTCACCGATTCAAACAAAACAGCATGATTCCAGAAAATGATCCTAGATTGGATGCTTGTCTGGAAAAAACGTATCACCAATAATTCTGTATTAACATGTCTTCAGAAAGTCATAACACAAAAGTTACTATAGAAGATAGTTCCAGCGACATTATAAATGCTTCAATCGAATCGGATAATGAGTTTTTTATCACCTCAGTAAATCATGGTGTTGAAACCGAAAGATTGAATATCGGCTCGATTACAAAATGGTCAGCAATTGGTGTAATTACAGTTGTAGTTTTTATTGTCGCATTAATCTTCTTCTCTCAATTCGCATATAATTCTGCCGGGGATAATGTAAATACTACTTCATCCTATTACGAGATCGAAAAACTTGTACAAGATGCTGATGAGCAATTAAATACATATGGTATTTTAGATGGCAAATCAGGGATTTATAGAATCCCAATTGATGAAGCTATCAACAAAATGGCTACAGATTAATTTTCTTTATATGAAACGAATTGCACTGTTTTCAATAATTGCAGTGCTATCTTCATCTTTTCACGTACGTGCACAGCTCAATCGTGAACAACCCGAAGCACTGCAAGGAGTTGGTATAAATGAACATTTAGGTGACACAATTCCTGCGTCCGCTAAATTTGCATTGAGTACCGGCGATAGTGTCACAATTGCTGATCTGCTTGAAGAAGGCAAACCAATTCTATTAAATCCCTTGTATTACGATTGCCCAATGTTATGTGGGCTCGTAATTGATGGAGTTTTAGATGTTGCAAATAAATTAGCATGGAGCCCTGGACAGGATTACAATATTATTTCATTTAGTATTGATCCATCAGAAAACCATACATTAGCCGCTGAATATAAAAACCGATATATAAGCCAATTGGATAAAGATAATACGCCGGATGGATGGCGTTTTTTGACTGGAAAAAAATCTGAAATTGAGAAATTAATTTATGCGATTGGATTTGATATCAACGAAATTGAAGGTACTGGTGAGTTTGCTCATGCGGCGGCAATTATATTACTTAGCCCTGATGGTGTTATAACTCGTTATTTATATGGTATTCAATTCGAGGAATTTAATGTACGAAGCGCACTTTTTGAAGCAGCTGATGGGCAAATTGGAAACTCACTTACTAAAGTGCTAATGTATTGCTATCAATTCGATGCAGATTCTAACAGTTACGTGCCGGTAGCAATTAATTTTATGAAGCTTGGCGGCTTGGCTACACTCATATTTCTTGGTATCTTCATGAGCCTTCTTTGGCTACGTGAAAAAGGAAAAAAACAAACATCTAAAATCGATTTCCAATAATGGGCAGACTATTCGATTTCATGCTCCCAGACAATAAGTCTCCGCTTACAGCAGACAGTACTGATGGGCTATTTCATTTTATTACCGAAGTAAGTTTAGTGCTTTTGGTTGGTATAACCATTGCAATGATTTATTTCGCGTTCAAATACAAACGAAAATCGGAGGATGACAAAACTCCGCTTATCACTCATAATAACACGCTTGAAATTACATGGTCTGTAATTCCACTGCTAATTACACTCGTTGTATTTGGTTGGGGATATTCAGGCTGGCTTAATCTAAAAGCAGTTCCAAATGATGCTTATGAAATTCAAGCCACAGCATATAAATGGAATTGGAATTTCAACTACGAAAATGGTGCTCAGACATTAAATGAGCTTCACGTACCTGCCGGTCGACCTGTAAAAGTAGTAATGCAATCGCGAGATGTACTTCACTCCTTCTTTATTCCTGATTATCGTGTGAAACACGACGTGGTTCCTGGTCGCTATACTTATGTTTGGTTTCAGGCTGAAGAAGCTGGAGAATCTCAGATATTTTGTGCAGAATATTGTGGTACAAGCCACTCTGATATGCTCGCAAAAGTGATTGTTCATGAACCAGATGAATTCGAAGAATGGCTTGATTTGAATGGAGGCGGAATTCAAGGCTCCCCAGTTGAACAAGGTGAGCAATTAGTGAATCTTCAAGGTTGTCAAGCATGCCATTCTTTAGATGGTTCTGCCAAAATTGGCCCTACCTTTAAGGGACTTTGGGGCCGTGAGCAACAATTGGCTGATGGAAGCACTATAATTGTTGACGAAAATTACATAAGAGAATCTATCTTAAATCCCGGAAGCAAAGTTGTTGAAGGATATCAAAATGTGATGGCTCCTTACGAAGGAAGAATAGATGACGATGAAATCACAAATATTATCGAGTATTTAAAAACTATTGACTGATATGGCGATCACTGCAGAAACAAAAAAAATGACCACTCTTCAGGTTAAACGTTTCAAGCCATCGGAAAACCCGACAAACACTTATCTAACCGATGAGAAAGGTGTTTGGGCTTGGATGACAACCGTTGATCACAAGAAAATAGGTATCATGTATTTGGTATCTGTTGCCTTCTTCTTTGCGTTGGCCGGGTTCTTAGCAATTGCTTTACGAACTGAACTTTGGACACCGGCAAAAACTTTTATTGAGGCTGATACCTATAACCAATTGTTCACCCTGCATGGTGCAATGATGGTTTTCTTTGTGCTAATACCAAGTATACCTGCTGCATTAGGTAATTTTATTCTACCAATGCAACTTGGGGCAAAAGATGTAGCATTTCCCCGTTTAAATTTGGCTAGTTTTTACATTTATGTAATTGGTGCAATATTTACGTTTGCAGCACTTGCTTCAGGTGGTTTTGATACCGGCTGGACGTTTTACACTCCGTATAGCTCTGACACAAACGCTGCTGGTGTGATATGGGTAACATTAGGCGTTTTTATTCTAGGATTCTCCTCCATTCTAACGGGTACAAACTTTATTGCCACCATACACAAACTTCGAGCTCCTGGTTTAGAATGGGGTAAATTACCATTGAATATCTGGGCGCTTTATGCTACTTCAATAATTCAAGTACTAGCAACTCCGGTTCTTGCAATTACAATTCTGTTGCTGGCTTTTGAGAACATCATGGATATTGGAATTTTTGATCCGGCAAAAGGTGGAGACCCGGTTCTTTTCCAACATTTCTTCTGGTTCTATTCCCACCCTGCTGTTTACATTATGATTGTTCCGGGTTTCGGAATTATTTCTGAAGTTATTACAACATTCTCCAAAAAAACTATTTTTGGATATTGGGCAATTGCACTTTCATCATTAGCGATTGCTTTTATTGGCTTCTTGGTTTGGGGTCATCACATGTTTACTTCAGGTCAGAGTGCTGTTGCAACCACTGTTTTCTCGTTTCTTACATTCCTAGTCGGAATTCCAACCGGTATTAAGATTTTAAATTGGGTAGCTACTTTGTACAAAGGCTCAATTCAAATGAAAACACCAATGCTCTATGTGTTTATCTTCCTGTTCTTATTTTCTATAGGTGGATTCACCGGTATTACGCTTGGTGCCCTCTCAGTAGATATTCATTTACACGATACTTATTACGTTGTTGCTCACTTTCATTATGTAATGATGGGTGGCACCTTAATGGCACTTCTTGCTGGTTTACATTACTGGTGGCCAAAAATGACCGGTAAAATGTATAACGAAACGCTGGGAAAAATTGCCGCCGTTTTGATCTTTATAGGCTTTAACATGACCTTCCTGCCGCAATTTGTAATGGGAGCACAAGGTATGCCACGTAGATACTACAATTACATCGATCAGTTTACTCCATTCCATCAGACTTCAACTATCGGATCTTACATTCTTGGTGTGGCTTTCTTGATCATACTTTACTATCTGCTTAAATCTCTATTTGGTGGAGAAAAAGCACCTTCTAACCCATGGAATAGTCGTGGCTTGGAATGGCAATCAACTTCTCCTCCTGATTTTCACAATTTTGATCACACGCCGGTGGTAATTAATGGACCATACGATTACCACAAACCAATGGAAGAATTCCAATTAGGTTTGGCAGTTTCTCACAATGGCCATGATGCTCATGCAGATGTAGAGACAAAAGAAGAAAAAGCATAAAACTATCTAAACTCAATCAATAAATGGCGAATCATTCAGCATCACAACCTGCTCATGTGCACCATCATTTTGTAGATTCGGAACAACAATTCGACACTGCGAAATTGGGAATGTGGGTATTTTTGGTGAACGAAATTCTCTTTTTCGGAGGACTTTTCTGTGCCTATATCATATTTCGGGCATGGTACCCTGAGCTGTACACACAAGCAGCACTTCAACTTGATAAAACAATGGGGGGCATTAACACAATTGTACTAATTTTTAGTAGTATGACTGTTGCCTTTGCCATTCGATGTGCACAGCTAAACAATATTAAATGGCTACGATGGAATTTGATGTTCACGATTTTACTCGCGTGTGTATTTCTTGTTATCAAATACTTCGAGTACGAGCATAAACTTCATCTTGGTATAGCTCCTGGCTCTTATTGGAACCCAACACCAGAAATTTTAGAAGTTCTTGATCACCCTAAAGCGAATATCTTCTTTAGTATCTATTATATAATGACAGGTATTCACGGTTTGCACGTGGTTGTAGGCATAGGCTTAATGATCTGGTTGTACATACGAGCTGGAAAAGGCCACTTTAGCAGTGAATATTATACACCGGTTGAGATCACAGGGCTATACTGGCACTTGGTCGATTTGATCTGGATTTTCCTATTTCCACTATTATACTTAATTGAATGAGAGGTTGTTAAAAATGCACGCGCAAGAACATCAAGGACACCACATTGCCTCAGCACAAATGCTTTGGACTGTAGGCATTGGGCTTTTTATACTTACAATATTAACAGTTACCATTTCTTCTTTAGGCCTTCCCAGTCCATTAGATATTTTAGCTGCACTAACAATTGCTGCATGTAAAGCATACTTAGTAGCCGCATATTTTATGGGATTAAAATGGGACAATAAATTCAACACCATCTTAATACTGGGTGCTTTAGCATTTTTTATACTTATGGTTAGCATAACACTGCTTGACAC
>Ga0316208_1003056_pt1 | contig 12586 bp, 12 predicted proteins | sample 3monopyrite_MG_FD_204944 | JGI IMG/M metagenome (GOLD analysis project Ga0316208, IMG submission 204944) | Microbial mat bacterial communities from mineral coupon in-situ incubated in ocean water Damariscotta River, Maine, United States -... | ecosystem: Environmental > Aquatic > Marine >... | reverse complement strand
TACACCTGCTGTATCTAAAGCACCACGAACGATGTGATATCTAACTCCTGGCAAATCTTTTACCCTTCCACCTCTAACCAATACTATCGAGTGCTCTTGTAAATTGTGACCCTCTCCACCAATGTATGCATTTACTTCGTTACCGTTTGTTAAACGAACCCTTGCCACCTTACGCATTGCTGAGTTAGGTTTTTTAGGTGTCGTTGTATAAACACGAGTACATACACCACGTCTTTGAGGACACGAATTTAAAGCAGCCGATTTACTCTTCTTGGTTATTTTGGCTCTTCCTTTTCGTACTAATTGTGAAATTGTTGGCATATATTTCTATATAAAATTTTATTAACCCTCACTTTTGAGGGCTGCAAAGGTAGGAATTAATATTAATTATTCAAACAGTTGAGAATTAATTTTTCAAAGAAATATAAACTTTCATTTTATACATATATATAATGGTCTATTTTTACGTTATAATAAGCGTATATTCTATTAATTTTTAATGTCAATCTTTATTCGTTTTACATTTTTTATTTTCCTTTTGATTTTTTCAAATCAAGTCTCTGCACAATCCATTAAACTAAATGTTAAAGCAGAGCATACTGATAAAACCAAAATTATAGATTCATTAGGCTATAATAAAGAATTTGACAATTATACTTCTATAGAAACAGAAATCTACGAATTAAAAAGTAAGCTTACCAGACTTGGTTACATTGATACAACTATTGAAAGTATAACGAAACAAAATGACACCTTATTTATAGCGAAATTCTTCTTAGGCAAAAAAATAAGTAGAATTAGAATTGAATATGACCCAGAATTTAATGTTCAGTTATTAAATTTTATTGATCATTCTAAAGGAGATAATTTCTTTGAATTAGATATAACTCAACTTGAAAGCTCTTTAAACGAATTAAACTTTAAAATTGCCGAACAAGGTGATCCGTTTTCAACTCTACAGCTTGTGAATATATCGAAGTTGAACTCCAGCATAATTACAGCAAACCTTAAAATTGTTACTAATCAAAAAAGACGTATTGATAAAATCATTGTTAAAGGTTATGAAAATTTTCCCAAGTCCTATATAAAACGATTTTTAAAATTAAAGACTGGAAAATCATTCAACTTAAATGCTATTAAAGAAAAGGTTGAATTATTGGAAGATTTGCGTTTTGCAAGCCAGATTAAAGACCCTGAAGTCTTATTTACAAAAGACTCAACCACACTATATCTATATGTCGAAAAAACCAGAACCAATAACTTTGATGGTTTCTTAGGTTTTGGAACCAACGAAAACACCAATAAAATAGAGTTTGATGGTTATTTAGATTTAAGACTTATTAATAATCTTAATTTTGGTGAAACCCTAAATTTACTCTATAAAAGTGATGAAATAGACCAACAAACTTTTAAAGTTGATGCTGATTTACCTTATATGTTTGGCTCACCTGTTGGACTACAGGTTGGGCTTAATATCTTTAGAAAAGATTCTACTTTTTTAAATGCTAACCAATATACCAAAATAAATTATCAGGTTAATGCGCAGCATAGAATTGGTGTTGGGATTACATCAACCAATTCAACAAATCTTCTTGAAAACGACACGGCTACATTAAATGATTACAAGTCTAATTATTATACACTAAATTATAACTATACAAAGGCGCAATTTTACGATCTACTATTTCCCATAAATTTTCAGTTTGATTTATCTACTGCACTCGGAGAAAGAACTAATAATGTTGGCAAACAAAAACAAAGCGTATTTATTGTAGATACTTATAAAATTTTCAACCTCAACCCTAAGAATAGCATTTATACAAGATTAAATGCTGCTTTGTTAACTTCAGATGATTACTTAGATAATGAATTGTTTCGTTTTGGTGGTATTAACTCTATTCGTGGTTTCGAAGAGAATAGTTTAGTTGCCAATCTCTATGGTGTTATTAATACAGAATATCGTTATCGATTAAGCAATAGTATATATGTGCATTCGGTTATAGATGCTGCATATTTTGAAAACCAACTCACAGATAACAAAGAAAAGCTTTTTGGTTTTGGTTTTGGCTTAGGACTACTCACAAATTCTGGGCTCTTCCGTTTAAGCTATTCAAGTGGAAAGACTGAGAACAGACAGTTTAAATTATCAGACTCTAAAGTTCATGTGAGTTTAACCGCTACTTTTTGATTCTGTTTCAATATCTTTGCTCCATTAATACCCATAATGGGCATTTAGCTATAAATGGTTAATACCAGTCGAAATAGCTAAAAAATTATCAATGATTTAGGATATTTTAAATAGATGGAAAAAGCGACTACAATTTTTGGAATTCGTGCTATTATTGAAGCCATTAAATCTGGCGAGACTGTGGATAAAGTTTTTCTACAGAAGGGATTAAGAGGGGAATTATTCCATGAACTAGAGCATTTATTAAGATCTGAAAGTATTAACTCCTCTTATGTACCAATTGAAAAATTAAACCGATTAACTAGAGGGAATCACCAAGGAGCAGTAGCTCAAATTTCCCCTATTGAATTTCATAACATAGATGATTTAGTAATACAAGTTATTGAATCTGGCAGAACACCATTGTTTCTTTTATTAGATCAATTAAGTGATGTTAGAAATTTTGGAGCTATTGTAAGAACAGCTGAATGTACTGGTGTTAATGGCATTATTATTCAAAAAAAAGGTGGTGCACCAATAAATGGTGACACTATTAAAACTAGTGCCGGAGCAATTTTTAAAATGCCTATTTGTAAGGTAGATCATATAAAAGATGCTGTTTTTCACATGCAAGCTTCTGGCATTAAGGTTATTGCTGCTACCGAAAAAGCTAAGGACTTTTTGTATGAAGTATCTTTTAAAGAACCATGTGCCATAATTATGGGTTCTGAAGGTAGAGGTATTAATCCGTCAGTTTTAAAAGTAGTTGATGCACAAGCTAAACTTCCTATTTTAGGAGAAATTGAATCTTTAAATGTTTCGGTAGCCTGCGGCGCTTTTTTGTACGAAGCTGTTAGGCAACGTAGTTAATCTTCTCTTTTCTTAAAAATGTATTTGATTTTTGGTGATTTATTTATTTTAGATTCATTTTCAGCATCGAGTTCTGGTTCTGGTTCTGGTTCAAATTCTATAAAGTTTCCGTCTTCATCAAAATGGCGCATAAAAGGATCATTTTCCTCATTGTAATTGGGTTGTTCCCATCTATATCTTTCTGGCTTAGCCACTTGCTTTCTAAAGATTAATGCAAAAACAAGTCCTGTAATTAATCCCGCTAAATGTCCTTCCCAAGACATTCCCATTTTTATCGGGAACACATACCAAATCATACTTCCATACAGAAATATGACCATTAATGATAACGCAATCAATCTATAATACTTCGCAAAAATGCCTTTAAAAAAAATAAAACTTACCAATACATATATCAAACCACTTGCTCCTATATGATTTCCTGATTTCCCTATTAACCATGTTAAAAATCCTGAAAGCAGAATACCATATAAAATGACTTTCCACGCTATTTTTTTATAAAAATAAAAGAGCGCCAAAGACAATACAAAAAGTGGAATAGAATTATTATAAATATGATCTATGTCTCCATGCAAAAATGGGCTAGTAAAAATACCCAAGAGTCCTTCTAACTTTTGAGGTCTAATCCCAAAGGATTTAATACCATAATCTACACGTACTTGATACCAAAATACCAGCCATATTGCGAACACTATCAGTAAAGGATAGATGATCACACTGTTAGAGTACTTAAATTGTTGCGTGGACATGTTAAAATTTTCTATTCTTACTTCAAATTTATGACCAAAACATGATACCATGAAATATTGTCATAACTGTTTACTAAAAGCACGATAATTTTCATTGGCATTTTGTAATTTTATATCATGAATACTCCTCTAGCAGAAAGGCTCCGTCCAAAAACACTGAACGACTACATAAGTCAGCAACATTTGGTTGGAAAAGACGGCATGTTATACCAGCAAATTAGAAGTGGAGTTATTCCGTCTCTTATACTTTGGGGACCACCAGGTATTGGTAAAACAACTTTAGCGAACATTATAGCTAATGAATCTGAACGTCCATTTTTTAAATTGAGTGCTATTAATTCTGGTGTTAAGGACATTAGAGAGGTTATAGACAAAGCCAAAAAAAGCGGTGGCTTGTTTACCGCAAAGAACCCAATTTTGTTTATTGATGAAATTCATCGCTTTAGTAAATCGCAGCAAGATTCACTTTTGGAAGCTGTAGAAAAAGGTTGGGTAACATTGATTGGTGCCACAACTGAAAACCCAAGTTTTGAAGTCATTTCAGCACTACTATCGAGATGCCAAGTTTATACATTAAATGCGTTTAGCAAAGCTGATTTAGAAGCCCTATTACAACGTGCTTTGACTGAAGATGAGACTATTTCAAAATTGAATATCGACTTAAAAGAAACAGATGCATTGTTGCGTTTATCTGGTGGTGACGCAAGAAAACTGCTGAATATTTTTGAATTGCTAGTGGCTTCTTTTGAAAACGAACCTGTCGTCATTACAAATGATTTAGTAACGAAGCAAGTACAGAATAAAGCAGCTCGTTATGATAAAACTGGCGAACAGCATTACGATATTATTTCTGCATTTATAAAGTCTATTCGCGGAAGCGACCCAAATGCAGCTGTCTATTATTTAGCAAGAATGATTGAAGGAGGTGAAGATGTTAAATTTATTGCCAGACGATTACTTATTTTAGCGAGTGAGGATATAGGAAACGCAAACCCAACGGCTTTAGTTATAGCAAATAATACCTTCCAAGCTGTTGCTGTTATTGGCAATCCTGAATCTCGTATTATACTTAGTCAGTGCGCCACCTATTTAGCGAGTTCACCTAAAAGTAATGCCGCTTATGAAGCCATTAATAAAGCACTACAATTAGTTAAAGAAACTGGTGATTTATCAGTACCTATTGCTATTAGAAACGCACCAACCAAATTGATGAAAGAACTAGGCTATGGCAACAAATACAAGTATAGTCATAATTACGAAAACAACTTTGCAGCTCAAGAGTTTCTTCCAGAGGAAATAGCAAACACTAAATTATACGAACCAGGAAATAATGCAAGAGAACAAGCCCAGCGAAATTATTTAAAGTCGCTATGGAAAGAAAAATATGGTTATTAAATAAGTATTAGAAATTTAAAACTTAATATTCAGTGATGTTTTTTCACCAAGTATTCCGTCATTTTCGGAATAGTACCAAAACCCATCTTCCTTAAAAACAATCGCACTTTTATCTTTTACTATAAAAACATTTTTTGCTGCTGTGGCGAGTAAAATCATTACTATTTTTGGTTCTGAATTTACCAATTGATAACCATTTTTGATTGCTTGAGCATAGTAAAGGTTGTCTCTGTTTTTTTTAACAGATGATTGCATTTGAATATTTTTTTGCGGCTTTTGCTTTTTATCTTTACTTGATGTTACTTTATCTGCCACCTCCTCTTGTGTTTTTTTAGATTCTACTTTTGGCTTTTCTTTAGGTTTAGCAATAATACTTTCTTTAACCTCTATTTGAGCGTTAATATGAACATATTGATATTCCAAATTTTGAAACGTTTTAAAAGCATTTCTTAATGCCTCATTGTATGCTCTATCGTACTTTTTTAATCGCGATTCACCGATCTGAGATTTCATAACCACAGTACCGAAACAATCTTCGAGAACAATTTCTAACTTCGTTTTAAACATTCCTCCTTGAACCTTTGTAACTTTTGAAATTAATCCCAAGCATCTTTCATTTTGTAAATCCACAGGAAAATCATCATCCGTAAAAAAAGCTTGGTAGCCGTATTTATTAAATAGAAATTTAGTGATTGAACTTAATTGATGTTGATCATCACCTGTCGTAAAATTAAATGCTTTAGGTACAATGATATACTTGTAATTATTAATATCTTTTTGAGCGGTACCGTAAAAACTTATAAGAATAAATGAAACTGTAAATATTATTTTCTTAAACATATTTTTTTTTATTTAAAGATGATTTTCAATGGCTTTTAAGTTAGTAATTCTTTTAAAATTAAGAGTTTTATGAGTGTCTTTATAGTCAAAATGAATTGTATCCATCCCAATGTTGTTAGCACCTACAATATCTGCTTCAATGCTATCGCCAATCATTATACTTTCATCTGCATTTGCATTAGCTATGTCTAAAGCAAAATTAAAAATCTTTGGATTTGGTTTTTTTACGCCTACCATTTCAGAATTGGTAATTGTTTTAAAATAATTTCTAATATTTGAAGTCGTCATTTTTCGTTCTTGTGCTTCTTCAAAACCATTTGTAATAATATGCAATTCATAATTTTCTTGGAGGTAATCCAAAATTTCAAAAGTACCGTCAAACAAGTGATTGAATGTTGTGAGGTGGTCAATGTAGGCCTCTGATAAATGATTTATAATGTCATCTTCAACGGTAATTTTTATTTTATCAAAAGCTTCTTTCAGTCTTCCATAACGCAATACTGATTTGGTTACTTTTTCTTCTCTATAAAGTTTCCAATAATTAAGGTTAATGGGTTCGTAAACTAGCAAAAAATCTTTAAGTTTAACATTAATATTGTTTAGCTTAAATATCTTTTCAAAAGTTAAACCAGAGTTTTTATCAAAATCCCAAAGTGTATGATCTAGATCGAAAAACACATGTTTTATTTTTTTCGTCATTCTGCAGATTCAAGTATGATATTAAATAGCGATCTGTAACCTTTCCAACGGTCTAAGTCACTGAAAGTATAATTATGAAATATAGCTGTAAACGTACCATTTACAACTTTAACCTCATCTATTAGCTTTTGTAAATGCTCAGTTTTATCTAATTCTGATTGATACTTTAATAAAGCAAAATCTAAGCAATGATATGGGTTAATTTGTAGTGGTGTTTGTACTTCGTAATCTAAATCGTAAAACTGAAAAGGTGTACAAGTACCAGCTCTAAAACCTAAGGTATCAATATAACCCATTGTAAAATCTTGGTTAATTTCTAACTCCACTAAATTTCGATAAGAAGTAGGTAAATTTAATTTTGAAAACGAATGACGTACCGCTTTTAAATCTGTATTAGTAATTGACTCCATCTTAAGTTTTTCCTTTTTTAAAATAGATATATCATCTAAAGAAAAATAGGATGCTTTTATGCCAACATCGCAATAGTCTGCAACCGATTTAATTAATGAAACAAATTGCTTCTTGTTACTATTTATGTTTTTATCATAAGTAGAATAATCGCCAATTAAAAAAAGCACAATAAATTTAAAACTGCTTTGTTTTTGCTTGGTAATTACCCACTTAAATGTATCATAAGGGTCGCGCTTAAAACCCATTAACACCAAGTAACGTTGATACAATTGCTTTAATTTAAATCTCCCTAAATCGTTTAGTGTACCACCAATAGTTCGCAACAAGCCTTTTTGCTTAAAATAATAAGCTGTTGGTACATCTATAACGGGTTGAATTTTATAGGTTCTCTCTGGAAATTCGTAATCAGCAAATCGCTTTTTTAAAACCACCTGTAGCTTATATGCCCAAATATCTACTATAGGCTGACTTAAAAACCGATGATTATAAGCTAAACTTTCTTTTGCCATAAACCTACCATAATCATCTTTAACATGCGGCATATATTCTTCATAGCGACTCAGTAAATAAAATGAGGCTGCAAAAATATCGAAGGGTAAATCACTACGTTCTCCAGTTGCAAAAAAGCCTTTTGTATTGTCCCATGTTTGCACATTGATATCTATATCTGATAAACCATTCTCAAACAATAATTCGTTACTTCTTACAAACAACTCGTTACTTAATGGCTGTTTGGTGTAAGACATTTTAAGACTATTGTGTGCAATAAAATCTTCAATCTTAGAGGTAAAACTAACTTCTAAACCGAGAATGCGTTTGCAAATATGCTTAAACGTATAAGTTAAACGTGGTGTGATTTTGTGCGTGTAAACTAATAGCATTATATAATTTCTTCGTCTGCGAAACTAAAATACGCTTTCTCGGTTACAATTAGGTGGTCTAAAACTTTAATATCTAAACTTTGCGCAGCTGTTTTTAATTTTTGAGTAATATTTCTATCTGCTTTACTTGGTTTTAAAGTGCCAGATGGGTGATTATGGCAAAGGATTAAAGCTGTTGCTCCAACTTCTAATGCGTTTTTTAACACCAAACGCACATCAACTAAAGTTCCAGTAATTCCACCTTTACTCAATTGATTTTTTTTAATGACTTTATTAGAATTATTGAGATACAAAATCCAGAATTCTTCATGTGGTAATTCTCCTAAAATTGGTTGCATAATGTCGTAAACCGAACGGCTAGATGTAATTTTCTCTAATTGTAAACCACCTTCTAATCGGCGACGCCTTCCTAATTCTAATGCAGCTGCAATAGTAATTGCTTTGGCTTCACCAATACCTTTAAATTCCATTAACTGCTTAATCGATATTTTTCCTAATGCATTAAGATTATTATCGACACTTGCCAAAATCCTTTTGCATAAATCTACTGCACTCTCTTCTCTACTACCAGAGCCTATAAGAATAGCAACTAATTCAGCATCACTTAGAACTGCTTTTCCTTTATCTCGAAGTTTTTCTCTAGGCTGATCGCCTTGTGACCAATTTTTAATTGAAAATGAAGTCGGTTTTTCTGACATGCACTAAAGATAAAAAATTGTAATTTTAAGCGTCTAAATAAATCAATTAATTACAAAATCTATTTAAAAAAATAGATCCTGCAACAGATTCAGGATAACAAAACATGAATTATCCACCAAAACATCACCAAGACAACAATATCAATCACATGGTTGATGTGATTAAGACCTATCCTTTAGCCACTGTTATTTCAGTAAAAGATAACGAGCCATTAATAACACATTTGCCATTGGTTTATAAAAAAAATAAACTCATTGGTCATATTGATATTTACAATCCACAGGCTAAACTTTTAAAAGATGATAATGAAGTCACCATCATTTTTTCTGGACCAGAATGCTATATTTCACCAAGTATTTATTCAACGACTCAATTACCAACTTGGAACTATATTAAAGTGCATCTAAAAGGAAAAGTTAAAGCTATAAAAGATAAAATAGCTTTAAAACAGTCTCTAATTACCATGACGGAATTCTTAGAAGCACCAGAACATAAGTATGCTTTAGAATCTAACAATCTACGTTTAGACAAAAACCTCAACTATATTGAAATGTTTGAAATTGAAATTATTAATTGGGAAGGAAAATTTAAACTCTCACAAGATAAAAAACCAATTGACACTAAAGCCGCTCGTGAAGAGTTAGTTAGAGCTAATCAAGAGAGTATTCGTTTATTTTTAGATAAAGTATTTTAAAAATGAAATATGTCTCACATATATCAGTAGTTTTAATCCTTATTATTACTCAGAACTTAATTGCTCAAGAATTAGTTGGCTTTGATGACCTTTACATCAATGAAAATTTAATTTACAAAGTATCTAATGACTCACTATTTACAGGAATCTGCGAAAGAAGACGCAAAAACGGACACCTTGTTTTAGAAGAAACATTTTACAAGGGAACTATACTAAATGCGAATTACTATTACAATGGTAAACAAAAGATTATGTCTGATAGTATTATTTACCATCCAAAAAAACCATACACGTATAAAGAATTATATCGCTTTAACTTAAAATCTCAAATGACCGAAAAGAACAGCTATGATACTAATGGGAAGTTAATACTAGTTGAAAACTTTGAAAATGGCAAACTCACTTATAGTTGTCAGTATAATGGCAAGAAAAAGCATGGAAAAGAATTTTGCTCCTCCAAAGAAGGTGAAGTGTTAGAGTTTGAATATATCAATGGCAAAAAAGTTAAAACAAAATCAAATTAAATCATTTTCTTTAAGCCTTTTGTCTTTTAGTTTGATAGTCCCAAAAAAATAAACCACCTTCGTTTTATAACGAATTATAACTTGCTATTTCTTGAATTAGAAACTGCTAAACATTCAACTTAAAACTTAAAATCAAATGCCATTAACGTTATTATCTTCACCTCTACAAGGGTTTACTGACTTCCGGTTTCGGAATGTCTTTAACCACTATTTTGGAGGTATCGATACGTTTTATGCGCCTTACATTCGGTTTAATAATAAGTTGATTATTAAAAATTCTTACCAGATCGATTTACAGATTGAAAACAATACAGAGCTCGAAGTCATTCCGCAGATTATGACTAATAAAGCTGACGAGTTTTTATTCGTAGTCGATTATATTCAAAGTTTAGGTTATAAGGAATTAAACTGGAATTTAGGTTGCCCATACCCAATGGTCACCAAACGCGGTATGGGTTCTGGACTCATCTGCGATCCAGATAAAATCGATCATATTCTAGATCGTGTGCATAAAGAAACAGACATTGTAGTGTCTATGAAAATGCGAATGGGTTACGAACATGCCGGCGAAATTTTAGATACCTTTCCTATGCTAGATAGTTATCCGCTAAAAAGTATTGCCATTCATGCACGTATTGGTAAGCAACTTTATAAAGGTGGTGTTGACTTAGATGCTTTTCAAAAATGTATAGAAAGTACCAAGCACAAATTGTATTACAATGGAGATATTACCTCTGTTGCAAAGCTGAAAGAAATGCAAGCCCGTTTTCCAAGCATCGATCATTTTATGATTGGCAGAGGTCTTATTGCAGATCCGTTTTTACCAAGCATGATTAAAAACGATACCACAGAATATCCCGAAAACAGATGGGAAATTTTTAGAGAATTTCACGATACCATATATCATCAATACGATGCTGCACTTTCTGGCCCAACTCCTATTAAAATGAAAATGCAAGGCTTCTGGGAATTCTTTGCGCAGTCGTTTTCAAATCCTCAGAAAACGTTTAAGAAAATTAAAAAAGCGAATAATCCAAGAGCGTATCAACAAGCAGTTGCTGAGATTTTGAGGAATGGGTAGAGTTTTTGGATATCCTTTTTGAATATCTTATGTTTAAAAACACCCCTAAAGTCCCCTCAAGGGGACAATCTATATTTTGAATTTTAAGTTTCAAATTCTACTTCAGTTTTATAGTCAATAATATCGCTAAATATTTTTTCAAAAATTTCAAAATGGTAGTAGTTGTTAAAACTCAAATTAAATAAAACCAACTCATATCTCAAAATCTTAGTAAGAATCATAAACCAATTATTAAATATAAGTTTAAGAAAAAACTATAAAGCTAATATTGTGGATTGTCCCCTTGAGGGGACTTTAGGGGTGTTTTAAAATTTGATAAAGTAACTAAGCAGAGAAGTTTTCAAGTATGAACAATCAAAGCATTTCGACTACGTTCAATGTGACAGCTAGGTTAATATGATATTTTAAAAAACTTCATTTCTTTATTAGTTCTGAATGACAAACCAAACTGTCATTCAGAGGGAAGCATGACCGAAGAATCTCAAAAAACACAACTATATAACTTCTATATTTGCAAACACACAAACAGAACTATTGAAAGACCTCTTACTCATAACACCTCCATTCACGCAACTAAACACTCCGTATCCTGGCACAGCTTATCTTAAAGGGTTTCTGAATACAAAAGGAATTGACGCGTTTCAAATGGATTTGGGTATCGAAGTAATTTTAGAACTTTTCAAAAAAGAAACCTTCGAAGAAATTTTTAGATTGGCTTTTGAAGACGACCGCATACAGTCCGAAAACTGTCAACGCATCTATGCACTCAAAGACCATTATTTACAGTCTTTAGATGATGTTATTCTATTTCTACAAGGTAAAAATCAAACTTTTGCACGCCAAATTTGCACCACTAACTTTTTACCACAAGCCTCTCGCTTTGCACAATTAGACGATATGGATTATGCGTTTGGTGCGATGGGAATGCAAGACAAAGCCAAACATTTAGCAACGCTTTATATTGAAGATTTATCGGACTTTATTGTGGAATGTATTGATCCTGATTTTGGATTCAGTCGCTACGCAGAGCGCTTAGGACAAAGTGCCAATGCCTTTGATGAACTCTATGCACAATTACAAGATCACGAAACGTATATCGATCAAATCACATTAGAATTATTAGAAGTTCAGCTTAAAAATATACAACCAAAACTGGTATGCTTCTCAGTGCCATTTCCAGGGAATTTATACAGTGCCTTTCGTTGTGCACAATATATAAAAGCACATTATCCTGACATTAAAATAGCCATGGGAGGCGGATTTCCAAATACCGAATTACGTTCAGTAACTGACATCAGAGTTTTTGAGTTTTTCGATTTTATCACCTTAGATGATGGTGAACTGCCAATTGAGTTATTGCACAATGCAGTACTCAACAACGAAACCGAATTCAAACGTACTTTCATTCTCGAAAACGGAGTCGTTACTTATAAAAACAACACCACAAAACCAGATTACAAACAGCAAGACGTTGGCACACCAGATTATTCAGATTTGGTATTAGACCGTTATATCTCTGTCATAGAAATTGCCAACCCAATGCACAGTTTATGGAGCGATGGCAGATGGAACAAAC
>Ga0316208_1003055_pt1 | contig 12590 bp, 8 predicted proteins | sample 3monopyrite_MG_FD_204944 | JGI IMG/M metagenome (GOLD analysis project Ga0316208, IMG submission 204944) | Microbial mat bacterial communities from mineral coupon in-situ incubated in ocean water Damariscotta River, Maine, United States -... | ecosystem: Environmental > Aquatic > Marine > Coastal... | reverse complement strand
TCTCCGCCGAGGGCATATTCTTGAGAGGTCCCATGCCTGGCACTACCCCTAATACCAGCCTGAGCTTTCAAGAGGACTACCACGGCTGCCTCGATAGTCTCCGCGGTGCCCTCACGAATCTCCTGTCACAAGCCGGCGTTCTCAACGCCCGGCCACAGGAGATGGCGCGTGAATTTCAGCTCAACAAAAACTTAGCCTGGAAGATTTCCAAGCTTGTTCATGAGAACCCTGGGCATGAAACGCTTGGTTTCATTCCCGGCCCATCTGGCTTCCGCATTTTTCTCGAAGCCCTTGCGGCACATGGACTTGACGCGTCTGACGTGGCCAAGGCGGAAGTCACTTTTGGCGAGTTCCAAGACATGGTGGTGCGTCATGCTGGCGATCGCGCCACGCTACAACTTTTACTAGACAGCTTGGCCGCCCAAGAAGGCGATGCCGACCGTCTAGAAGAAAGTCGTCGCATGGCCTACCAGGGCAACAGCGGTATTCTCGGCATCCAAGCCCGGGTGCGCTTCGCCACCTTCTTTGTCGCTCCCAATCCAGAGAAGCCCGATACCCTCGATACAGCCTATCTAGGTGGTTTACTTGGATTGCGCCGTTTCCGCCCAGACGCCGGGTGGATTCTTTCGCGTAACACCAGCTTCGCCGACGACGGCAGCGACTTCCCCACCCCCAAGCGCATCGCACTTGACCCGCGCTTCGCAGGCCCCGGCCCTTCTTTGCTCGGAGATTTTTCGAGCGAACCTGTGCCGCCTGTCTCGATTCGCCAGCTCTCGGAAGTGGAGCTATATGAACTCGCGCATGGCCCCATCGGCAACACAGGCGTCGGCGATGTTTGTTTCGGCCACTTCACTTTGGCTGACTTGCCCCGCTACCGCGACAAGCACAACCACAGTGGTGAGTTCCACCTCTACCTCGCAAGCCCGGTAGAGACGATTCAGTTCGACATGGTCATTCATAAGTCCCTGGGCGTCGGCGCCCCCACCGCCGCCATGCCTCTGAACTTCCATCAGGATTTGTTGCCGGCGGTCGATCGCCTGCCTCAGGACTACCTGCCGATGACCGAAGAACCGCGGCTCCTGCATGGCGCTCGCCCCACCTTCTCGAACCCCTTGGTCGAGAATTACACGGCGATGACCGACCTGGTATTTGAGCGCTTGGGCTGGAAAGCGGAAGATTTCCAGGCTTGGCGCCTAGAGGTCAAGTTCCCACCTCTTCCGGCCACGCTCATCATGAGCTTCCCGCTGCAAGAAGAGCCAGAGAAATAGATTTTGGCACTGGCCCTCGCTGGTAGCGTGGCGCCATGCTTCTCTCGACCCTGTTGCTAGCGGCCTTTTCGGCTGCTCAAGAGCCAGCTCCCGCCACCGCCGCGGAGTGGATTGCCCAGTACCGCGCCGATCAAGGTTCGCTGAACCGCCTTTGGTCCTTCCCGCTGTCGGAACTCGGGCATCAGCGGCGCTTGCGCCATTCCCAGGAGTGGTTGGACCGCCTCGCGGCAGGTCCTGGGGAAGCTTGGCGCCCTAGCGAGGAAATGGACTATGTCCTGCTGCTCAATCAGGTCGAAAGAGATTTGCGCGCCGAGGAGCGTCGGCAGCTGCGGGAGCAGGAAGCAAGGGCCTTGTTGGCTTTCACCCCGCCCTTGGTCGGGCTGCTCGAGGCACGAGCGCAGCGCCAAGATGTCGACCCGGAACAAACTGCCGATGTCTTGCAGGCGGCGATTGAGGAGCTGCATCGGGTTCGTGAACTGTGTGAAGCGGGCGATCTCAGCGCCCCGGCAACGGTCGGTAAACGCGCTGCCGACACTTTGGATCGCCTGCGACGTGAATTGCGCGACTGGTACTTCGACCATGTCGATTATGAGCCGATGTTTGGGTGGTGGTGCACTGCTCCCTGGGAGGAGTTAGAGCGGGAGCTCAAGAGCTACAGTTCTTATCTTCAGAAAGAAGTCGCCGGACTCGATCCGGATGACCCGCATCAGTTATTGGGCGACCCGATTGGCGCCGCGGCCTTGCGCCAAGAATTGGATTTCGAGCGGATTGCCTATTCCCCGGAAGAACTCATTCAGATTGCGGAGCGCGAATTCGCGTGGTGCCAAGAACAGCGTCGCTTGGCGGCTGAAGAGATGGGATTAGATGGAGACTGGCGCGCGGCACAGGAGCAAGTCAAGCAAGCGCACGCGAAGCCTGGAGAACAGCCGCAGATGATTCGCATGCTCGCCGATGAAGCGGTGAACTTTTTGGACGAGCGCGAGTTGGTCACGATTCCCGAACTCGCGCGCGAGTCTTGGCGCATGGACATGATGAGCCTGGAGCGGCAAAAATACACGCCTTACTTCACTGGCGGTGAGGTGATTTCGATTAGTTACCCCGCCGAGGCCATGGCCCACGACGACAAGAGAATGTCCATGCGTGGCAACAACTTGCACTACTCTCGGGCCACGGTGCACCATGAACTGATCCCCGGGCATCATTTGCAGGGCTATATGAGCCAGCGCTGGGCGCCCCATCGGCGCACCTTTTACACGCCGTTCCAGGTCGAAGGTTGGGCCCTGTATTGGGAATTTCGCTTATGGGATCTTGGTTTTGCGCAAAGCGCGGAAGATCGCATCGGCATGCTGTTCTGGCGCAGTCACCGCGCGGCGCGCATCATCTTCTCCTTGCGTTTTCATCTTGGCGAATGGTCGCCGGAACAATGCATCGACTTCCTGGTGAATGAAGTCGGACACGAGCGCAACAACGCCACCGCTGAAGTGCGCCGCAGCATTCAAGGTGGTTACGGCCCGCTGTATCAATGCGCCTACATGTTGGGCGGTTTGCAACTCAGCGCCCTTCACGAAGAGCTCGTTACCCAAGGCGGTTGGAGTGAACGCACCTTCCATGACCGGGTGCTACACGCCGGGCCGATCCCCATCGAGTATCTGCGTCAGGAACTTCGCGGGGATTCCGCTCTAGATCTGGTCGGCAAAGCGCCGGCTTGGCGCTTCTAATCCTGAGACAGGAAGTCGTGGACGTCTTGCTGGAGCTTGGCCAGCGAGGGATGATGGATGTACATCATGTGGCCTGCCTCGTAGTAGGCAAAGTGCACGCGCTCGGGCACGATGCCGGCGCGATTCAAGCTGTACTCCGCAGCGAAGAATGGAGTCGCGAAGTCATAGTAGCCGGAAGCCACAAATACCTCGAGATCCTTGTTCTGGCGCATGGCCGTGCCGATGTACGGCGCGACGTTGAAGTAGTTGAAGGGCATGCCGGGCACCTTCCAATCCCATGGACCACCGAGCCCGCCGATGACGTTGTAGTGGATCTCTAAATCGACTTCGAGTTGCTCACGCAAATAGGCGTTTAGGGCGGAAGCGTAGGCACCATCGATGCCATAGAAGGAGGGATCTTGGTCACTGCGCTCCCCGGCTTCGTCCATGTCGACTCCGGTGTAACGCGAATCCAAGCGCCCGACAGTGAGCCCGCGGTCACGCAGCAACTCCTTTTGGAAGCGCGCGGGGTGCAAGCGCAAATCGGTCTGCTCAATGTAGGTTTCACTCAGGCCAGTGAAGTATGCCAAGCGCTTCACCAGGGCTTCGCGCTCCTCGGCAGGAAGGCTTTCTCCCTGCAGCAGAGCATGCGCGTATTCATTCAGCGCGTACTCCCGCGCTTCCTGCACGAAGGCTTCCAGGGATTGGCCATCGCCCGCTTTGCCGTGGTACTTCGCGGTTGCCGCCATGGTTGGCAAGTGCATGAGGTTGGGCAACTCATTACCTGGCGAATGGTTCTCGATGCTGAAATCGAGAATGGTGGAGATCAGCAAAATGCCGTTGAGGGCGACATCGTCGTAACCGCTTTCCAATTCACGCACGACTGCGGCCGAACGCGTGGTGCCATAACTTTCGCCGCCGATGTACTTCGGCGAATTCCAACGCCCATGTTCGCCAATCCATTGCCGAATGAACGCCGCGATCGATGCCGCGTCTTGCTTGACACCATAAAACTCTTTGCCTTCGGTTTCGCCCAGGGTTCGGCTGAAACCGGTGCCAACAGGATCGATGAAGACGACATCGGCGACATCGAGAAAGGCGCCAGGGTTATCGACCAATGGGTACGGCGGTGCGCCGTCATCGCGGGCGTCGCTCGGAATGTCGACGCGCTTGGGACCAAACACGCCCATGTGCAACCAAAGCGAAGCCGAGCCGGGGCCACCATTCCACAAGAAAACCACCGGGCGCGTGGTGGCGTCCTCCAATCCTTCCATGAGGTAGGACGTGGAGTAAATGCTCGCGCGTGGCGTGCCATCTTCGGACTTCGAAATGGTCTCGCCCACAATCGCTTGATAGGACACTTCCTTGCCAAAGAAGGTGCCGTTGTGCTGCGTGACGAAACGCTTGGGCGCGGAGTCTGCAGGGACAGCAGTCTCCACAGGCGGCGCAATCGCCTCTTGCGCAGACATCGGAAGCGCCGCAACTGCGGCAAAGGTCAGGGTAAGGAGGGTATTCACAGCAGGGAAGCACGCCGATGCATGCGCAGCCAGTCTATGCGCCGCCCCCCATTCTGCTAGCGCGAGTCTCGCGATTTACATTCCACGGTATAGGTTGCGCCTTCTTCCAGGGTATCGAAGGGAATGACACTGCCATGGTAGGGCAAGGAGATACTAAAGCGGATGGGCGTGCGGGGAGCAGATTCTAAAACGAGCTTGCCGTCATCACCCAGCTGGAAGACCTGGTACCAACCGCTATTGAACTCCAATTCAGTCCCCGCCGGAAGCGGCTTGCCAGCTTGATCCACAAATCGCAACACGACGCGATGAGGGCTCGCGGTGTACGAAGCCGAAGATCTCTGGCCAGCGCTCACCGAAGCCACACCATCGGTTGCAATCCAGTTGCCCTCAATTTTGAGCCAAGCTTGGTACTCACCTTGAGGCAAGGAATCCAAGATCAGCCTTCCGTGAGCGTCCGTGGTAAACATTAGGTGGCTCCTGGAGAATCCTGCGCCAAGACGCAGCAATCCAATCTCTCCGCTAAATAGAGTCTCATCAACCTGAAAGCTTGCCTCCAAGGAGCCAAGCGCAAAAGTCAGCAAATCAAATTCAATAATTTCTTCCTTGGCCACTTCAAAGGAAACCGGCTCCAAACGATCCGGATGCACCCACCAAGAACGTTCTCCCGTCGCCTGTTCTACTTTGCTTGGCGGGAAAACAACCTGAATCTGCACGGAACCTTCCTCGATCCCCTCCGCCTCGAAGTATCCGTTCTCATCGGGAAGAAGAACTTTTTCTGGTGGCACGCGAGAATGACCATAATCGCTCAACTTCATTGCCCCGGGTCCGAGCAGCAGGCCATACTGGCCTGGGGCTGCGGGAGCATTGCGCACTTGGCCACGAAACAATGCGGGAGGCTCCAATTGAATAGTGATGGCTTCCGAGTTTCTCGGCCAAGAAAATTCTTCCAGGTAAAAAGGAAGGGCGCTTTCGACTTGTAGCACCAGAACTCCCTGGGAAGGCGGCGCGTAGACCTTTGCATGACCTTCGGCGGTCGTCTTGTCTTCGCTGTGAACAGTCGCAATGGCGATTTGATTTGCGGCAAGGCTCCTAGAGCTTCCCCTTCCTCGAGGATCAAGGTACCAACCCTTTTTCGCAAAACGGAGGTCAGGTACCAGGTCTAAAGACCTCACCGTAGCATCGACCACTGGGGCGCCATTGCTGTCGAGAACTTCCACCGCCACTTCTTCCATCCGTTCGACTTCAAGCACCACCGGATTTTCCTCCGCTGGCACAGTGAATTCATGCGGCCCCAATACCCGAAGGGCTTGCTCGCGTGGAATTACATAGAGGGAATAAGTGCCAGGCAAGGGGCCGGTCAAGACCCTCGAGCCATCGGGCAGGGACTCACCTAAAGTTTGCATTCCAAAGCCACTGAGATCGCCCTCAGCGGCTGCTGCCTTCCCCACCAATAGGTGGTAGTTCTGCACCGCTCTCCCCGAAACCCGTTCCCGTACCAGAAAGGGCACCGACGGCAAACCATCCAGAGCGAAGATTAACCCGGAACTACTCCAAGGGATTTTGGCCGTTTCAAGTGGCGCAAAGCCATCTGCCCGGATTTGGAGGCTGACTGCTTCTAAGGAATCACGACGCGCAAAAATAGTGAATTCGCCATCAACATTGGTTCGAGCGGTTTCCATCATTCCACTTCCCGTTCGCACTGTTTCCAAATGTGCCTTAGCAATGGGATTGCCGGCAGCATCTTGAATCATCCCGCGCAGACTCGGCATTTTTTTCGCGCGTAGATCTAAATAAACGCTCGTGTCATCCTTGCTTACTGTTAATTCTTTGGGATTGTCTAAGGCATACCCTTTTTTTCGCACGCGGATTTCCCAAGTCCCGACGGGAACACCACTATTGAGAGTGAAAGTGCCGTCGTCTTCGGTCCATCCATAGACTGTGCCGGCTCCCATTCCATTGGCGCCGGCAGGCAGTTCAGCTAGAGAAACGGTGAAGCCGGGAACAACAAATCCATCCTGATCGCGCACGATGCCGCGAACGGGAACCCCCTTGGGCATGACGACATCACCAAGGTCGATGATTTGCTCTAGGGTCCATTCCTCGAACCAGCGCTTGCTTCGCTGTAGGTGGTGTTGGTCGCGAAGGTCTAAGCCGTATTGATAAGACGCGCCTAATACGCCACGAATTTCGAAACGCCCGTCTGCCCCTGTGCGCATGCCCTCCGGCATTTCCGGCTCCGGCTCGCCATATTTTTCGCGCAGCCGACTATTTGAGTAGGCGACCCACAATTCGACTTCGACCTCTGCTATAGGACGCAAGCTACCCTCCTCCACACAGCGCCCGACAAAGGTTACGTAACCCGATTCCACTGCGGCACTCGTGCCACCTTCCTCTTCTTCGAGCAAAAGGTCCTTGGTTTCCTTGCGATCCACGCCATCGGCGGCACTTTGCGGTAACACTTCAGAGTCGGGCAATGGCGAATCCGCCGCGAGTTCCTCCAGATGTTGCTCAGAGTTCTTGGAAGAAGGCGATGATCCCCAATCTCCTAGCACCACGAATGCCACGAGAAGGAGAAGTAGAGCCAACAGAGACCAAGTAAGCGTAGAGCGATTCATGACAAAAGCGTTGCGATATATGCCTCATCATAGCGAAGAATTTCTTCTATGAGCCTCGCCTTTTGGACGCCTAGGCCAGGATTATCTTCCGCGCTTGTTATGATTCGGCATGGACCCGGCTTACTACTCCATTTTGCATGTTGCTAGCGCAATGCTCCTGGTCGGCGTGACTTTCCAGGCTTTTGCGGCACCGACTCCTGAGCGGCGCAAGATGAGCCTGATGTTCTCTGGCATCCTCAGCCTAATCATGTTGATTGGCGGCTTTGGCTTGCTCGCCAAGTTTCAGCTTGGCTTCCCGGTGTGGATCATCATCAAGGTGGTGTGCTGGCTCGGTCTTTCGGCCATGGCAGGCATCGCTTTCCGCCGCCCCGGCCAAGTCGGCAACCTCAGCCGCATCTCGATTGGCTTAATCGTGATTGCGCTGCTGATGGTTTATCTACGACCGTTCAGCGGCTAGCCTTCGCGCGTCAGAGTTTCCAAAATTTGCAGCTCTCGGCGCTGCAACAGGGCACCTTGCCGTTTCAGGCACCAGCGGAAAAAGGCAAAGGTTCCGGCGAATAGCGCGATGTGCAGCATCAGGTATACCGGTACGCCACCAAGCCAGCCTAGGCTGCCGAGGTAAAGCTCGGCTCCCCATGGAAGGAGCAGTGGCGCCAGGGCAATTGGAATCAGTAGAATCGACAGGAAGTGCACGATGAAGGCCTTGCCCTGTCCACCAGCTGCTTTCATGCCAACGCCCTTCAAGCGCATCGGCCACAAGATGGACAATAGATTGCCCGCGAGGCTCACCAACATGTAAGCCGAAAGCAGTTGGAAGATGCCGCCGAGAAAGTGCGGGGCATCTTGCGGCAACACCACTTGCAACAAAATTAGTGCGGTCAGTCCAACGCCGATTCCCAAGGGAACTAAGGCAAGGTTCTTCCCGAGCAGAATGATGTCGCGCGGAACGGGGCTGAGCAGGAAGGCGCGGAAACCATCGCGATCCAGGCCAAATTGGTTTTGCAGCGCCTGTTGCAGACTCAGCAGGCTCATGGCCATGGCACTCAAAGTCATCATCGGGGCCCAAAACAAGCGGCCTTCGAGGTCATTGTTACTGACCATGACGCCAAAGAGACCAAGCATGATGACTGGGCCTAAGAGCATCATTTTGGTTTCTGGGGCGCGAAGAAGTGCGCGCAGAGTCATCAGCGTCATCGCGGAGCTTTGCTCTCCAAGCCATGGCAGATTGCGCTCCACCAACATTGGCTTGCGTGGGCCTGCAGTGACTTTTGCCTCTTCTTGCTTGGTGATTTCGCGCACCGGGCCCCCATCGACCACGCCGGCTAATGTCTTGCGATAAGAACGGCGCAGACTCAAGCCGGTTAAGGCGAACATACCGAAGGCGCAAAGCAGGGAAATCCAAATTCGGCCTTCATAACTTGCCCGCACCCCATAAGGCAGCCAACCAAGAGGAATCGAAACCGTAGCGGTATTGATGAGGCGTTGCTGAGAAGCCGAGCGCTCTGCATCTTCATGAATTAAGTTGTCGAGCTCTCTCTGCGCTGCTTCCTTCTCCGCGCCTTTCGCCGAGATCGTTTTCATCGTCAACTCGTGGCGGAGCATACTTCGTGCCATGCGGTCATCGCTTGTCGCCATGTTCAGGAAGTTGGGAACCTGCGCCAACACCACGATGAAAAAGGTAAGTCCCATCACGATGTTGCGGCCGCGGCGTTTGTCTTCCATCATTTTTGCCAGCCAACCTCGTAACTGATAGGTCACGGCGGTGACCATGCCGAGGTATCCCAGCACCAGCAGGAGGCACAACAGCATGCTCGCTCCAGCATTCCACACCATCGCCATGCTGAGGCCAATCATCGCCGGTAAAAACAGCACCATGCTGATGCTCAGAAAAGAACTGAAATAGTTGTAGAGAAACACCCAGCCCAGGGAAATAGGCAGGTGGAGCAGATTCTTAAAGGACATGGAATCGGAGCGTTGGAGCTCCGTCAGCAGGCCAAGAAACCAAAAGAAGGCAAACAACAAAGAGACACCAAGCCAAACCGCCATAATCACGGCTGGCGAAGACTCCTCAAGCTCCTCCACGCCAAACCAAAAGGAAAAGAGGAAAGCCGCGATTGAGGCAAGGACACCAAGTACCACTAGAACGCCGAACAGTACATTGCTGAGCTTGCCTGAGCGCTTCATGCGATTGGCCAAGATGCGGCGACGCATCCATAGCATGGTGTTGAGCTGACTGCGATTCACGCTTGGTCATCTCCGAGCCAACTCAATTGCGGGGTTTCCCCGGCGTCGGTGCCGACCACTTCGAGGAAGCGCTGTTCCAAGGTTCCGCCGCTACCCAATTCTGCCATCGGGACCTGCTCCACCAACTTCCCGCTCACAATAATGCCGACGTGGGTGCACAAACGTTCGACGATTTCCAGAACATGCGAGGTCAGGAAAATAGTCGAGCCACGATGCATGAAAGTCGTCAGCAACTTACGAATGATGCGTGACGCCACGGCGTCGACGCCTTCGAAAGGTTCATCTAGAAACAGAAGGTCTGGGTCCGGCAACAAAGCGGCAGCCAAGGCCAGCTTCTTCTTCATGCCATGCGAATATTCAATCGTGAGCTTGCCGCCGTCTTTGGCCAAATCAAGCAGCGCCAACAACTCCTCAATGCGGCTTTGTAAAACCTCTTGTGGAATCGAATGCATGCGCCCGACGAAGGTCAAATACTCCGCCGCGGTCAGGTTGTCGAACAGAGCCAAATCCTCTGGGACGACTCCAATCCTGCTCTTCATGACCATGGCTTCCTCGGCGTTCCGCGGATCCTGTCCAAGGACCCAAACACTCCCGGAAGTCGGCGCCAACAGCCCCGTTAGCATTTTGATGGTGGTGGATTTGCCGGCGCCATTCGGGCCGAGAAATCCATAAAAGGCTCCCCTCTCCACCTGGAGGTCCACCTGGTCGACCGCGCAGAAGGAGCCAAAGTTGCGGGTCAGTTCGAAAGTTTGCAGAGCATAGTCCATAGGAGGGTGCAGGGCAGAGCTCAGGCCGCCCGCAACGCGCAGATTACTCGCTGACCCGACGCCCTGCCTGTGGCCTTGCTATTCTTTTCCACGTGAGCCTCCCCGCAGGCTGGCCCGGTGCCGAAATCGTCTTCTTCGACTGCGACTCCACACTCGCATCGATCGAAGGCATCGACGAGCTTGCCGCTCTGCGTGGCGTCGATGTGTCTGCGCTGACTGCCGCCGCGATGGCGGGCGAAATTCCCCTAGATGCGGTGTTTCGAAAGCGGCTGGAAGCCATTGCGCCTAGCGCTGAAGATCTCGAACGTGTGGTGGATTTGTATTGGCAGCACCGCTTGCCCGACGCCGCCGAGGTCATCGCCAAACTGCAAGCGGCCAACGTGATTTGTCAGGTGATTTCTGGTGGGCTGTTGCCTGCCGTTTCGCCATTCGCGCAAAAGCTTGGCTTTGCCAAAGACGCGATTCATGCCGTGCCTTTCCCGCGCGCAAGCATGTCGCTGGAACAAGCCATCGATGTCGCCTGCGCCCATCCTTTGGCGCGCGACGGCGGCAAGCCGGAAGTCATCGCCCAAGTTTGTCATGAGCTTGGCATTTCGCCGCAACGAGCCATGCTGCTTGGTGATGGAGCTTCAGACTTAGAAGCCTCAGCAAACATCGGGCTGTTCGTTGGTTTTGGCGGCTTTGTCAGCCGCGATCGCATTCGCCAACAGGCACCGCTCTTCCTCGAGCAACCGTCCCTCGCTCCTCTCTTACCCATCGCCCTAGCCCGATGAAACTGTTCATTCCCGGCCCCACGCAAGTTCACCCTGACATTCTCGCCGAAATGGCGCGCCCTGCCATTGGCCATCGCACGCCTGAGTGTGCCGAGCTGTGGGCCGCTGCGCGCGCAGGTTTAGGCCGCCTCATGTTCACCCAACACGAGGTGTTGATGTTGACCGCGCCTGCCTCGGCCATGATGGAAGCCACGGTGCGCAACTTGGTGCACGAGCACAGTTTGCATGTGGTGAATGGCGCGTTCAGCAAACGTTGGTTCGAGATCGCCAAAAGCAACGGCAAGCAGGCGGTGGCGATAGACATTCCGTGGGGACAAGGCATCGACGCTGATGGCCTTCGCGCCGCCCTCGACGCGGCAAAGGCCGAGGGCAAAAGCTATGACATCGTGACTGTGGTGCACAACGAAACCAGCACCGGCACGGTGACCCCTTTGCTGCCACTTGCCGAAGTGCTGCAGGATTACCCCGGCACCCTCCTTTGCGTGGACACGGTGAGCTCCATGGCCGGCGCCGAAGTGCGTGTCGATGACTGGCAACTCGATGTCTGCCTGTTCGGCCTGCAAAAGTGCTTGGCCCTGCCAGCAGGAATGGCGATTGCCGCAGTCAGTCCACGCGCCATACAACGCGCCTCCGAAGTGAAGAGCCGCGGCTGGGTGTTGGACTTCTTGCGCTTGGCGAAGGGCAATGAAAAAGAACAATCACCGACCACGCCTTCCACGGCTCACCTTTATGCCTTAGTCGCCCAACTCGGGCGGATCGAGCAGGAAGGTTTGGAAAACCGCTGGCGCCGGCACAGCGGAATGGCCCAAACGACTCGGCAATGGGCAGCCGGACATGGCTGGATCCCCTTCCCACAAGAAGGCAATCGCTCCAACACCGTGAGTTGCCTCGCCCGCGGCAAAGGCCCTGATTTTGTTCCGGCGCTCAACGCACTCAAAGCACAGGGGATTCTCGTTTCCAACGGTTACGGAGACCTCAAGGGCAAGACTTTCCGCATTGGCCATATGGGCGAACACACCATGGAGGACTTACAGGATCTACTGCAGCGCTTCGACGCTGCACTCAACGCTGAGGTGCAGTCGTGAAAATTCTGCTCGCCGACAAAGTCGCAGAGGAATGCGTTGCCCTTCTCGAGAAGGGTGGCATGACCGTAGACAATCGCCCTGGCCTGCCGCATGACGAGAAAATGGCGGCCGTCGCCGATGCCGTCGGATTGGTGGTGCGCTCTGCGACCACGGTCGATGCCGCGATGATGGACGCAGCTCCTCTACTGCGAGTCATCGGTCGCGCTGGATCAGGCGTTGACAACATCGATGTCGAAGCGGCCACCGAACGTGGCATTCTGGTCATGAATGCGCCAGGCGAGAATACGCTTTCGGCTGCGGAACATGCGGTGAGTTTACTGTTGAGTATGTGCCGCAATATTCCGGAAGCGCAAGCACGCATGCGCGCCGGAGAGTGGTCCAAGAAAGGTTTGATGGGCGTCGAACTCGTCGACAAAACCGTCGGCGTGATTGGACTCGGCCGCATTGGTCAGGCGGTGGCTGCACGCCTCAAAGGATTTGGCATGCGCGTCCTCGGCTATGACCCCTTCTTGCCGCCAGAGGTTGCCGATGGCCTTGGGATTGAACTGTTGGAGCTGAAGGACATTTGGCCTCAGGTCGATTTCCTCAGTCTGCATACTCCGTTGACCGATCGCACCCGCCACA
>Ga0316208_1003054_pt1 | contig 12591 bp, 11 predicted proteins | sample 3monopyrite_MG_FD_204944 | JGI IMG/M metagenome (GOLD analysis project Ga0316208, IMG submission 204944) | Microbial mat bacterial communities from mineral coupon in-situ incubated in ocean water Damariscotta River, Maine, United States -... | ecosystem: Environmental > Aquatic > Marine >... | reverse complement strand
GGTTACTCGCAGAAGCCGAATACCTTATTCAACTCGCCAATCATCGTTTGCTGCTCGAAAAAGATGTCTCTACCGCTGTAGTTGCATTAAAAGCCGCTGACAAACGTTTAGCAGAAATATCAGATCCCGCACTACTAAACATTCGCGGTATTATCGCCAAAGATATACAAAAATTAAGTAACATAAAAGTGATTGATATAGCAGGACTATCCGCCACGATTAGTGCCTTAAGTGACAATATTGTTAACCTCCCTTTAAACACACCCAAACCAGACACAAAACAAGCAGCTAAGGATGAAAAGAATACAAAAAGTTCTGAGGTAAAAAGTTTAAAAGATTTACCCGCTGCAATATGGCAGGATATTAAAGGACTTGTTGTTATTCGCAATCACCAAAAACCAATCCAACCATTGCTCTCTTCAAGCCAGCATTTTTACTTAACACAAAATCTTGCATTGTTATTAGAGCAATCACGCTTAGCATTATTAAATAGACAGAACGCGATATACCAGGAACGTCTCAGCACAACCAGAAAATGGATCTCTCAATACTTTGATACTGAACACAACGTTACACGCAATATGTTGAGCAGTATTGATGAGCTACAAACAAATGACATTACACCCAATTTGCCGGATATTTCTGCAACGTTTTCGATTATTAAACAATATCGTTTACATGGTAAACAACCCAAAGCGGATGAAGGTTAAATAAGGATTATGAAATATTTAATTAGCTTCTTTGTCATTATTCTTATCGCTGTCAGTGCAGGATTATTTGCACATCAGGATGCGGGCTATGTGTTATTTTCGAGAGGCCTTAGCACAATAGAAATGAGCCTGTCATTATTTGTCATTTTACTCATAGTCACTTATCTTTCCGCTTATTTATTAATTCGCTTTATTGCCCGTACCTGGACGATGCCGGGACAATTGAAACAATGGCGTACTTCAAAACAAGCTAAAACATCACGTAAACTTTCCCTACAAGGATTAATTAATCTGTCACAGGGGCAGTGGAAAAAAGCAGAACGTTTATTAACACGCTCAGTTAAAAACAGCGAAATGCCTCTGTTAAACTATCTTTCAGCTGCAAAGGCCGCGCAAAAACAAAATGCGCCTGATCGGCGTGATCATTACCTTGCTCTTGCACACCAGAGCATGCCAAATGCTGATTTTTCAGTAAAACTCACTCAGGCAGAATTACAATTTGCTTACGGGCAAAATGAGCAGGCATTAGCAACATTAGTTCACCTGCATAATCTTTCACCTAAGCATCCTCATATAATGGTTTTATTAAGCCAGCTTTATCATCAGCTTAATAGTTGGGAAGATCTTAAAAAGCTATTACCACAACTAAAAAAACAAAAAGTATTTCCTGCAGAAAAATTATTGGCCATAGAAACGGAAACGTACATTGAATTGATTCAAACAATTAATTCAAAAAATGATCTGGATAAACTACAGCAATTATGGAAAGATATTTCTAAAGAGTTAAGGAACAATAGCAAGTTAATTGAAATATATTGCGACAAACTTATCCAGCTTGAAAGCTTTGATGAAGCTGAAATAATTATCAGAAATATATTAAAAAAAGAATGGTATCCCAATCTTGTTGGACAATACGGCTTAATAAAATCTTCACAACTTGAAAAACAATTAACTTTTGCAGAATCATTATCAAAAAACCATGATAATAATCCCGTATTGTTACTCACCTTAGGTCGATTATGTATGCACAACGATCTATGGGGAAAAGCCCGTGCTTACCTTGAAGCAAGTATTGGAAACAAAGAAACATACGAAGCGTATAAAGAACTCGGTTTATTAATGGAATATTTGAATGAGCCTGCTCTAGCCGCGGACTACTTTAAAAAAGGATTATTTCTTTATCCTGCTTAATATTTTTAATACGGCAAGACGATATTAAACGTTAAACTTTATATTTAGCATGCCAGACAACGAAAAGGCTTCTCTTATTTTTAGCTGTATACTTTATACAGTGACCTCAGTCTTTTTGATATTCAAAGGCATCTGAATAATAATGATCCAAATCTAAACCATTTTTTACAAATTCATCCCGCCCTGCATAAACCATTGCCGGAGCACCTGAACCATAAATTTCATGTTTGCTGAGATCAGGGTAGTCTTCCATGATCGCGTTATGAACAAAACCTGTGCGACCTGACCAGTTATCTTCAGGCTTTTGTTCAGATAATACGGGAGTATAGCGAATCAGGGGGTTCTGTTTGGTCCAGGACTTCGCGAGTTCGTCCATATATAAATCTTCTTTTGCCCTGACTCCCCAATATAAATGAATGGGACGCTCCATTCCTATTTTTAGCGCGTGCTCAACCATACCTTTAATCGGCGCAAAGCCTGTTCCACCGGCCATTAAAATTATGGGGCGCTCAGATTCCTCACGTAAATAGAAACTACCAAGAGGGCCTTCAATCCGCATCATGTCTTTTTCTTTCATTTCATCAAACACTTCACCGGTGAATTTTCCATCGGGGATATGTCTGATATGTAATTCAACAAACTCATCATCATGCGGTGCATTTGCTAATGAGAAACTGCGGTGTTTACCATTTTTGAGTAAAAAATTAATATATTGACCGGCAAAAAACTGTAAACGTTCTGTCTTTGGTAAAACGAGTTTAATTAAAACAACGTCATGATTAAGCTGTACTTTTTCATGCACACGACAAGGCAAAATTTTCACTTCAATTTCTTCTGAGCCGCTAATCTCTTTCGACTTAATAACAACATCGCTCTGCGGTATCGCTTTGCAAAAAAGGGCGAAACCTTTGTTATAATCCTCTTCAGACAAACCCATCGGCAAACCTTCGTCATAGGTGACGTGACCTTCAAGTACCTGCCCTTTGCAGGCACCACAGGCGCCGCCCCGGCAGCCATAGGGTAAAATAATGCTCTGGCGAAGCGCAGCATCCAGGATGGATTCACCTTCATTCACCTGAAAAACATGGTTTGTAGACTCGATACGAACAGAATAACTCATTAAAATACTCTACTTTATTTTGGACGCGGATTATCCCCTAATGACTAATAAAGATAAACCTTTTAAACACGTTGTTATCGTAGGATGCGGTGATATCGGTAAACGTGTTGCTAAAATCTGGAAAAACACCGGCAAAACGGTTCATGCGGTTACACGCAGCACTGATAATTTTGAACAGCTCGAGAAGCAACAGCTGCAGGCGTATCAACTCGACCTCGACAATATTAATGAAAAAAAACTACCACCCTGTCAGGATGCGCTGCTGTACTACTTTGCGCCGCCGCCCCGCCAAGGTATCCAGGATACGCGGATTGCCAATTTTTTGAAAAAGCTGGATACATCCAGACTTCCAAAACATGTTGTTTATATTAGTACATCCGGTGTTTATGGCGATCAGCAAGGAAAATTGATCGATGAAACAACACCCGCCAATCCCCAGGTTGAGCGCGCAAAACGACGTTACTTTGCTGAACACGCATTAACACAATGGGCAGAAACACATGATGTTTTACTTACTGTTTTACGTGTTGGCGGCATTTATGGCCCCGGTCGTTTACCCCTGCAACGTTTAAAAGATCATATTCCGATGCTGCATGAAAACTTATCACCACAAACAAATCGCATTCACGCAGATGATCTGGCGCAAGTTTGTGTTGCGGCTGCAACACAAAAAACTGCTAAAGAAATTTATAATGTCAGCGATGGAACAAATAGTAATATGACAGAATACTTTAATACCATTGCTGATTTTTGCAGTTTACCTCGCCCTCCTTTAGTCGACTGGGATGAAGCAAAAAAAACCATCAGTAAAGGTATGCTATCTTATTTAAAGGAGTCGCGAAGAATGGATAATTCAAAAATGATTGATAAGCTGAAAATAACTCTGCAATACCCGACCCTTAAAGATGGCCTAAAAGACTGTCTGGACTAAATTATTTTGGCGGAAATTCATTAATAATTTCAGTTACTAACGCCCTGACTAATGTCGTATACGTTTCTGGTGTTGCACTGCTTTCCAAAAATTCAGTGGCAGAACCACGCCAAATTAATTTATTAGACTGCGCGGAAAAAACATCAATGGTTAACATTAAGTTGTCAACACTACGACCCTCATCAAAAGGGAAATTCAAACCAAGTCCTATCGAAGAGCGACGACTAAAACTACCAAAACCAACCGATAACCCTGAATCGTATCTTTCAAATTCTTTTTTCAAGTCCAGAAAATATTTTATTTCCAGATCTGAGCCCTTATCACTTTTAACAAAACCTTTTTTTAATAATGACGTATTAATTTCTTCCACGACACGCTGCTGCATAAAGGAACTATTAACTCTGGTATCGGAAGATATTCTTATTGGCTTTTCCTGAATACGAAATGATTTAAACTGATTAAAATTAATTTTTTTATCGTAATCAATATTAGCCGTTGTTGAACACGCAGAAAGTAAAACGACAACAAATAAAAGGTTAACAAAACGCATAATATGCTCCATGATTTATGGTTTCAAATAAACTTAAGCAGGTTTACTCCGCTTACTTCTTAGCCATTTAATTAAAGGGTCCCATTGTTCTAAATCTTGCCATACTTTAGAGGGCGCCATTTCGAAAATGCCTACACCCTGATCTTCGGCATGAATATAATTTTGCGTATCACGCAATGTTGTCACAAAAGGAATTTTTAAACTCTTTAAAAAAGCATGTAAAGCATGATAGCTCAATGTGTTCTCACGTACACGATTAGCAATAACGGCTACTTTTGTCTCTTTTCTTGAGACCCTGCCGTTGGTTAAAAGTTCTTTGATAAAATTAGCAGTAGCCCGAATATCAATCGGTGAGGGTAGAACAGGAATAATAATGGTTTCAACACGTTTTACTAAACTCGCGAGCTCTTTTCCTTCCACTCGCCCGGGTACATCCATAATGACAACGTCAGTATCTTTCGAAAAGCGCACACTTTCTGTTACGCCATTTATACCCTTTATTTCAGCATATTCAGGAGATCGAGCTTTGAGCCAGTCTAAGCTTGAGCCCTGAGGATCAAAGTCGACCAAAGTGACATTTTTTTCTTCGTAATATGCATAATAGCTGGCAAGATTGGTGGCGATCGTGCTTTTACCACAACCACCCTTTGAATTTAATACCATTATTTTGCGCATAATCTCAATGTATCCTTATGTTTTTTCTAAAACATTAACTGGACAAGGGTAGTATAATGTAAAAAACGGTACCCTTATTTTTTTTCGATTTATAACTAATGGTTCCATCGTGTTTATCAATAATTTTTTTCGCAATATTCAAGCCTAAGCCCGTTCCTTGTACCAGCTCATCCTCACGCGAATGAGACTGGGTGAACTTTTCAAAAACGTACTCTTTATTTTTTTCGCTCAAACCTTTTCCATGATCTTCAATATTAACCTGTATCTTTCCAGCCAACTCTTTCAGGTATATTTTTATAATGTCTTTTTCAGCACCGTATTTTACTGCATTGGAAAGCAGGTTAGTCAGAACCTGTAACAATCTGCTCTTATCCGCATAAACAGTATAATCTTTTGTCGGTGCTTCGAAATAAAATGTGGCATCAAATTTTTTCGCATAATCAACATTATCCTGAATGGCCTGTTCAATCACATCTACCAGGTTAATATTTTTTTGCTCCAGATAAAATTCGCCTGTTTCCATTTTTTTAACATCTAATATGTCATTTACCAGCGACGTTAATCTGTCAATATTATTAGATGCTAAATTTAAATAAACCTTAATTTCTTTATTAATTTTACCTAATGCTTCATTTTCAATTAATTTAATTGCACCACTAATTGAAGTTAATGGTGTTCTAAGCTCATGGCTCACAACCGCAACAAACTCAGACTTTACAGCCTCTGCTTTCAATCTTTTCTTCTCTTCATTTTTTAATAAGAAAAATAAAACAATTCCAACAACTAAGAAAACAAATAAAATAAACGAGGTATCAAGAATCAATTTTATTTTATAATCAGAAATTAAATCAGATTCATTAAAATCGTATGCTGTCCATAAGGTACCAGAAATATTTTTTTCTGCTGTCAGATAAGAAAGCTCCTCGTTTGTTAAGCGGTAATCTTCTCTGAATTTTTTATTTCTTGCTCCGGCTGTTGTGATCTCTATTATGTTATCTAACTGCTTTAAAGCTAAGATAACCTTGTGTCCTATACCCTGTGCGCTTTTTAAATATGCTGAAACCTCATCCGCCGGAAAACTGATAAAAAATATATATTTTTTATTCTTTATTTTAACTCTGGCAAGTAAGTCATAGTGATATACCTCATGATGAGGATGGACACGTGGACTTGCCGTTTTATTATCTATAAAAGATTTAATATCTGATAAACATAAATCCCCTATAAAACTGTCAAAGTCGTCAAAATAAGGCTCTCCTTTGGTATCAGTAACAGTAAATGAAAAATACTCAGGAAAATACTTTTTTATTTCTGCTTCAAGCTGGCTTTTAATGTTTTCATCAAGCGGTGACTGTGCAGATTTTTCTATTAATGATGCGTGCTCATCTGCAAAAACCTGAATTAACCGTTTTCGCTCATTGATAAAACTACTAATTGATTCGCTAACATTTTGCACTGAATTCTGACCAATGGAACGGTGATATTCCTTGTAGTCATTTAATCGGGTAATTGCTGACCAAAACAAAACTACTATTAAGCCTGATATTAACAGCCCAAAAATAAAATTTGTCCTTTTATATCGCGACATAATAGTGTGTACTCAAATTCCCCGCTTATTCCTAATAAAGGTTATCGTCTATAATTCTTAATCATTGAATATATTTAACGCATCCCACATGTCATCAACGCGCTTTTTTACATCATCGTCCATAACAATGGGTTCTCCCCATTCCCGCTCTGTTTCTCCCTGCCATTTATTGGTTGCATCCATGCCCATCTTGCTGCCTAAACCGGAAACAGGTGAGGCAAAGTCCAAATAATCAATGGGTGTATTTTCTATAATCGTTGTATCACGCGCAGGATCCATACGTGTTGTCATTGCCCAAATCACGTCATTCCAGTCCCGCACATTGACATCATCATCAGTGACAATAACAAACTTGGTATACATAAACTGACGCAAGAAAGACCACACGCCTAACATGATCCGTTTTGCATGACCGGGATACTGTTTTTTCATGCTCACCACCGCCATTCGATATGAACACCCTTCTGGCGGCAAATAAAAATCAACAATTTCAGGAAATTGTTTTTTTAATATTGGTACAAACACTTCATTCAAGGCTAAACCTAAAATAGCAGGTTCATCAGGTGGCCGACCGGTATAAGTTGAATGATAAATGGGGTCTTTTCGATGTGTAATTCGTTCAATGGTAAAAACAGGAAAGCTTTCCACTTCATTATAATAACCGGTGTGATCACCAAAAGGACCTTCATCGGCTTCTTCACCCGGTGTCAGATAACCTTCTAATACATATTCTGCTGATGCAGGTATTTGTAAATCCGAACCCATACACTTAACCACTTCCGTTTTATCGCCTCGTAATAAACCCGCAAAACCATATTCCGACAAGGCATCCGGTACTGGCGTGACAGCAGCTAAAATGGTTGCCGGATCAGCGCCCAGAGCAACGGCAACAGGAAATTTTTCTCCCGGATGCTTTTCTTGCCAGTCTTTGTAATCTAAAGCACCACCACGATGAGCCAACCAACGCATAATCACCTTGTTTTTTGCGATAACTTGCTGTCGATAGATTCCCAGGTTTTGACGATCTTTATTTGGCCCTTTGGTAACCACTAATGCCCAGGTAATTAATGGTGCCGCATCACCCGGCCAACAGGTTTGAACAGGCAGTTTTGTTATATCAACATCATCACCTTCTATCACAATTTTTTGACACGCCGCTTTACTAACCACCTTGGGCGCCATATTTAAAACTTGTTTAAACACGGGTAATTTTTCCCATGCATCCTTTAAGCCTTTAGGTGGCTCAGGCTCTTTCAAAAAAGCTAATAGTTCACCCACTTCACGCAAGGCTTCCACTGACTCCTCACCCATGCCCATTGCAACGCGTTCTGGTGTACCAAATAGATTCGCTAATACCGGTGTATCAAAACCTTTTGGATTTTCAAATAAAATTGCCGGACCTGCTGCACGCAAAGTACGATCACAAATTTCAGTCATCTCAAGTTTAGGATCAACTTCATGGCTTACGCGTACAAGCTCACCCCTGGCTTCAAGTTGCTTTATAAAATCCCGTAAATCTTTATATTTCATATTTGCCTAAATTAATTTTTATACTCTGAAACCACCGTGGCGACGACGTAAACGATAATCCATTATAAAATAGCCAATAATAATGCCCACTAATAAAATGATACTTAACAGAGTCCAATACCATGTAGGAAACTGTGGTCGAATGCTTTCCAATTCTTCTGCTGTTGCAATGCGATCTCCATTCAGATGCGCTAATGCAACATCGATACGTTGTTGCATAATGTCATTTTGATCTTTTACTTCATTTAATTCAGAGACTATTTTTTGTTGATCAACATTAATAACCGTTTTTGGTTTTTCTTTTAGCTTCCGTATTGTTGAATTTAATTCTTCAATTTTTTTCAATGCTGCCATCAATTTATTTTCAGTTTCAGGATCAACAACTGTCGCGCCAGTACTCTTTCTTTTTTTCAGGTCACGTATGGTGGTATTGGCATTTGAAATTTGATCTCGTCGGATTTGCAGCTCACGATTTTGTTTAGCATGCTCTATTTTTAGCTTATCAAGTTCTTGTGTTGTCTGTTCATATTGATGTGCCAGCACATCATATTTTCTTGTAGAGGGTATTTCTTCCATCACAAACCCCGAACTCACCCAGCCTTTAGTGTCATCCTCTAACTGAATCTCAAGAAAACCTGCAACAGAATTTATAACCTCCAACTCGGTGCCACTGGGTACTGATTTAATCAAGGTACTACCCGCATCTGCTTCAGTATGTATGCCAAGCAAAATACGGTCTGTTACATAACGCGTTTCAGAAAAAGCCTGTGTCGTAAAAAATAAAAACAGTGTTGTAAAAAATATTATTTTTTTCATTTGTATTCCGGTTCTTATAGTTTTTAATTTTTAAGCGATACCACTATGCCGTAACAAAGCATCAATCTCAGGTTCGCGACCACGGAAGTTTTTAAATAATTCCATCGGTTCTTTAGTACCCCCTTGCTCAAGCACACAACTTAAAAAAGCATCACCCGTTTGTGAATCAAAAATACCTTTTTCTTCAAACAAAGAAAAAGCATCTGCAGACAATACTTCGGCCCATTTATAACTGTAATAACCCGCAGCATAGCCACCGGCAAAAATATGTGAAAAACCATGCTGAAAACGATTATAAGAAGGCGGTATCAAGACAGAAACTTCTTTGCGTACTTCATCCAATATTTTTTGAATGCTGCCCGTTCCTTTATCTGCAGACTGATACTCAAGGTACATACGAAAATCAAACAATGAAAACTCTACCTGACGCAACATTTGCATACCCGCCTGAAAGTTCTTTGCTGCATACATTTTGTTATATAATTCATCCGGAATGGCTTCACCTGTCTGGTAATGTGCAGCAATTAAATCTAAAGCTTCACGCTCCCAACACCAGTTTTCCATAAACTGACTGGGTAACTCCACCGCATCCCATGCCACACCATTAATACCCGAAACACCAATGTGATCAACTTGCGTCAGCATATGATGTAAGCCATGGCCAAATTCATGAAACAATGTCGTCACTTCATCATGCGTAAATAAAGCAGGATCATCTCCAATCGGCTGCGTTAAATTACAGGTTAAATAAGCAACCGGAATTTGTAATGAACCATCTGCATTTCGCTTACGTCCCCTGCAATCATCCATCCATGCGCCGCCACGTTTTTTATCGCGCGCATAAAGATCCAGATAAAATTGACCACGTACAATATTATTTTTATCCCGAATCTCATAAAAACGGACATCTTCATGCCATGTTTCAACGTCTTTAATTTCATTAATAGAAATGCCATATAAACGTTTTACAACGGCAAACATACCGGGAACAACTTTTGTTTCAGGAAAATAAGGTTTGATATCTTCCTGACTAAAATCAAAAGTATGCTGGCGTAATTTTTCACCGTAATAAGGAATATCCCAGGCAGCGAGATCAGACACGCCGTGTTCTTTTTTTGCAAACGCTGTAAGCTCGGCTAACTCCTGTTTCGCCATTGCCTTAGAACGTTTTGCAAGATCCTGTAGAAAAGTTAAAACTTGTTCTGGCGTTTCGGCCATTTTGGTTGCGAGTGAACGTTCGGCATAATTGTTAAAGCCTAATAGTTGAGCGACTTCGTGACGAAGAGCGAGTATCTCATCCATAATTTCACTATTATCATACTCACCGGCATTTGGACCCTGATCAGAAGCCCGGGTCGAATAGGCCTGATACATTTCTTCACGTAATGCACGATCATCTGCATAACTAATAACAGCGTAATACGAGGGAAAATTCAAAGTAAAAAGCCAGCCCGCCAGGTCTTTTTCTTCAGCAGCTTGTTTTGCCATAGCAAGGGCAGAACCGGGTAAACCCGCCAGATATTTTTCATCTGTAATATGTTTAGACCATGCCTGGGTCGCATCTAAAATATTTTCTTCATACTTGCTTGTTAACTTTGAAAGCCGTTGTCGAATTTCACGAAAACGTTTTTTCTTTTCCTCAGGCAGATCAATCCCTGATAAATGAAAGTCACGCAATGCATTCTCAATAATTTTTTGTTGCGCTTCGTCTAAATCCTTAAATCCAGCAGAATCTTTAATTGCCTGATACGCCTGATAGAGTGAAACATTCTGCCCCATTTCGGTGCTGTACTCACTTAAAAGGGGTAAGCAGTTGTTATAGGCATCACGTAATGCATCTGAATTCACCACTGAGTTCATATGACTCACCGGAGACCACATGCGTCCCAATCGATCATCCATATCCTCTAAAGGCTCAATCAAATTAGCCCACGTGTAATCGGTATTATTTTTTAATAAATTTTCTACCTGCTCACGATTAGACTTAATGAGTGACTCAAATGCAGGCTCAATGTCTTCGGCTTTAATGTGTTGAAAGGGCGGTAAGCCTGTCATCGCTAATAATGGGTTTTCTGTGCTCATTTAATACTTTTTCCTAATGCGGTTCGCGTACAATGCTTTTAATATACAAACGCTTAATTTAGCATGTTGGCAGCAAAAGGAATAACTTAAATCGTGAGCACAATCTCAGATACAAACACGCCTAATAATGCTCACCCTTACGAACGGCTGTCGCCAGATTGCATTCTTGATGCCTTAGAGGATGTGGGGTTTAAACCAACAGGCAGTTTATTAGCCCTCAATAGCTACGAAAACCGGGTTTACCAAATTAGTCTCGAAGATGATTCTTTTGTAATCGCAAAATTTTACCGCCCTAACCGCTGGTCGAATGACGCCATTTTGGAAGAGCATGATTTTTCGGACGAGCTCAAGCAACAAGATATTCCGATTGTGGTGCCGCTTCGTATTGACAACAAAACCCTGTTTGAATTTAACGGCTTTCGTTTTGCTGTTTTTCCTCGTCAGGGTGGGCGCACTCCAGAGCTCGAGCAAGCAGAAACATTGGAACAACTGGGTCGCGTTATTGGCCGCATGCATGCTGCCGGGGCAACTCGACCTTTTGCAAAAAGACCTAAAATTAGCGTGGAAAATTTTGGCTACGATTCGCTTCATTTTTTATTGGAAAATGACTTTATCTCTCATGAAGTAAGGACTAACTACCAAAATTCAGCCGAAGAAGCCTTGCAACTTGTGGCGAGTCGCTATGACGCGATTCTACCCAGAAGTATTCGACTGCATGGCGATTGCCATCCCGGGAACCTACTTTGGCGAGATGATGCACCACACTTTGTTGATCTGGATGACTGTCGCATGGGCCCCGCAATTCAGGATTTATGGATGCTTCTTTCTGGTACAAACGATGAAATGAGCCAGCAGTTTCGTCATATTCTCGATGGCTACGAAACCTTTTTTGAATTTGATCTCGCAGAACTCGCACTGATTGAATCATTACGCACGCTTCGGCTACTCCATTACAGTGCATGGCTTGCACGGCGCTGGACCGATCCCGCTTTCCCTTTACACTTCCCCTGGTTTGATAGTCCACGCTACTGGGAAGAGCAAATGATCACTCTAAGAGAACAAATAGAACGCCTGCAGGCGCCGATCCTGAAACTGTAATTCACTCAATAAAAAAAGTATTTTAAGGCTATAGCGCTTTTTTAAATGCATGCAATGTGCATACATTTAAAATTTCACGTCTATATGTCAAAAATATTGCAGTTTTATGAATATTTATATTCAAATATTCGATATATATCATCAATAAAACTGATGTAACTATACTAATCATATACTTAGACTCACTCTAAGACATATTAGAATATAACCATACAATTATATATGGTATTTATTTGATCAAAAGTTTTAAGCATACTTATACCCGTTCCAAAAATAAGTTTTATCCCCCACATCCTCTAA
>Ga0316208_1003052_pt1 | contig 12604 bp, 9 predicted proteins | sample 3monopyrite_MG_FD_204944 | JGI IMG/M metagenome (GOLD analysis project Ga0316208, IMG submission 204944) | Microbial mat bacterial communities from mineral coupon in-situ incubated in ocean water Damariscotta River, Maine, United States -... | ecosystem: Environmental > Aquatic > Marine > Coastal... | reverse complement strand
GGTGTTTTTTTGCATGAAGTGGCGCTGACCAACCTACAAACGATCCGTCATTTTCTACCAGATCGTCGCGGTCGTGCGCGGCTCGGTGACGACTGGCAGTTCGGTTCCGGCTTCGAGAAACAACGCGCGGACCATTCCCATTCCGATCGGCTTGCCGGCTGACCACGACCAGCCGACCGAGGTCGCTCGTCCGGCTTCTTTGTCTTCCTTCTTCGGGTTCAGCAGAGCGGTTCCGACAGGTGGAGTGTCGGCTGCGTCGATCACGAAGGAAGCCAGCGTCTTGTTGACGTGGCCCATCGCGTTGAGCCGCGCGATCGGTTCCTGTCCGAGGTAGCAGCCCTTCTGAAACGAGATCGCTTGCTCAGTTCGAGCGGCTTCCTGAGCGAGATTCTCGTCCGAGAGATCGATGCCGTAGATGGGAAACCGAGACTCGATCCGCAGCGACTCGAAGACGCTCGTTCCAGCCGGAGAGATGCCCGACTTCGTGAGGCGTTGCCAGAGCGAGTCTGCGTACTCGGCTGATGTACTGATCAGAAACCCGCACGAACCGAAAATGTCGACACGCTTCACGTGGCACTCGAAGTTGGAAGTGCCGGCCTGCAACGTCGTCATGACATGTCGCCAGGGCTCGAGTTCGGCGACATTCAGTCCGGCGTCAGAGAGCTTCTGAGCAGCCTGCGGTCCCGACACAAGAAACTCAGACAGTGTTTCCGTACGGTCGGCCAGTTCGAGATCCTCGACGAGGTGATACTTGTTGAGGTGCGACGTCAACGCTTCGCCCTGCCCCGGCACGGATTCGATCCACAGTGAATCTTCATCGGCAAATACAAAGACGTGGCCGAGGAGACGACCTTTCACGTTGCACAGGAATGCTTCGCAGCCGAACCCGGATGGCAGCCCCTTGATATCGTTGGTGCAGAAGCCGTGAAAGAACGATCGCCGGTCCGGCCCTGTCATTCGAAGTTGGGTTCGATCAGAAACGTCGAAGACCGCAGCAGACTCCGTGGCGGATCGATATTCCGCCTCGGGATCGCCGAAGTCAGGTTGAGAATGTCGTGGCTCCACGTGGTCGTCTCCGCTGGTTGAAATCTGCAGGATCGTGCGGCAGGGACGGTATTGCACGCTCGATACGGAAGCAAACCGCCCCGATTCAGTAACGCCGTGCAGAATATTCGTAGCCGGATTTCCGTTGACTTTGCCACCGACTTCAGTCGGTGGTAGTTGCTATTGATCCAGCTGGTGAGCTGGCTTCAGCCGGTCTTCCCGTCACGATGTTGCCGACATGGCTGAAGCTATTAGTAAGTCCGGCTGAAGCCGGCTGACAAACGACAATACCTCACCTAATCCACCAGCTAAAGCTGGTGGCAAAGCTTCTGGCTAAGAACTCAATATGGATTCGCCCTTTTCCGAACAAAGGACGAGCTCGCCATTGTCGAACGCGATTCGTGGCGAGGGCCTGTCGCGATCCGCTACAGTCTCCCCGCTTGAAGGCTCACTTCGAAATTGCAACGGCAGACTCCACAACGGGACACTCTTTAATGAAGCCAATCGCCCCCGCGTATGGGTGCCTACCTGCCGAATCTCAAGACGAAAACTCTCGCCGACCTTCAGCCTTCAAAATAACAAACGCATGAATCTGGCTCTGCGACCTCATGTTGCACTGTGTTCGTGGCAGGCCCTGGCCAGGTAATTGCCATTGGCCAAACCGCCATCGGAGTATTTCATGAAGATTACAAAGATCACAACACGCCCGGTGCGAATTCCGCTGCGGCCGGAGTATCGGATGGTGTCGGCACTCGGTCGGCACGAGGTTTCGGAGTACCTGCTGGTTCGAGTTGAAACAGACGCCGGCATCGATGGAGCCGGCGAAGCAACGATCATGTCGCGGTGGAGCGGCGAGACCGTCTGGGGAGCGCAGGCTCTGGTCGATCGACTGTTCGCGCCGCTGCTGATCGGTGTTGACCCGTTCGACATTCAAGCCGTCGACGACGTGATGGACGCTGCCGCCAAAGACAACTGGTTCGCCAAGTCGGCCATCGAAATGGCCTGTTGGGATATTCAAGGGAAGGACGCCGGCAAGCCGGTTTACGAACTGCTCGGCGGAGCTGTCAGGCCGATGTCGATCCGCTGCCGGTTTTCGATGGGGGCGTACTCCGAAGAGCGAGCGTCGACTCGCGCCGCCGAGCTTGTCGCGCGAGGCTTCACGACGATCAAAGTGAAAGTCGGAACGGGTCTGGAAGATGACGTTCGCCGGGTCCGGGCCGTCCGCAACTCGATCGGCAACGACTACGACATCGTGATTGACGCCAACTGTGGCTACGACGCCGAGACCGCCATCGAAGTTGCCCACCAACTGGCCGATGCGGGCGTCGTGCTGTTTGAACAGCCGACCCCGCGAAACGACTTCACTGGTCTGGCCAAAGTCCGCAGCTCGATCGAGCCGATGGTTATGGCTGATGACATTTGCTTCGACGTCACTCACGCTCGGGAATGTCTGCGTCACGACGCGTGCGATGTTATCAGCGTTTACCCCGGCAAGAACGGTGGCATCCGCAAATCGAAAGAGATCATCGACCTGGCAGCGGAATCCGGAGTCGCGTGCAGTGTCGGGTCGAACCTCGAACTCGATATCGCATCGGCCGCGATGTGCCATGTCGTGGTCGCGTGCGAAAATATGAACATCGAAAAGTTTCCGGGCGACATCATGGGGCCGGAGTATCACGAGTTCCGCATCGTGAAAGAGCCGCTCGAAATCTCCGGTGCGGAAATCACTTTGACCGATCGTCCCGGATTGGGAGTCGACGTTGACTGGGGACTGGTTGAACAGAATCCGGTCACGTAACGCCGACCGTTCATATCGGCCACTGAGTAGACTGGAACAAGCTCTGCGTAGTTCCGGCATCGGCGAGTCAATGCAGCCTTCGAGTTGCCGGAACTGCGCGGTGCTTGTTCCAGCCTGCAATTTACTCACCACCCGGTCGCGCAATTGGATTCCGGCCTGACCTGCTCTTGTGTTGAGAAGCAGGTCTGAAACAATGGTCGCTCGATTCACTTCACGTGCCGCCTTCGTCTCATGCGGTCATTTCGCCCATCGCGATTCTCCAAAGGAACGACTCCCTTGGTTGCAAAACTCAACCGTTCAGATTGCGTCTTGAGAAGCGGTCCTCGGTGTCGCCGATTTTCGGTCGCGATCATGCTGTCGTTTCTCGCCGTTTTTGCGACGCAGCAGGTGGCGACCGCTCAAGAGAGTACGCGGTCACATCGGCTGCTCGGAAACGGCCTGCCGACACTGAGCGGTGGGCAATCGCAAATGGAATTACTGCAGCGCCTGCAGATGCTGTCGGCGGCTTCTCAGGCGAATGGCAAAACTCCGACTGATTCGCCACTGGCTGATCCCGAGGCAATGCGACGTCTGCAGCAGGCCATGCAGAGTCTTCAGAAGCTGAACCCCGAGCAGTTTGGAAGCAGCCCGCCAGGCCCGCAAAGGACTCCGCCTGGCAGCAATAGCTCATCAACCGGAAACAGAAACTCCGAGCCTCCACAAACTCCGCCAGCTGGTCGCAATTCAGACCCCGATTCTTCGACGCCGGGTGCAACTTCTGAGCGCTCGGTCCTGCAACGGATCGCCGAGCAGATGGGGCTGTCGCTGGGCGGGCCGAACGGGGGCTCACCCGACTCGGGCACGCCGGGTACAGACTCGGGCACGCCGGGTACAGACTCGGGCACGCCGGGTACAGACTCGGGCACGCCGGGTACAGACTCGGGCACGCCGGGTACAGACTCGGGCACGCCGGGTACAGACTCGGGCACGCCGGGTACAGACTCGACAGGCACTGACTCGACGGCGCGGCAGCCTCGCCCGAACGGTCGTTCTGGAACACGTCCAATCCCGCAAGGCGGATCCCCGAACACTGGGCCAGGTCAAACTTCTGCAGATAGCCTGCCTGGTTCCGAGCCCAGGCAACCAGGCAGCGGCGGCCCGCCCCCAGCGTCAGGAAACTCTGGTGATTCAGTTTCGCGTAACGACACGGCGGGGAGTTCATCGACGCAACCAGAATTGTCGTCAAATGCTCCCGGCCAGTCCCGCGCGAGTAACGCGACGCCGCGACGCAATCCCCAACCAGCACCCGGACAGGCAACCGGCGAGCCGCCGAAGAGTTCGATGCAGGCATTGCTCGACTGGATGAAAAAGCAGGATCAATCCGCCAGGGGCGGAGGGCTTCCTTCCGACCTTGCAGGCACATCGCCGGGTCGTTCACCGACGACTCGACCGGGGACGACGACTCGACCGGGGACGACGACTCGACCGGGGACGCCGACTCGACCGGGGACGCCGACTCGACCGGGGACGCCGACCGACCGACAGCCAGCCCAACCGCGAACAGGCAGTCGTCGTACACCAACACGTCCCGGCCAGGGACGCGATGACACGGCGACCGGTCGAACATCCACTCCGAGCGAAACGGCCACCCCCGACGAGCCCGCGACGCCCGGCAGAAGCTGGTTCCCCGGAGGCGGTATCGCTCCTCCACGGTCTCAACAGTCGAGGTCGGAATCTGGAAGCGCTGCGACGGCTCAAGGCAGACAGGGAACCCAGCCTGACGGAAGCCGTCAACCGCCGGGCAGAGATCAGACGCCCGGCGGAAACGACGCTGGACCAGACAGTCCGACAGTCGACGGAGCGGCCGGACAGGACAACGAGGCCAACTCAGGAGCTCAGTCGGCAGTGGACCGATTGAACGCTCAACGTCAAGAACGGCTGGACGAAGTACGAGGCTCGAAGAAAACGCTTCGCCAGAAACTGGCAGACATCGCGAAACTGGCTCGTTCAGAAAGTGCCCGCGCAGAAAGTGACCAGTCCGACACGTCAGATGATTCGATCGTTGCCGATTCCGGAGCTAGTGACAGTCTGCAGTCTGCTTTTGTCGACGCTTTGGCAGACGCAACAAAGGGGCTCGCAAAACAGGTCGATGAAATCGTCACTGACGATCGGTTTTCACGACGTGATCGCGACAGACGTTCGTCGCGGCGTGAACGCGGTGGACCGTTTCGGCAATTTGCCGGACTCGGAAACCGGGCTAACGAATGGTTCGCCGACTCGGTCGAACTCGAGGCTCCGTCAACATCGATCATGAGCAACGGCCTTTCGGGACCGACTTCTGGTGGAAGCGGCTTCTCGCCCGAACTTCTCGCCGGACTGTTCATTGTCTGCGGATTGACCTACTGGCTGCTGCAGAAGAAACGCGTCGAAGCACAATCGCAGAGTGCCTACTCGACTCTCAGTCCGGCCCCAAAGAATCTGCAGAACCGGCAGGACATCGTGCAGGCGTTTCATGATCTCGCAGCCCGCTGCCCGGCGGTGATGGCCGACTGGTGGACCCACGATCGAGCGGCCCAGGCTCTCGCGACATCAAGACCGGATGTCGACGACGAGGTGCGACAGCTCGCTCAGCTTTACGAGCAGGCTCGGTATTCCCCTGCAGAGTCCGCGTTGTCCGATGAACAACTCGCAGCAGCAAAGGCCGCCTGGCTGCGGTGCCGAAACTCATGATGCGGGCCTGTCTACAAATCTTTCGGAAAGTTGTGGTCGCGTTGTCGGCGAAGGTTGTGTCGCGGTCGCTCGTGTCGGTGGTTTGCGTCCTGACCATTTTCGGAACCGGACGCCTGGCTACGGCTCAGGACTTTGAAGCTTTCGAACCTCCCGGACTTCTCCCCCCCGGTGGGGCGATGCAGGCGTTGGCTCAGGCCGGGCAACCGGAATGGCAGTTTGGTTTTCAACTGTTCCATCTGCTGCTCGAACAGAAGGGGATGTATTCCGTCCCGGACTTCGGCGAGCCAATGGACCGTCGCCCCCGGCAGACTGCCGTCGTCCTGCTGGGAGACCTGAGTCGCGTGCCGACGGACCTACGGTCGCGATTGCAGAAGTTTCTCGACAGCGGCGGAGTCGTGCTGGTGGCTACGGACGAAGACGCACCTTTCAAGGACCTGTTTCAGATTTCTGCCGGCGAGTTCGAGGTCGATGATGACGAGTCGGCTTATCAGGGATTCCGCGACTGTCCCGTTGTGAATCAGCTTCGACCAGACACTCCGGTCCTGCGCGGAGTCAACAGCCTTGTGGCCAACCGGCCCGGTGAAATTTCGCGCATGGATGATCGATTCGGAATCTGGAGCATTCTCGCTCGACTTCCGATTCTCGTCGACGCGCGATCACGCCGCCGGTCGCAAACGCCGTTGATGGCTGAATGGAGAAGTCGCCAGCGAGGTGGCGGTCGACTGCTGGTGATGGCTGATCACAGCGTGCTGATCAACGGAATGCTGTGGCACGGTGACAACGCAAAACTCGTCGTGAACATTGCCGACTGGTTGAGCACCGGCGATCGGAAGGAAGTCGTATTCATCGTCGATGGCGAACCTGCCAAAGCCATGCTGGCGCTGCCGCCGGAAGTTTCCGACGACCTGCCGCCGCTGGAAGATTTGCCAACACCCACTTTGAAAGATCTGCTCAACCTTCCGCCGGACGTGTTGCTGAATTTTGCCAACCGTTTTGCCGCCGGCATGGAAGACGCCGATGTGATGAACGAGTTGCTGGCCAACCAGCCGGCTGATCTGCCGACTCCGCAATACCGGCGGGCGTTGTATATCGCGGCGGGAATTCTGGCGGCCATTTATATCCTCCGCCTGATGGGGAAAGTTGGCTCGCGACCGACGACTCGTCCGCCTCGGGCTGTGGGGCAGTCGGTTAATTTCAGCCAATCGAGAACGCTCTCGTCCGGTGAGTTGCACTCGGCCAGTCGAGAGCTGGCTCAAAGCGCCTTGCGACAGTTGACCGGGTCGTCGGATCCGATCGACTGGGCGATCCCGATCGACGACGTCGAAATCGAAGCCGGATTCGTTCGCCGGATGTTCGTCCGCAAGCATCTGAAACGGCTCAGGAAAACGGCAACCAGTTCAAGCCGCCTCGGCGTCACAACTCCGCGAGAACTGAAGCGACTTGCCAAACTGATTGCCAACGTGGTCGGTCTTCAAAATGAAGGCCGACTCAGACATCCATCGATCATGATGTGACTTCGCTTTCTGTTATCTTTGCGACGCCGACTCACGACACTGCGACTTTTTACTGACTCATGATTCACCGACTTTGACATAGACAAGAGGCATTGCGTGGATTTATCCGATACGAAAGAACTCGCGTCACGAGTTGGCGAGTTGCGCAACCAGGTGCTCTCGGCCGTTGGCGAAGTCGTCGTTGGTCTTGAACCGGTCACTTTGCAACTGCTCACCGCATTGCTGGCCGGCGGCCATGCATTGCTGGAAGGCGTTCCCGGAACGGCCAAGACAACGCTGTGCCGAACTTTTTCGCAAGTACTGGGCATCGATTATCAGCGAGTTCAATTCACGCCGGACCTCCTTCCGACCGACGTCGTCGGGACTCAGATCCTCGATCGGCAGACCAGCGAGTTTGTGCTTCGCAAGGGGCCAATCTTTTGTCAGTTGATGCTGGCTGACGAGCTGAATCGTGCTCCGGCCAGAACTCAATCCGCCCTGCTCGAAGCCATGCAGGAAAAGCAGGTCACCATCGAAGGTAACACGCTGCCGCTGCCGCGACCGTTCATGGTCATGGCGACTCAGAATCCGATCGAACAGGAAGGCGTCTACCGACTGCCGGAAGCTCAGCTCGACCGGTTTCTCTTCCGCATCGACGTCGGTTATCCGTCGCGAGATCACGAAGTCGACATGCTCGACCTGCACAGTCGAGCCGTCGCGTCACCCGCCGCAGTCAGCAATACCGAAGAAGTGACCGCAATTCAGGATCAGATCGACTCGGTCTACGGCTCGCGAGAATTGCAGGAATACATTGTTGATCTGATTCGTCGCAGCCGGGAACATCGTGATCTGGTCCTGGGCGGCAGCCCTCGCGCGGCGATCTATCTGATGAGAGCCGCCAGAGCTCACGCGCTGCTGCGCGGCCTTCCTTACCTCACTCACGAAGACATTCAGTCAGTCGCGCTACCGGTTCTTGGGCACCGACTGATTCTGCAACCGGAAGCAGAAATGGAAGGCCGCCAGGTCAGCGACATCGTCAAAGAGCTGATTCAGGCCGTTCCGGTTTTGAAGAGCTGACAAAACGCGGCGATTCATTTTTCTCTTTCGCAACTTCTCGACTGTCCGAATTCAGCATGATCACAAACCGTGCACAATGGCTGATTCTGCTCGGAGTTGCCGGCAGCGTCGTCGGAATGCTGACCAACAAAGGCCTGCTCGCGCATGCGTCGCTGGCAGTGCTGGCCTGGATCTTTGGAGAGTGGCTGCTGTTTCGCTGGCGAGTCGAACTTCAGTTGCGTCATCTGCGGTGCGTCCGCACGGTCAACGGATCGACCAACGATTCGGGAACTTTGTGGACCGGCCGACGAGTGAACGTCTCGGTCGAGATAATTCCCGAGCGTTCCGTTCGAATTCCTTTCATTCGGCTCCGCGACTGGCAGCCGGAGAACCTGACGATCGATCGGGTCGACCAGCTTGACCTGACTGAAATCGGCGGCTGGCCGAATGAAATCGACGCGTCAATCAGTGGTGAAGGGTCCGTCGAGTTTGCCTACGTAGCCCGTCCAAAGGGGGCAGGGTTGCTTCAGTTTCGCGGAGTCAGCGTTTGCGTGTTTGATCTGCAGGGGCTGTTTATTGCCAAACGATTCATTCCTGCCAGACAAAGCTTCCGCGTTCTTCCAACGAGTTTCGCCGTTGATGCCACGGCACCGACGGTCAAGAGAGTTAACGCGTTGCCGCCTCCTGGCATTCATCGATTGCAGCGAGCGGGTATGGGCTCCGAATTGCTCGAACTTCGCGAGTACGTGCCGGGCGACCCGCCCAAAGCCATCGCCTGGAAGGTGTCCGCCCGTCGTGACCAGTTGATGACTCGCGAGTACGAAAGCGAAGTGCCGGTTCGAACGACGTTGTTCGTCGACTGTTCCTTCGGCACGAAACATGGCGAGTTTGGCAAACGACCGCTCGATCAAATCGTGGGTCTTGCCGGCAGCATCGCTCGCTCGGCAATGTCGGTGCGTGATCCGGTCGGTCTGGTTGCATGCGACGACGCGAATGCTCAACACATGGCATCGGGAGCCGGCGACCGTCACTTTTTCCAGATGCTCGATCGGTTGGCCGAGAACTCAGTGAACACCTCGCCGCCGCCGGTTCGCTTCACGCAGCAGCTCATGGATGAAGCATGGCGGGTTTGCGAGGAGCTGCATCCCGAACTGCTTGTCCCGAAGATCAATCAGGTGCCGTTTACATGGTTTCCGATTCGACGTAGCAAACGGCTTGAACGTTTTCGCCGAACTCGACTCGCCGCAGTGCTGACGGAACTTTACTCGTTGCCGCCCGACCAGCCGCAGAATCTCATTTTCGACAATGCTCGCATGGCCGAAATCTGCCAGCGTCTTCTCATCGACGCCGGATATGGCTGGACGTGGCCGGTCGTCGATCGCCGGCACAACGAACTTCAGGACTGGCACGGGAAGTTTGAAGTGCTCAGCGATGCACTGACCCGAGTCGTCGCACGCTCGCACGATCACGAACTGTTCGTGCTGCTTGTTGACCTGCTGGACCACCCCGATCCGCCCGGGCGACTGGCCGATGCCATTCGGCTGGCTCGAGCACGTCATCATCGCGTTGTCGTGATCTGCCCGTGTCCGGACGATTGCCGACCGGGTTCGCTCAACATCACGGACCTTGGCGTTAAACAAAGTGTTCCGCGTCTGTTGTCTCAAGCCGAACGAGCCCGTCGAATCTGTTCCGCCGAGAAGCTCCAACGAGCCTTGCGCCGACTCGGAGTTCCGATCGCGTTTGCAGCAGACGGTCGAGCCGCTCAGCTCGTACTGGCGGAAGCCGAACTCGCTCGCAACGGTCGCACCTCCCGAGTCGGGAGCCGCTGATCATGGAACATCTCAACGATCGTCGCCCCGGATTCGACTCACCGAAGAGTGCCGCACCGTCAAACGACACCCTCGCCGCCTCAACGGCCTACATCATCTTTGCCGGGTTGAGTGCGCTGTTCGTTTCGCTCTGGTTTTCTCCGAACGACTCGATCATCAAGATCCTCATCGTCGTCTTTTTAGCGATGACTCTTGGTTTTCGATTCTGGTCTGTGGCGCTGATCTTTCTGATGGTGCAGGTGGGGCTGTTCCTTGTCGAGCCGGGTTCGGTCGGCGGATACTTCAATTCGCCAGGCAGTTCGCTGGCCGCGATCGGCGTGCTCGCCTTGCTGATTTCATGCTGCCGTTACTTAACCCTGACTTCGTCGCCCGCTCCATACCGACTTTCAAATCGCTCATCCGTCCAGGTCGCTTATCTGCATGCTACGCGCGAACCTCGCAAGTCGTTTGCGCCGTTTGGAGTGCTCTCACGAAACGACCCAACGGTCGGCTCTGCCGAACTTTTCACCATGCTGGCCAGAACTATCATTCCGGTCATCGCAATCTCGGTCATGCTGACACTCGTTCCGCTCGACCCGGACATGCCAGAAATCGCAAGATTGATTCCACCCGCAGTCAGAACAATCACGCTGGGGATCATCCTGCTGGCAATCTGCGTCCTGGCCAACAGCCTGCTGAGCATCCTCGTCTGGCGGAGACTTTCTCCGTCAGAAGCGCGAATCTTTGCTCGAAGCGAACTGTCGAAATGGATCCATCGCGAAGTATCACGAGTCTCACGCCGCCGAATCCGTTTCCGTTCTTCACGACGTCACTGACGAATTGGACAGCGCCAGTTTGTGGCGAAACACTAACCCGAAGCGCCAGCGAGGGACCGATTCCAAATCGTTGTAACGTAGTCCCTCGCTGACGCTTCGGGTTAGTAATTCAAGAAAGGTACAACTTCAAAGATCGCCAGCGAGGGACCGATCCTGAATCCGTCTGTGTCTCCGTCGCTTCGGGTTGGTATGTCTGGCGGTTTTCTCAAAGTGGCGCTGTCCAACTAATTTCGAATTAACTTCTTTGTATGACCTCCGTACGATTTTTCCACAGAGAACACAGAGGTCACCGCGATCGGCCTCAAGAACAACTCCGTGATCTCTGTGTTCTCTGTGGCTGAATTTTCCAGAACTGATTGTTGCATCTCCAACGCAACTTAAAGGTGAATCACATGTTCAAGACCCGAGAAATCGCCGGCTGGCTCCTCGTCCTGTTCGGCCTTTACCTGCTGAGAATGGGGCTTGATTTTGTTGGCGACCGAAAAGTGGTCGAAGCCAGTGTCGTCGTCTTTGCTGCGATGGCTGTCTTTCGAGGCGGTATTCAACTCGTCAAAGTCGCCACCGCCGCCCACGTCTGTCTGACCGCCGAACAACGCTCAGAAGCCAACCGCCAGGCATAGTCCCTCTGCAGGATTCCAGACCCGCAGTGACAAGCGTGAGAACACTCAGTGTTTAAACCCGTTGTCGATCCATCGCGTGGTTGGCACTGTGCTTCAGTGACGGAAATCGGGAACTCGAAACAGAAACTCGGTCAAGGATGCTAACGCCGTTTTTCCGACAACGCCCGCAAGTCGATGTGCATGATGTGTGCCACTGGCTCGGCCAGTGCCGAGCTGCTGCCTGGACCGAATTGCAGAGACACTGGCAAAGCCAGTGGCACACATTTTCAATCACCAGTCAGCTGTCGCAACAACGTATTACGATCAACCATCCACCAAAGTCATCACTCATCAGAACTCCCCTCCGAGCAACCGACATCATGAAGATCACCTCAGTACTGTCAGCCGTATTGCACGTTTACCTCTCTACCGTTTTCCTTGTGGGGGCGATGACGTCTTTGACTCTTGCCGAGGATGGCTACTCAGAGCAGCCCGGCACTGAGGGCAATGGAAATTTCACGATCGGACCGGACTACGAAATCGATCCCGACCTGACCGATCGAGGCAACCCGAAAGGAAAGTCTTTCGAGTTTTCGATGCGACTGGCGGATAGCAAAATATTTCGCGGCGACGATTCGACACTCGATCCAAAGAAGCCCGTGCGTACCGAACGAAAGATTTTCGTGTACGTGCCGGCCGCTTACAAAGACGGGACGAAGGCGCCGATCCTTGTCACTCATGACGGACCGAGTCGTCTTCACCTCGTGCGGAACGCGTTGGATAACTTGACCATTTCGAAAGACTCGAACCGCAGACTGCCCGCGTTCATTGCGATCGCCGTTCAGAACGGCGGTAACGACAGCTACGGAAGTCAGCGAGGTCTTGAGTACGACACGATGTCCGATCGACTGGCCCGGTTCATCAACGACGAAGTGCTGCCAGCCGTGTTGAATAATCCGCCGATCAAAGCCGCGTATCCAAAGATCGCGTTTACGGACAATCCCTGGGGCAAGGCGGCGATGGGGTGCAGTTCGGGCGGCGCGGCAGCGCTAACGATGGGCTGGTTTCGTCCGAACCTGTTTCGGCGGCTGATCACTTACTCGGGAACCTTCGTCGATCAGCAGGATCATGACGCAGCCGAAGAGGCGAAGTACCCGTTGGGAGCGTGGGAGTATCACTCCAGCATGAAACTGATCGAAAACTCGAAGAAGAAGAAGCCGCTTCGCATCTTCACTCACGTCTCGGAAAACGACAATCGAGC
>Ga0316208_1003051_pt1 | contig 12612 bp, 15 predicted proteins | sample 3monopyrite_MG_FD_204944 | JGI IMG/M metagenome (GOLD analysis project Ga0316208, IMG submission 204944) | Microbial mat bacterial communities from mineral coupon in-situ incubated in ocean water Damariscotta River, Maine, United States -... | ecosystem: Environmental > Aquatic > Marine >... | reverse complement strand
AAAGCGACTGATGCAGCAAAAAAGAATATTGTTAAAGTCAAAATTTTAGATAATACTACGCCTCATGAAGTTATTGGAAAGTATGGTGCAGCAAAGGTATTAATTAAGCCAGCCACACCAGGTACTGGAGTAATTGCATCTGGCGGTGTTCGTGCAGTTCTTGAACTCGCAGGTGTTCATGATGTATTAACTAAAAACCTCGGTTCTTCTAATCCACATAATACTGTAAAAGCAGCTATTAACGGGCTATTAGAATTAGAAGACGTACAAGAAGTAGCAAGAAGACGCGGCGTAAAGGTCGAAAAAGTAATTTTTGGATAATAATTTTTGCTTAAGGTAAAGAAAATGGGCAAGTTAAAAGTAACACAAGTTTCAAGTGTAATTAAAAGACATTTTAAACAAAAAAGAACAATAAAAGCTTTAGGATTAGGTAGACCTAACCATAGTAATATTCTTCCAGATAACCCTCAGACAAGGGGTATGATTAACGTTGTTAATCATTTAGTTAAAGTTGAAGAAATAGCAGAATAATTTATTTATAATAAATTCAAGAAAATGATTATGAAACACATTGGTAATTTACAGCCTTCAGTTGGTGCTAAAAAAGGCAACAAAAGAATAGGTAGAGGTCAAGGTTCAGGATATGGTGGACACACCTCAACTCGTGGTCATAAGGGGCAAAAATCTCGTTCAGGTGCCACAATTAGGCGTGGTTTTGAGGGTGGGCAAATGCCGATCAACAGAAGAGTACCTAAGTATGGTTTCTCGAATACGATGTTTAAAAAAGAGTATCAAATTATTAATCTAGATCAACTCCAAAAGTGGATTGAAGATTCTAGATTAACTTCAAACTCAATTGATGCTTCTTCGCTATATGATTCTGGATTGATTAACAAAAGGAACGTACCTGTTAAGATATTAGGTAATGGTGAGTTAAATGTAGCCCTTACAATAAATGCTGATAAATTTACAAAAACTGCGGTTAGTAAAATTGAAGCAGCAGGAGGGACTATAAAATCTGATGGCTAATGTAATAGAAACATTTAAAAATATATCTAAGATAGATGAATTAAAAAGTAAGATAGGATTTACTGTCTTAATATTACTTGTGGTTCGTTTGGGTTCTTATATTACGCTTCCTGGAATTAATGTAGATGCATTAAATGCAGCAGAAGCAAATTCTCTTTTTGGTTTATTTGACACATTTGTAGGCGGTGCATTTTCAAATGCTGCAATATTTGCATTAGGAATTATGCCTTATATTACTGCTTCAATTATATTTCAATTGGCTGGAGTTGTAATACCAGAAATACAAAGGATGCAAAAAGAAGGGGAAGAAGGTAGAAGAAAAATTAATCAATACACTCGTTATGCTACTGTTGCAATTTCCTTCTTGCAAGCAATTGCTATTAGTGTGAAATTAACTTCACAAGAGGTAGTATTTGATCCAGGAATTGTATTTACAATTTCAAGTATTTTGGTTCTTACTGGTGGTACTATATTTTTGATGTGGCTTGGCGAACAGATAACAGAAAAAGGTATTGGTAATGGTATATCTTTAATTATATTCATTGGGATTATTGCGACCTTACCTCAGGCATTGATGGGAGAGCTTACATCAGCTTATGCTGGCGGATCTCCAGCTTGGATAAAAGAAATAATTATGTTTGGAATTTTATTTGCCATAATTATGGCTGTAGTACTATTGACTCAAGGTGCGAGACGGATACCAGTTCAATATGCGAAACGCCAAGTTGGTCGGAAAGTATTTGGTGGAACAACTCAGTATATACCATTAAGAGTTAATACAGCTGGTGTTATGCCGATTATATTTGCTCAAGCATTGATGTTTATACCAGCTACAGTAGCAGGTTTTTTCCCAAATAGTCCAACAATGCAATCTATAGCATCATTGTTTAATTATCAGTCTTATTTTTATGCCGCTGTATTTGCAGGTATGGTAATACTATTTACATATTTTTATACTGCAATGACATTCAATCCAAGAGATATTTCGGATAATATGAAAAAACAGGGTGGCTTTATACCAGGTGTTAGACCTGGTGCTCCTACTACAGAGTATATTGATAAAGTAATTACAAGAATTACATTACCAGGTTCAATATTTCTTGCTTTAGTTGCAATTTTGCCAACTTTCGTTTCAAATTTTGGTTTGGCTAATCAGTTGTTTGCTCAATTTTTTGGTGGAACAAGTTTGTTGATAATCGTCGGTGTTGCATTAGACACGTTGCAGCAAATAGAGTCGCATTTAGTGATGAGACATTATGATGGTTTTATGAAATCTGGGAAGATAAAAGGCAGAGGAATGCCACAAAGTTTTTAATTTTAGTTTTATAATTAATAATTAAAAAAATTATAGAAAGTAAAAATAAGGAATAAAATTCGAAAATGGGTAAACAAGAATTAATAAAAATAGATGGCATTGTTGAAGAAACATTACCAAATACAAAGTTTAGAGTTAAATTCGAAAACGGTCATATCGTTTTAGCCCACATCTCAGGTAAAATGAGAATGAATTTTATAAAAATATTACAAGGAGACAAAGTAACTGTAGAGTTATCTCCTTATGACCTATCAAAAGGTCGCATTACATATAGATACAAATAAATAAAATAAATCAGGAATCTTACAATGAAAGTATCAGCATCAGTGAAGAAAAGAAGCTCAGATGATATTATTGTGAAACGTAAAGGTAGAGTTTATGTTATCAACAAGAAGAATCCAAGAAATAAACAAAGACAAGGTTAATTTTTATAAAGGAGTAAAAAGTGGCTCGTATAGCAGGAGTTGATTTACCAAAAAATAAAGCCGGTCTGATCGGTATGACTTATATATTTGGTATAGGTAGAACAAAGTCGAGAGAGATATTAGCAAAAGCTAATGTTGATGAGAGAAAAAAAATAGTTGACTGGACCGATGATGAAGTTGCGAAAATTCGTGAGACTTTGGATAATTATTTAGTAGAGGGTAATTTGCGTTCTGAAATCCAAATGAATATCAAAAGATTGATGGACATTGGATGTTACAGGGGATTAAGGCATCGACGAGGTCTTCCAGTAAGAGGACAAAGAACAAAAACAAATGCTCGTACTCGTAAAGGTAAGAAGAAGACGATAGCTGGAAAGAAAAAAGCTACCAAATAATAGTTATTATAGATATTTAAAAAATAAAATAGGTTTTATACTGTGGCTAAAAAGAAACAAAAGAAAAAGACGGTCAGTGACATACATGGAAAAGCGTTTATCCGGGCAACTTTTAATAATGTTCAGGTATCAATTTCGGATATGTATGGGAATACGCTTTGCTGGTCATCTGCTGGAAAGAATGGGTTTAGAGGTTCAAAAAAGAATACTCCTTATGCAGCTCAAATTTCAGCTGAAAAAGCAGCCCAGGAAGCGTTTGATATGGGCTTAAGAAAAGTCGAGGTAATCGTTAAAGGACCAGGTTCTGGCAGAGAAGCTGCGATTAGAGCACTATCTCAGGCCGGATTGGCGATTCATAGTATTGTAGATAAGACTCCTATACCTCATAATGGTTGCCGTCCACCAAAAAGAAGAAGAGTATAATCTCGTTTTCTTATTAAATAAATTTATCAACAAATCTGTATAAAAATTTATGAATAATCAAATGCAAATGCCAGAAAATGTGATAGTAGATGATAACTATCAAGACAACCATGGCATATTTGTTTTCCAACCTTTAGAAAAAGGTTTTGGTGTTACAATTGGTAATTCTTTAAGAAGGGTTCTTCTTTCTACTACTCCAGGTACTGCAATAACAGGGGTTAAGATTACTGATGTCTTGCATGAGTTTCAGACAATTCCTGGAGTTGTTGAAGATGTCTCAGAAATTATTCTTAATCTAAAAGAAGTTAGAATTAAAAATAATGAAAAGAAAAATAATAAATTAAATTTGTCAATCAAGGGTCCTGGTCAGTTTACTGCAAAAGATATTCAAGATGCAAATCCAGATGCTGAAATTATGTATCCTGAAAAGGTTATTTGTAATTTAGACAAGAATGCTGAATTTGATATTGAATTAAGGATTGGTCGTGGGAAAGGTTATGTACCTTCGGAAGAGCAAAATATTGTGGATTTCCCTGTTGGGATGCTTCCTATTGATTCTATCTATACACCCATTAAAAATGTTATACATAATGTAGAGCCGTTCAGAGTTGGTCAAAAGACTGATTATGAAAAATTAATATTAGACATTACTACAGATGGAACAATAACAGCTAAGGAAGCAGTACATTATGCTGCAAAGATAATTAATGACCATATTAAGTTATTTATTAATCTTGCTGAGTATGAGGAAGAAGAAGTAGCTCAAAATACTGCCGAAGAAGAAATTAAGATTGCAGAGCATACAAGATTGAAAAAAATATTATTGACACCTGTAGATGAATTGGAGCTTTCTGTAAGAGCTCATAATTGTCTTAAAGCTGCTGATATTAAATTATTGGGAGACTTAGTAAGATTACAGGAATCAGAATTATTGAAGTTTAGAAACTTCGGAAGAAAATCATTGACAGAATTATTAGACATTGTTGCAACCAATGGCCTTGAGTTTGGAATGAATGTCGATTTTTATATTAACAATTAATCAATAGAAGAGCAACATGAGACATAGAGTAGCAGGTAGAAAGCTGAATAGAACTAGTAGCCACAGGAAAGCGTTACTTAGAAATTTAGCAACACAACTACTTGAACATAAGCGTATTCATACGACAGAAGCGAAAGCTAAAACATTGAGACCTTATGTTGAAAAGTTGATTACTAAAGCTAAAAGAGCATTAGCCAGAGAGCAAGAAGGCAGGCTTCCACAAGGTCAAAAAATTGATGTACATGCAAGAAGAATGGTCGGTAAAGACATTAGAAATAAAGCTGTATTAGAAGAATTATTTGATGAAATCGTAAATGAGATTGGTGATAGACCTGGCGGGTACACTAGAATTGTAAAAACTTATATCAAAAGGGGTGATTCTGGTAAAATGGCAATCATCGAATTAGTAGATTACAATACTGAACAAGATGGTGCTGAAAAGAAAGCTAAACAAAAAGCTAAACCAACTTCTCCAAAAAAAGATATTCAGGAAGAAAGCACCTCTGAAGAAGTAGCTTCAGACGATATTGAAGAAGAAACTCAAACTTCAGATGAAGTTACGGAAACTGAACCTAATGGAGAACAAGATGAGCAGAATGTTGAAGCGAAAGAAGAATCATTAGAATCTTCTGATACAACAGAAGAAGTTAAAGATGAAGCATCAAATGTTGAAGTGTCAAACGAAACAAAAAATGATGAATCAACAGAAGATAAAAAAGAAAATTAATTAATTCTTTCTTAAAACCTTACTATAATTTTAAAGAGCGTCTATTTGATTTTCAATGGACGCTCTTTTTATTTGATTAAAAATAAATTGATACATTAAAGAATTATGATAATATTAGAAGCTAAAAACATAAAAAAGTCATTTAAGATTATTGATTCTAAAATCATATCAGTTTTGAATGGGATTAACTTAAAAATTAGTTTTGGAGAGCAAATAGCCTTAAAAGGAGCTTCTGGTTCAGGGAAAAGTACTCTTTTACATATTCTCGCTAGTTTAGATATACCAGATAGTGGTGATATTATATTTGAGGGCAAAAAGGTTATCTTTGATTTGAAAAATGAAAACCTTTTATCAAAATACAGAAATAAAGATATAGGAATTATCTATCAATTTCATCACCTATTACCTGAATTTACTGCAGTTGAAAATGTTATGATGCCATCACTTATTGCTGGTATTAGACCAGAAGAATCTAAAATAAAAGCTTCGAAATTACTTTCAGAAACAGGTATGTCACATAGATTAGAGCATTACCCTAAGGAATTGTCAGGAGGAGAACAACAAAGAGTTGCTATTGCAAGAGCTTTAATTAATCAGCCAAAATTAATATTTGCAGATGAACCAACTGGATCACTTGATAAAAAAAATTCTCAAAATATACTTAACATTCTTTCAGAACTAAAAAACAAATATAATCTCACTTTATTAATAGCTACGCATAGCGAAGAAATAGCATCTTCTTCTGAAAGAAAAATAATTTTAGAAAATGGAATATTGATAGAAAATAACAATTATTGATAAGTATCTTAGCTATTCTCATTTTATATGATTAATTTGTAGTTTATTATTCATTAAAAAAAAAAAGATGATTAAGTTAGCAATAGCAGAAGATGAAAATATGATTGCCAATCTAATCAAGGAGAATTTAGAAAGCAATGATATTATTAAAATTAAAGTATTGCATTGTGTTTATAATGGTGATGATATAATTTCAATTATTAAGGAAGCAAAGATTGATATTGTCTTACTAGATTTGAATATGCCTGGACAAAATGGATTTCAGATATTGAAAAAAATGCAATCTATTAACTCTAAAGTCAAAGCTTTAATAATTTCTAGCAAAAACTATCCTGCCTTACATTCTGAGATTAAAAAATTAGGTGCTTGGGGTTATATTCCTAAAAGTTCATCAACTAAAGAAATAATCTCGGCAATTAAAACAATTTCTGAAGGGGAAAAATATTTTATTGATGAATTATTATCAAAAAAAGGTCCCCGAAAATTTATATCCAATTATAAAAATTTAGTTTTATCTTCACGAGAAAGAATAATAGTTAAATTTCTTGTGGAAGGTCAGCCAAATAAAATAATAGCACATTTATCAAATGTTGAAGAATCAACAATCAAAGGTCAAAAGTATAAATTATTTCAAAAGTTTGGAGTTAATACAACTTCCGAATTATTAAGCCTAATTAAAAAATATAAAATAGAATATTAATATATAATTATACTGTGATATAGTAAATTTCTATATCATAACAAACTAATAGTAATATATACCACTTTTATAGTACTTTTTTACTACTATTTAGCTTAATACTTAGCACGTTTTATGCATATATTACAACAAAGTGACAGCCTAAATTTTGCGGTAATGTAGCATAACACACTTTAGGCATTAAGAGGATATCGAGTAATCGGTATCCTTTGTTTTTTTAAGGAGGTAATTAGTAATTATTTTTATAAAATTAATTGATAGTTGCACGCTGAATTTTTAATAATGACAAGCATTGACCCTTATGAATTACTCATACTTTAGTTGCTAAATCCAAATACTCTTTTATAAATTTAAATTCTAAACTTACTAAGAGATACGAGTTGTGTCAATAGAAATCCTATAAACATACCTAAAAATGCACCACCAATAATATCCAACGGATAATGGACACCTACAAATACTCTACTAATTGCAACCAAAAATGCTAAACTATAAAATATATAAGCATATTTTTTAAAAAAATACGATAATGCAAAAGCAGCAAAATAATTATTTGCAGCATGAGATGATGGAAATGATTTTCCAGATCCACAATTAACAAGTAAGTTTATATTATCTAATGTTTTACAGGGGCGTAACCTACCAACCCATTCCTTTAAAAATGCTGAAGAAACTTGATCTGCAATAGCTGCTCCAACAACTAATATCAATATTAAAATCAAACCTTTCCACTTATATTTTAATAATAAAAAGATAAAACCAAGTAGATAAATATAAATCCAATTACGTTTATCTGTTATAAATGGCATAAAATTATCAAAAAAACTATTTGAAAGAGTTTGATTTATAAAAATAAAGAGAGTTGTGTCAAAATGTAGTAATATTTCCATAATTCCATTTTAAGCAAAAGAATAATAAATAAAAATTTTAAAAAGAATGATAATACTTCAAGCTAAGAACAATATTATCAACAGGATAGCGTTATTGTGTTAATAAAAGTAACTTTTTAAGTAAAATATAAATTAATAATATTAATTATTCGTTCTTGCCATTCCGCTTTAGCAAAGATATATAAAAATAGTTTATCCTCAGTGTTGATAAATTAAAAACCTACATATTTCAAGGCTGAAGCGGTTGTGGAAAAGTATGATTTGTCTCCTTTTTGTTTTTATAGTTTATTAGCACCCCGCTAAAATGAAAAAACGAAAAACTATATAGTTAATGCTTTCAACATTTTAGCGAGAAAGTAAAATTAGCAAGGATTCAAATTCTTATTTCCCAAGAGGATTTTGAATTTTACATTTAACACATATTTAAACCTAGAGGCTCCAGTATGCAAATTACTAGAAAATTTACAAGGGACGGAGTTAGTCCTTTTGATTTGTTCTCCTATACAAGCCGAACTTCTGCAATTAAAAACCCAGATGGCTCTGTTGTTTTCGAAATGAATAATGTAGAAGTTCCCTCCCATTGGTCGCAAATGGCTACTGATGTTTTGGCACAAAAATACTTTAGGAAGGCAGGCATTCCGCTCAAAGACGAGAACGGCAAGCCATTAAAAGACGAAAACGGAGTTCAAATTACTGGTGCTGAAAATTCTATTAAACAGGTTGTTCATCGTATGGCTGGTGCGTGGAGATTTTGGGGAGAGAAGCACGGTTATTTTGACTCCAAAGAAGATGCACAAACTTATTATGAAGAGATGATGTTTATGCTTATGAATCAATCTGCAGCTCCTAACTCACCTCAATGGTTTAATACTGGATTGAACTTCGCCTATGATATTACTGGCAATAAACAAGGACATTATTATGTAGATAATGAAACAGGAAAAACAAGACAATCAAAAGATGCTTACACAAGACCTCAACCACACGCTTGTTTCATACAATCTGTAAAAGATGATATGCTCAACGAAGGTGGTATATTTGATTTATCCACTCGTGAAGCTCGAATATTTAAATATGGTAGTGGAACTGGCTCTAATTTTTCAAATCTTAGAGGCAGGGGAGAGCCATTATCAGGGGGCGGAAAGTCATCAGGTATGATGAGTTTTTTGAAAATATTTGATAAAGCTGCAGGAGCTATTAAATCAGGTGGAACTACAAGGCGTGCAGCAAAAATGGTAGTTGTTGATATCGACCACCCTGATATTGAAGCCTTTATCTCATGGAAAGCACAAGAAGAAGAAAAAGTTGCAGCTATGGTTACTGGTTCTCGAATAAATGCTACTTTTATGCAAGCCATTATGGATGAAGCTATTCAAAATGGCACAGACAGAATGACAAATAAAAAACTAAATACTTTGATAGTTAACGCATCTACAAGAGGAATTCCCCTTAATTATGTAAATAGAGTATTAGAGTTAGTTAATCAAGGATTTACATCTCTTAATTTTGATACATTTGATACACATTATGAATCAGAAGCATATAATACTGTTAGTGGGCAAAATGCAAACAATTCTGTAAGAGTTTCTAACGACTTTATGAGAGCTGTAGAAAATGACGAAATGTGGGATTTGAAATGGAGAACTGATGGTACTACTTGCAAACAAATTAGAGCAAAACAACTTTGGGAATTACTCAATTTATCTTCTTGGAAGTCTGCAGATCCTGGTCTGCAGTTTGACTCAACTATCAATGAGTGGCATACATGCCCAAACTCAGGCAGAATAAACGCTTCAAATCCATGTAGTGAATATATGTTCCTCGATGATACAGCTTGCAACCTTGCATCACTTAATTTAATGAAATTCTATGATGAAAACACAGGTACATTCTTAGTTGATGAATATAAATATGCTATTCGGTTATGGACTATTACATTAGAAATTTCTGTTTTAATGGCTCAATTTCCTTCTAAAAAAGTAGCCGAATTATCCTATCAATTTAGAACTCTTGGGCTTGGATATGCAAACATCGGTTCATTATTAATGGTAAATGGCATTCCTTATGACTCAAAAGAAGCACTTGCTATCACAGGTGCGTTGACAGCTATTTTAACTGGCGAATCTTATGCAACATCTGCCGAAATGGCTTCCCGATTAGGCGTATTTGATAAATATGAAGAAAACAAATCTGAAATGCTCCGTGTTATTCGAAACCACAAACGTGCAGCATACAACGAACGAGCAAAAGAATATGAAGGTTTGACTATTAGACCAATGGGAATTGATTCATTATACTGCCCACAACACCTAATTACAGCTGCAAGAGAAGCTTGGGATAAAGCATTAGAGATGGGAGAAAAACACGGTTTTAGAAATGCACAAACTACTGTCATAGCTCCTACTGGTACTATAGGCTTAGTTATGGACTGCGATACTACTGGTATTGAACCCGATTTTGCAATCGTTAAATACAAAAAATTATCAGGCGGTGGGTATTTCAAAATTGTTAATCAATCTGTTAGAAAAGCACTTATCAAATTTAATTATACCGAAAAACAAATCGAAGAAATAGAAAAATATTCAAAAGGTCATGGTACTCTATCTGGTTGCCCTCATATTAACAAACAATCTTTGAAAGAAAAAGGATTTGCGGATGAAAATATCGAAGTAATTGAAAAGCAATTAGATGACGTATTCGATATTAGATTCGCTTTTAATAAATTCAGCCTTGGTGAAGATTTCATTCGTAGTCTGGGTTTGGGAAATGATAAACTAAGCGACCCTTCATTTGATTTATTAGATGAATTGGGCTTCCAAAATGAAGAAATTAATCAAGCAAACGACTATATTTGCGGAACTATGATGATAGAAGGTGCACCGCATCTAAAAGAAATGCATCTTCCTGTATTTGATTGTGCTAACAAATGCGGAAAAAATGGAACCAGATATATCCAGCACATGGCACACGTTAATATTATGGCAGCAGCACAACCATTTATTTCAGGGGCAATCTCCAAAACCATTAATATGACTGGAGAAGCAACTGTTGCGGAAATAGGCGAAGTACATACTCGCTCTTGGAAATATATGCTCAAGGCTATTGCATTATATAGAGATGGTTCGAAATTATCACAACCATTAAACTCTGCTAACTACGATGATTTAGACGAAATAGTATTACTTGGAGACGAACATTTACTCGACGAAACTTTAGGAGCAAAAGAAATTCACGAGCAAATACTCGGCAAACGTAATAGAGCTATGCGTGTGAAACTTCCACCTAAACGGAGCGGTATTATCAGAGAGTCAAACGTAGGCGGACACAAAGTATATTTAAGAACTGGCGAATATGCAGATGGTCAGCTCGGTGAGATTTTTATTGATATGTACAAAGAAGGTGCAGCTTTTCGTGGCTTGCTCAATAGTTTTGCTGTTCTTACCTCGAAAGCACTTCAATATGGTGTACCACTCGAAGAGCTTGTCGAATCATTTACTTTTACAAGATTCGAACCTGCAGGTATGGTTTCTGGACACGAAGCTATCAAAAACTCAACTTCTATTCTCGATTACGTATTTAGATCTCTTGGTTATGACTATTTAGAACGAAAAGACTTTATTCATGTTAATGCTATAGATGAAATGCCAGGTACTCCCTTAGAATCCGAAAATAATAATAGAACTGGAATTGACAATATAAATAATTCACCTACTGAATTAGCACAAATAGACGAAAAAAATATAGCTGTTCCTGATATTGTTCAATCAGAATCTAACATAACAAGTAGTGTAAGCAAAACCAAATCAATAAAATTAAAACATACAATTGAAGAGCAAACTGCCATCACTGCAGGCTACACTGGCGAACAATGCACATCTTGTAGCTCAATGAGAGTAAAAAGGAATGGTTCTTGTACTGTATGTGAAGACTGTGGAACAACGAGCGGATGCTCATAATCGATACATATATTACAATACATTAAATAAAAAGACCTAATAAATTAGGTCTTTTTTTATGATAAAAATTAAATTATTAGAAATAAATTGCAATAATTAATAAAAACCTTGCTAATCAAAGTTATAATTTATAATTTTGCTTGTAAAATAATTACAAGATATTAATAAATTGTATAATGAAAATTGATAGAGCAGAACAAAATGGAACAGTTTAAAAAAAATACATTAACTACAATTTTATTTTTAATAATTGGTTATTTACACTATTTATTTACGGCAAAAGTAATTAATTCATTATTAACTTTATTATCTCTACCAAACCAAGATGATTTTCTAATTGAAATAGTTATTGGTTTATTAATTATAGTAATATATTTAATTGTAAATATTAGGAAAAAAGATAAAATAAGTAATTAAATTTAAAGCTTGAATTAATACAGGATAATTTAATTCTAAATTTGGTATTAAAAACTTATTACACTTAAATTGTTACATCGCATTATAAAATATCTTCTGGATGCCATAAGTGACGTTTCAAATCGACGGCATCTCCTATAAACTGTATTCCCTCCGAGACAAGCATTTCTTTCATGGCTGTTGGCGATGGAAAATGATGTTTCCCTGTTAATTCTCCTAATCGGTTTATCACTCTATGGTAAGGATATGTATTATTTCCCTTACAGGAGTTGAGTATATATCCAACTGTTCGAGCAGATTTCCTTGCACCCGCATATTGGGCAATGATTCCATAGGTGCAAACTTTTCCAATTGGAATTTGTTTGACTATTTCTAATACTTTTTCACTAAATTCGTTTTTATCTGACATAGAAAATTATATTTTAAAATATTATGAATAATAAACCCAATATAGAAAAATTAAATGAACAATTAAGTAAAAGATTAGTAGAAAAATTA
>Ga0316208_1003050_pt1 | contig 12613 bp, 6 predicted proteins | sample 3monopyrite_MG_FD_204944 | JGI IMG/M metagenome (GOLD analysis project Ga0316208, IMG submission 204944) | Microbial mat bacterial communities from mineral coupon in-situ incubated in ocean water Damariscotta River, Maine, United States -... | ecosystem: Environmental > Aquatic > Marine > Coastal... | reverse complement strand
GTTTGACCGGAAGCCGAAGGCGCCCGCGTTTCAGACGCTGGCACGCATTCAAAACACCATCGCCTGCGGCTTCGGGTCAAACAAGGCAACGGAAATCGGGAAGTTATTTCGGGACTGATCCTAAGTACTCGTCCCACGAATCAAGGGTTGGATATACAGGGTGGTGTTGTGTCGTTGCCGATGCTGCCAGCGTCGGTCCGAAGCTGGCAGCTTCGGCTACTGCGAATTGTGACCCTTTATTCGTGGGATGTGTACATAGCACTGAGAGCGAACGGTCGCGAATTTGTCTAAATAGAACGGTGCAAAGTATCAACATCCGCAATGTCACTTATTCGGGCGGCTTCACGCGATGCCGAAACGGAACGGGTCGTCCTCGCTGATCACGCACGTTGACCGCGATGTTACGTGGGCTCTGCCTCGAATTGTCGGCACGATTCCGTCGGCAGCGTCCTGATAGCTGCCTTCGAAGACGCTGCCGACGATCGATTCCTGTCGCCAGACGTTTCCGGGAGCCAGCTTACCGTCGGCAGCCAGGCACGCGAGCTTGGCACTGGTGCCGGTTCCGCACGGCGAGCGGTCGTACTCGCCGCCGGGACAGAGCACGAAACTCCGCGAATCAGCTTTCGTTGGATCGCTCGGTTCTCCGAACAGCTCGACATGATCAATGCGGCCGCCGTCGCTACCAGTGATCGTCTGATCGTCCAGCGCGGCCATGATTCGACGCGACCGAGTCAGCAGCGCGTCGATGTTTGCAGGATCGACTTCCTGGTCAGCAACCAGGAAGAACCAGTTCCCGCCCCAGGCGATGTCCCCGGTAACCGTCCCTTCATCCGGAACGTGAACCGAAACCCTTTGCCGGTATCGATAACTGGGCACGTTACTGATCGAAACGGCCCCGTCCTCGTGCAGAACCGCCGAGACGTTTCCGACCGAAGTCTCGAAGCGATGCTCACCAGCACTGATCCGGCCGAGGAATGCCAAGGTCTCGACAACGCCGATCAACCCGTGACCACACATCCCGAGATAACCAGCGTTGTTAAAAAAGATCACACCCGCTGCACACGGCGCATCACAAGGTTTCTGAAGGACAGCCCCGACCAGCCAGTCGCATCCTCGTGGCTCCAGAATCAAGGCTCGACGCAGCCAGTCATGATCGGCCTTCAGGATCTCAAGCCGTTCGGCCATCGAACCAGCCCCGAGCTCCGGCGCCCCGGTGTGAACAACCCGAGTCGGCTCACCGCCGGTGTGAGAGTCGATGTATTCGATCTGAGTCACAAGCCGTTCTTCTTCTGAATTGGATTGAGCATGGCCAGGTCGTCTGATCTGTCTCTTTCGAGACTGATCTCATGTCGATTTTTGCGTCTTCTGCGCTGTTTTGCGGCCCACACTCTGCTGTAATCCTGATTAGCCGCAAGAAGGCACAAAAGTCGCAAATACAGGAATTGCTGACGTGACTTTGTAAGCAGCATTCTACGGAGTCAGAAACGGTTCGCTGGTGACGACCAGCTTGATCAACTCTCGAAAGCCGCTTCCCTGCTCGTTCAAGCTGGCGACGATCCGGTCAACGTGCGGCCGATCGGACGATCCAACGTGCCGTCCCAACGAGTAGGCCAGCAGTTTCGTTGTCAGAGCTCTTGCAAACTGATCCTTCCGAGCCAGCAGCAACTTCTTGAAATCGGCGACGTCTTTAAACTTCTGGCCGGTTGATAGTTGTCCTGAAGAATCGATCGGCTTGCCGCGACCGTAGCTCGTCCGCCATCCGCCGATCGGGTTGAAGTTTTCCAGTGCGAATCCCGGCGGATCGATCTTTCGATGGCAGTCGTTGCAGCTCGCGATGCTGCGGTGTTTCTCCAGCTGATCTCGAATCGTTGTTGCCCCTCGAACGTCCGGATCGATCGGTTCGACATCCGGTGGGGGCGGCGACGGCGGTGTGCCCAGAATGTTTTCCAGGAGCCAGACGCCGCGAACGACGGGCGATGTGTCGATGCCGTTGGCCGTCACCGTCAGAATGCTGGCCTGCCCGAGAAGTCCGCCTCGACGGCGATCGGTCAGCGATACTTTCTGAAACTTGTTTCCACTCAGTGTTGCGTCGATGCCGTAGTGCTCAGCCAGTCGCTTGTTAAGAAACGTGAAGTCTGAGTCCAGGAAGTTGTCGATGCTCAGGTTCTGGTTGAGCAACTCCCGCACAAACAAACGAGTCTCCTGCCGCATCGCCGAATCCAGGTCGAAGTGGTAGAACGATCGAAACGCGGTTCTGTCCGGCGGAGTCGCTCCCAGGTCACGCAGCGTCAGCCAGCTGTTGAGAAACCCTTCGACAAACGCGTCCGCTCGATCGTCGTTGAGCATTCGATCGACCTGAGCGGTCAGCACTGCTGGCTGGCGAAGTTTGCCACTTGCGGCCAGCTTTCTGAGCTCCTGATCGGGCATCGACGACCAGAGAAAATACGAAAGTCGAGTGGCCAGTCCGTGCGAAGACAATCCGCCCTTCTCGTCGGCGGCTTCCAGGAAGAGAAAACTGGGCGAACAGAGAATCGCGGTTACGCCATCGCAAAACGCATCAACTGGTGATCGGCCAGTGGCACGACGAGACTTCACAATCTGCCATGCACGATCGACTTCTTCACTACTAACTGGGCGGCGATACGCGCTGGTCGCGAACTTGGCCAGTTGGTCTCGCCACTGAGCATCGGAGAGTGTCCCCAACTGAGCGAGCTCTTCAAAGTCATCGCCCAAAACCGCTCGCTGCCCGGCAGTCGGCCACTCGTCGTAGAACGGGCCTTCGATCTCGATCTCGTGGATGCGAATCTGCGGCAGATTTCCGTGAGTGATTCCGTTGATCCGATTGTCGACGATGCCTTTCGTCTTGCGTTTCGGAAACCGGTCGCCGAATTCTCGGGCAAGTTTTCCCCAGAGACTGCGAACGTCCATCAGGCCATTACGAAATGTGAATCGCGGAGTGAAGCCAGCGTCCAGCGAGACTCGAACCGTGTACCACCGTTGTTCGTCTGCGAGTTCCACTTCCGCCAGCAGCGGCTCGATCGGTTGCGTCAGATGCAACGTCCCGGCGTCCTTGTTCCCGGCAATGATTCCAAGTCGAAACGGCTCGTCAGGATCGGTTCCCAGAAAATCAACCGGGTAATCGTGCTGCCGGTTCAGGGCTTCGGCCTTGAGTTTAATTTCGTAGTAGCCATCGTGCGGAACACCTTCGGCGAAGGCATGAATTGGTCCGTAGGCTCCTTCCGGCTTGTCCGCTCCCACGACGTCGTAAAGTGTCATGTGTGTGAAGCCGTTGGATTTCCTGTGGACCTGATCGATCTCGGGCTGTTGACGAAAGCCGTCTCGGAACACCCACTTCTGGACTTCCGGCTTCTCCAGCGGAAAGACAGCCTTCTCAACAACGTTTTCGGCGGCGTTGAGATATTGCTGAAGCAACGCTCCCGAAGTGACGAGCGTGTCGCCGACGGTGTCAAGATGCTCGGTTGTCTGATCTCGCGGGAACGTCGCGGTGGGGTCAAAAATTGCCAGATTGAGATGCAGCAGGTCGCGGACGGTATTCCGGTACTCGCGAGAGTTGAGTCGTCGAAGCACAGCGGCCTGATGACCGGCTTCGCGCGTGCTGTGATAATCGTTGATCGTCTCGGTCAACCACTTGATCGCGCCGCGTCGTTCGGAAACGGTCGGTTGTCGGGCGTCTTCGGGCGGCATCTCTGAAAGGTTGAGTTGATCGAGGATGTCCTGCAGATCGACCAGCGAGTTGTCGTCAACAATTCTGCCGGTCAGTCTGTCGAAACGGCGATCGCCCTTCTGCTTTCTCTGTCCGTGACACTCTGCGCAATACTTGCCCAGAAACGGTTTCACGACAGTTTCAAACGACGGGGATGAGTCGTCGGCAGCCGTACGTCGCTCCGGCGTAAAAATCAGAAGCAGGACGACGAACGCGAAGGCGAGGTTTAACGTTGACGGCGTCGACATTTCAGGCCAGCTCCAGGCCGGTCAGCGTTGTCGTTCCCTGGCTGAACTGGTCGGTCTCGACACCGAACCTCTGCAGCATCGACACAAACAGATTGCAAAGTGGCACTCGACGATTGCTGACCTTCGGGTATTGCTTGTGCTCGCCGTGTTTGAATCCGCCACCCGCGAGAATGATTGGCAGGTCGTTATTGGTGTGCGAGTTAGCGTCTCCCATCCCGCTGCCCATCAGCACCGTCGTGTTGTCAAGCAGCGTGCCGTCGGAATTCGGCTCGCGGATTGACCGCAGCTTCTCAATAAATCGAGCGAACTGCTCCATCTGATAAAGCTCGATCTGAACCAGCAGCTCGATGCTATCCTTAACCTTCCCATGATGAGACAGCCCGTGGTAGCCCTTCTTGATACCCAAAGCCGACGCGACGAACCCACCAGCAATCTCCAACGTCGCCACCCGCGTCGAATCCGTCTGCAGCGCCAACGCGATCAGGTCGTAAAGCGCGGGCAGATCGAGCGTCAGGCCTTTGTTCTTCGGCTCGTCAATCGGAGCTTTCGGTTTCGGGATACTCAGCCATTGCTGGTCGAGGGCGAGTTTTGTTTCGACGTCCCGCACGGACGAAAAATACTCGTCCAGCTTTTGACCGTCGTTCTTATTCAGTTTTCTTCTCAGCGAGTTGGCATCACCCAACACCGCGTCCAGAATCGACCCCTGCAGTAGAATGCGATCTTCTGCCTGTTTTTTCCCGGCCGCGCTGTCTTCCACAAAGAGCTGACGGAACAATTCTCGTGGGCCGGGAATTGGCGGAATGCGAGTCCCCGTCCGAGTCCAACTCATCTGACAGCCGCCGTGCAGCCCGTAGTCAGACCCGATCGTCAACGACGGAAACCGCGTTCGCGAACCGACGAACTCAGCAGCCCGTTGATCAAGACTCATTCCCCCGCCTGGCAGCCCGCGAGCTTCGGCCGCTTTCACTCCGGTCAGGAATCCGTGAATCGCAAAGTGTCCACCCTTGAGGCCGTGATCAAGATGCGAGAACAGAGTGAACTCGTCCTTGTGCGGAGCCAGTGGCTTTAACAAAGGAGTGAATTCATAATCAGTCCCAGTTTGCTTCGGCCAGAACGAACCGGGGTGCATGCCGAACTCGTTGCCGATGCAGACCATCCGCTGAGGGGCGGCTGCCCGATTGTCAGCTCGGGAGATCTGCCGCATCGACTCAAGCGTCGGCAGCGCCAGACAAACGCCCGCAGCCTTCAGAAAGGAGCGACGATTGGCGGAGTGAATAATCATTCTCGAAGTCCTGGATTGTCTTCAGGCGGTAGGAATCGTGAGGCTTCTTAGGATCAGTCGCGAAATAGATTCCCGATTTCCGTAGCCTTGTTTGACCCGAAGCCGCAGGCGATGGTGTTTTGAGTGCGTGCCGGCGTCTGAAACACCATCGCCTGCGGCTTCGGGTCAAACAAGGAACTTATTTCGGGACAGTTCCTTATTATGACCGGGAAGCCGGATTCGATCCACCCTTTACCTCGATCCGGTGCCCATTCTTACGTCAGTAATGTATCGTGCTTCCGATGGAGAATTCGTGACACGAACAGTCACTCAACCACTGTTTTGAAACGGGAAACCGGACGATGACAGGTTCCGCTGCTGACCGAACAAACAAACTGACCCGGCGAGCGTGTCTCGGAGTACTCAGCGCACCACTCTTCATTCCTGATACCGCCTTCGGTGTCTCGGCCAGAAAGGCACCGAATGAGCGCGTCACGATCGGCATCGTCGGCGCGGGCTCGCGAGGCTTCAATCTGATCGACGAATTCCTCAATCAGGCTGACGCGCAGATCGTGGCGGTCTGCGACGTGGATTCGTTCCATCATCGAGACCGACCGTGGGGGAAAGGCCCCGCCTTTGGTCGAGAGCCCGCCAGGAAAAAGATCGACGCCCACTACAAATCGAGAAGCGGCGGCATCGCTGTCACTGGCGACTTTCGGGAAATCTGCCAGCGAGACGACATCGACGCCGTCGTCGTCGCGACACCCGATCACTGGCACGCACTCTGCACATTGGAAGCCCTGCGAAACGGCAAAGACGTCTATTGCGAAAAGCCAGTTACCCACACGTTTCATGAAGGGCAACTTGTCTATCGCGAAGTCGCAAAACAAGAGGCCGTCTTCCAGACCGGCAGTCAGCAACGATCCAGTCAGGAATTTCGCCGCGCGGTTCAGCTGGTGCGAAGCGGAATTCTCGGCAAGATTCAACGGATCGAAGTCGGCCTCCCTCCCGGCTACGAAAAACCGCAGGGCGATACGAAGGTTATCGCTCCGCCCGACCACCTTGACTACGAGCAGTGGTGCGGGCCGGCTCCAAAACTACCTTACATGCGAGCCCGACATCATCGTTGGTGGAGAGGGCACCGTGCGTTCGGCGGCGGCGTGCTTATGGACTGGATCGGCCACCACAACGACATCGCTCACTGGGCGATCGGAGCCGACAAGTCAGGCCCCACGAAAGTCGAGGCCGTCGGCTGGACGTTTCCCGACACCGACGTTTACGACACTCCGCATCAGTACGAAATCCGCTGCGAGTACGCCGGCGGCGTCCAGACCTCAATCTCCAGCAGAAACCTGCTCGGCACAAAGTTCATCGGCAAAGACGGCTGGGTACACGTCACGCGAGGCCGACTGACCGCCTCCGACAAACGCTGGGCCGCCAGCGATTTCCGCATCGACGCAGAAAACGTGTACCACTCGGAGAACCACTCTCGCAATTTCCTGGACTGCGTGAAGTCTCGAAAACCCTGCATCGCTCCCGCCGAAACCGGACACCGATCAATCACCCCTGGCCACCTCGGCTACGTCTCAAACACCCTCGGCCGCGCTCTGCAGTGGGATCCTGAAAATGAAACCGTCATCGGCGACGAAGAGGCCAACAACCAACTCCAGACGCACCACTACCGAAAGCCATGGACGATCGGCGGCTAGAGCGACTCAGCAACTTTGCACTGGCGGAAGAGCCGGGCGGACGAGCAACGGTTCGGAGCGTGTTTCTGCGAGACTGAGTGTTAAGACTGGAACGGGTTCGCGGTTTCCTTGTTGACTACGAAGCAAGGAGACATGTCACGAGCATTCAGATTTCTGATTCTGGTAATGCGGTTTGCGGTGAAATTGGTTCTTCCATGAACGTGAGCGCGGACATCGAAAGGCTTGGTCCGTGTCGCCGACCGGGCGAAAGGGTGGCGGGGTATCAGTGTTGGTCGGATTTACTGTTCGCTCACTGGCGGGGGCCGGTTGAGTTGTTGCGGCCGCTGATTCCTCGCGATTTGGAGATCGACACGTTTGAGGGCGAGGCATGGCTGGGGCTGGTGCCGTTTCACATGTCGGGGGTTCGGCCGGCTTGGTTTCCTTCGATGCCGTACGTTTCGGAGTTTCACGAAACAAATCTTCGGACCTACGTTCATTTTCGAGGCGGCGATCCCGGTGTGTGGTTCATCAGTCTGGATGCGGCCTGCCGAGCGGTCGTTGAGGTGGCTCGGTGGAAATGGCACCTGAACTATTTTCACTCGGAGATGGACTTGCTTCGTGAAGGCGACGAGGTGCGATATTCGAGCCGGCGGATTGATCGTCGATCTTCTCGGCGCGCGGAAGTCGATATCTCGGCGAGGGTTGGCGAAGCATTGAATCCCGAGCCGGGCGTCAGTGTTGAACCGGGGACGCTCGAGCACTTTCTGGCAGAGCGGTACGTCCTTTATGCAGAGGATCATCGCGGGAAGCTGTTGCGGGGCAGGGTGCATCACTCGCCCTATCCGCTACGGTCGGCAGAGGTCGTGTCATGCCGCCAAACGTTAGCATCGGCGGCAGAAGTTCCGGTTTCCGGACAACCGGACCACCTCCTGTTCAGTGAAGGCGTTACCGTCGACATCTTCCCCCTGCGACGCGTCAGTCTTTGACTGCCCTGCCTGATCGACACAAACTGCTCGTGCCAGCCGCCGATGGGGAGTAAGATGAAACATCGAAATTATTGTGTGCCACTGGCTTTGCCAGTGCTGGATGTCGTAAGTCGACAATTTTCCAGACAAGCACTGGCAGAGCCAGTGGCACACTTTTCGGCGGACTCCTGAATTCACACGCGGAAACCACTCAACGGGCAGGATGTTGCATGTCCACGACGCTCGATCGCCGCAAGGCAAAAAAGAAAAAAGCGTACGCGGAGTTTGACGAGTACATCTCGTTCCAGCTCCAGAAGACGCAGACGGGCATTCGCTCGACCGATATCTTCACCGCGGTTTGTGGTGCGGCGGTGTTTGTCATCAGCTATCTGCTCGTGTTTGTCGTCCTGGATCACTGGGTGGTGACCGGCGGCTTCGGCAACGCCATGCGAGCGGTTCTGCTGGTCGGATTGCTGGTCGGGACTCTGGCGTGGATCGGCGGGAAGGTTGTCTGGCCGTGTTTTCGACGGGTGAATTCATTGTACGCGGCGAAGGCTCTGGAAGAGGCGTCACCCGAACTGAAGAGCACGTTGCTGAACTATGTCGATCTTCGCTCCGCACAGCGCGAGGTCGCTCCGGCAATCATCGGCTCGATGGAAAAGCGAGCGGCTGTAACGCTTTCACACGTCGAAGTCGACGACGCCATTGACCGCAGCACGCTGCTCCGCCTTTCATATGCGCTGCTGGCGGCGGTCGTTCTCTTCAGTGTTTACTCAGTCGTGTCGCCGAAGAAAGTCTGGCCGTCGATCGTCCGCATCTTTGCACCGAGTTCTGAAGTTTCTGTTTCGACTCAGACGGCATTCCTGAGCGTCGACCCGGGTGACACGCAAGTTCTGGCTCGCGAATTTCTGACAGTCACGACCGATCTTTCCGGTGAGGTGCCGGAAGAAGTCACTCTGTTCTTCACGACTGCCGATCAACAGTTTGTCGGCGAAGCGGTGCCCATGCGGGAAGTCGAAGCCGGGCTGAAACGCTATCAATGTATTCTGAAGGGCGATCGCGGCGAAGGTCTGCTGCAGGGGCTCACGTACCGGATCGCCGCCGGCGACGCGTCGACGCCAACTTACCACGTGACGGTCGCTCAACCGCCGTCCGCTACGGTGAACGAGGTGCGTTACTCGTTTCCTGACTACATGGAACTGCCACCTGACCGCGCCGTCGGATCGAACATCGACACTTGGGAAGGTACGAAGATCGAGATCACCGCGACGGCGAATATGGTCGTCGATTCGGCGAAGCTGCAGTTTTCTGACGAAGCCGAGTTCCCCGCGCGGTGCGAAGAAATTCGGATGGAAGTCGGCAGCGACGGGACGAGTCTGTCTGCATCGTGGCAGCCGATTATTCGAGACGACGGGACGTATCCGAAGTTTTACCGCGTCCAGTGTCGGACCAAAGACGGAGCTTCTGATCCGACGCCGGCCGTTCACTCGATTCAGATTCAGGCTGATCAGAAACCGGATGTGTCGACTCTGCAGCCAGGCGGAGACATGGAAGTTGCTGCGAATGCCGTTGTTCCGTTGCTGATTCACGCCAGCGATCCGGACTTCCGACTCAGCCGCGTCGTGCTTCGGATGAAGAACGGAGCCCGAGGGCTGATTGATCGAGCGATCTACCAGGGTGACGATGTTGAGCAACGAATTCTGCACGAGTTGAAGATTGCGGATCTCAATGCGAAGCCCGGTGACGTGATTACCTGGTGGGTCGAAGCTCACGACAATCGGCGAGTTGAAACATCGTCTCGCACATTGCTTGATGAAAATCGCAGTTCGACACCCAAATTGAAGTTCCTGATTCAGGCCCCGGTTTCCGAAGAAGAGGCCGAGGAGCAACTCGAGCGCGACAAGCAGCGTGCTGAAGAAAAACTGGACGAACTGGATCAGCGATCAGGCAACGACGACCAGTCGGTCGACGATTCGGATTCCGGCATGCCGGATCGTGAACCTGATGCCGCACGGGACGAGCCGTCGGAGGCCAACGATCAGCGGTCGAAGAACGACGAGCCAGAGCCGGAAGAGAATTCGTCTGATGAGAAGAACTCAAAGGGTGAAGAGTCGAAAGACGAAGGCAAAGGCGGAAATGATTCTGATTCCAACTCGGACGGCGACGATGGCAAGCAACGTGGTGACGAGACTGGAAAGTCGGATGGTGACAACACCGGAGCAGGGGAAGAAGGCAGTGATTCAGAGCGCCCCGGCACTAAATCAAAGCCGGATGGAAAGAAGGGCGAGTCGGGGACGCAGAAGCCTGTCAGCAACGACGGTTCGCAGGACGACGAGATTCTGAAGGAACTGCTCAAGCAGAACCGCGATTCGAAACCCGATCGCTCTAAGGATGGCGATAAGAAAGACGCTGGCCCTAAGTCTAAGGGGGGCGATAAGAAAGACGCAGGCGAAAAAAACGACGGTGATGCGAATGAGTCTTCGAAAGATCCCCCAGCGGATGAGAAGTCGGATTCTCCTGATGCGGAGCCTGGAGAAAAGGACTCGTCATCGGACTCGCCATCGTCGAAAGGAAACGACACAAAGGACGAGAATGAGGTCGGAAAGCCGAAGGGTGGTTCCCCTCCGGATAAGTCGGGCGGAAACTCTTCCGAAGAAGGTATGCCGGGTGAAGAAGACAAGAAGTCTCCGAAAGGCAGCGAGGATCCGAAGTCGCCTAGCAACTCGAATAAGGGCAGCGACGGCGATGATCCGTCGAAAACGGGTAAGCCGCAGGACGACCCGTCGGCAGACAAGCCGAGCGATGCTTCGGGGATGCCGGATTCGGGGATGCCTGATTCGGAAAAGCCAAAGCCCGGTGAAGGTTCAGGCGACGGTGACGATCCGAAAGCCTCGCCGAGCAGTGAACCGTCAGACGATCCGTCCGATGCCGGAGAACCGGGCGAGCCTGGCAAGAAAAAAGACAACGGGGACGGCAGTAAGTCTTCTGAGCCGGGTGACACAAGTAAGGGTGGTGAGTCAGGGAAATCTGAAGGCAGTAATTCACCGAGCCAGGAGGGCGACACAGGCGAGTCGTCTCCTTCTAAGAACGGATCGGATGGAAAGTCACCTGCGGAAAATGGATCGAAGAGTGGCGCCGATGGAGAGTCGAAAGACAAGCCGTCGGGCAGCGGGTCATCCAAATCTTCTTCCAGGGATGGTGGGAAGCCGAGGGATGGTTCCGCGAGCGACAAGCCAGGCCAGTCTTCAACAGATAAGCCGGCGACCGGGCAGGGGGGGGGGCCGAAGAGCAAGGACAATGGTAAGCCCGGTAAAGGAACCGGTGAAGAAGCTGGATCAAAACCCGGCAAGGAGAGTTCGGAATCAGGCGGCGATCAGAAATCCGGCGACGCGAAGAGCGGGAAACAGGGTAGCGACGATGCACCCGGAAAAGCCGGAAAGCCGGGCGAAGGGAACTCTGATGGCGGTAAACCGAGCGAAGGTTCGTCTGGAGCCGGTCAGAGCAAGAAGCCGGGCGGTAACCCTGGTCAAAGTACTGGTTCGAAGCCGAGTGGAAGTTCGGACCCCGGTGGAGAAGCCGTGGCGAGTCCCGATGATGATGCGAACCTCGACGATGCCGTACAACGGCCCGGCTCCGGTGCAAATCCGTCCGATCCGAATCTGAAGGATGCGGACAAGGCGAATCTTGATGACAAATTGAAGGCATCGAACATGGTGCTGAAGCGTCTGAAAGAGGAGCTTGATCGTGGAGATGTCGATGCGGAACTGCTGAAGAAACTCGGCTGGACTGAGAAAGATATGCAGCGTTTTGCAGAGCGTCTCGAACGTCAACTGGCTCAACCGAAACCTGACGATCCGGCGGCGGAAGCTCGTCGTCGGCAGTTTGAAGAAGTTCTTCGTAATGTCGATCTGGAATCTTCGGGGCGGGAACAGGCAGGAGACTTCAGCAACCAGAAGTCGACCAGCAATTTCTCCGAGCGTCGTTTGCCAGCACCACGCTCGCACCGCAAAGCCTACGAAGACTACATCAAGAGACTGTCTCAACAGCGTCGAGGATCGGCAGCACCAAAGTCCGGCAAATAGCCGTGAGTCATCCTCGGCCGTCGTCGCCGTCTGAATTCTCGGACAGATTAGCTCAAGTTGTGATGGCGGGAACGCCGAACTCTGGGGTTCCCCCAGCGTTTGTTTTTTTGATTCACAGCTGGGAAGTATCGGGCGTTTCCGGGCAAATTCAGAATCGTGTCAGTTTCCTGTATCGGTAGCTTGACACTCTGATGTGACCTCGGCAGAATCCCGCCCGCGTCAGACCTGCGATGACTTTGCAGACGCTGTCGCTGTTCTTTGACAACCTGGTTGGAGACCCTGAGAAACGGTCTTTTTGTGGTGAGTGCTTCTTCGGAAGTGTGATCTATGAATTGGTCGTGAGTCAGTCTTGTTGTTGACTGGTCAGTATCGGTTTTGGTTAGCAATAGCCGGGCTGAGAGTGGCTGGTCATTAACGTTCGAAACGGTTGCTGTATGATCTTTGCATCCATCTTGCGACGGATGCATTGGATCGACCTTTCTTTCGCTCTGTTCCGTGTTGGGGCTTTGGTTCCTGCACGGCTAAGCAATCATTTGAAGGGTTTGATCCTGGCTCAGAATGAACGTTGTCGGCGTGGATTAGGCATGCAAGTCGAGCGAGAATCTTGTGATTGATCCTTCGGGTGAAGTCATAAGAGGACAGCGG
>Ga0316208_1003048_pt1 | contig 12615 bp, 14 predicted proteins | sample 3monopyrite_MG_FD_204944 | JGI IMG/M metagenome (GOLD analysis project Ga0316208, IMG submission 204944) | Microbial mat bacterial communities from mineral coupon in-situ incubated in ocean water Damariscotta River, Maine, United States -... | ecosystem: Environmental > Aquatic > Marine >... | reverse complement strand
AATTCTCAGTAAACTCATCATTAACACCTTCTTTTCCGCGCTCTAGTGCTAAATTACCATTATAAAGAATGTTGTATTTAGTCCCTAAAGCATGAAAATTTCTATTGATAAACGTGTCTGTTTTTCGCGAGCAACTTTGGGCAATAAGTGCCACACAAAAAAGGGGTAATATAATTTTATAATAGGTTTTCAACGTTGGTTCTATTTGATTAATAGATAACTAAAATGTTACGTATTTAGTGTGTTACGTGGTAAAAATAAACATCTTTTTGAAATAGAGGGATTATTTGATTAGAATTTAGACCGCTTTGCTTTTGGTAAAGGTCAATTTATAATTCTTTCTAAAATAATAACTCGTGATTAAATTCATAATAACGAGCTCAACTTTTTAATCTAGTTTTAGCTATTTTGTTTATTTCCCACAACACTTGTGAGTAAATAATTATGTGCTTTACAGGAGGTAAAAGTATATTTTATTTTATTCGATAAGCAATCATTTCCATTGGTCCAGTCGGTATTGCATACAATTTCAGTAATTCAGTTGTAACTTCTTTTATAGGAATTGAACTTCTTCTTTTTCCGTTATAGTACATTGAGACAAAAAAGGTTAAGTCTATTTGTTCAATCATTTTTTTTTCGCCTTCTTTAACATTGAATTTTTTTAGGCGCATTTCATCCCATAGTTCTTTATTAAAAACAAATTCTGTTTTTCGTTCGTTTTCAATTAAAACAAAAGTTAAGTTTTCAATATCTTCCTTTCTAAGGGTAGTGATTGTTGGTTGAAGTTTATAAAAGTCAAACTCAAAAACAGTGTCTTTCTCATTTGCTTTTCCATCGATAAACAATTTTAAATGATTGTTGTTAACCATTTTATACTTGGCAAATTTCACGTTTTTGGAAGTTACTATTTCAGCTTCTAAAACTTTAAGATCATCTGCTTGAATTTGTAGCGAAAAATCTGTGTAAAATCGAGCTGTAGAGTCAGTAATCTCTAACAATTGAAATCCAGGATATCCTTTTTTGTCATTTTCAGAATAAACGTCTTTCAACACCCATTTACCATTTAATAGTTGTCCACTAACTGAGTTAAAGCTTAATGTTAAAGATATTAATAGAAGAGTCGTCTTGTTCATAATAATTAGTTCATTTACAATCAGTTTTTTTAAAGGTTAATTCAGTTAAATCTTTCTCAAACTTAGTTAGTGTTTTTATATTAACGTTTGCATTCTTCCAAATTATAAATAATGGATTATCATCAAAATTACCTTCTTTTGTGTCTAAAATAACTTTACTCGAATTAAAAATTTTTTTCTCATTTACTTTTTTTAAATCATTTAAAAACTTGAAATTATCTAAAACTATAATTGAATTTGGTAGTCCGTAATCTACAATAAATTGATTATAAAAATTTCTATTTATTATACTATTAAAATGTATTGTAATATTTATGATATTTTCATTATTATCTGTAATGATTGAAATTAAATTATATGACATCCCATAGAAAAATTTAGTCTTAATTGATGAAAAAAGATTCACGCCTATTAAATTTTTATGCCTAAAACCCTCATTAATGAGAACTTCAATTAAATGGAATATTTTTTTTTCTACAAAATTATCAAACTGCATATAACCGAGTTATATAAATTAATTACAGTCAGTTGCTGCCCCAAAAAAACTAGTAGTGTATGGCGCTGGACTAGGAATTGTAAATGGAGCTGTACTTGTCATCCCACCACCAATTGCAAGCATTGCATTGCGTATATTATTAGTGAATTCGCTTCTGACTTGCTGTTCTGTAAGACCATCTGCATTTTCAAAGACATAAGCATCTGTAAGTAATATAGCCGCAGTTATAGCCTCAGCTGTTAAGTTAGCAGCTTGTCCATTCGTCATAAATGGAGGCATTGTAAAATATATTAGAGGAATATTTGTTGGAAAATAACCTGCCTCCCACGATCCATCAGCTCTTACAAATCCATAATAAAAATTATTACCAAAATCTGTTACAGCGCATGCTTTTTGTAGAGCTCCTGGTGGTTGAGCATATTCAAAGCTTCTACAATCAGCACCTAAAATTGGGTTTTCTATACACTCCCCATCTTCGCTTAATGCAAAACCTTCAGGGCATTCATTATCTGCCAAAACACAAATACCGTCAGTATTCAAAACATAACCTGGTTGACACGTATTTGCACTATCATTTAAACCTCCTCCACCAGTATTGTCCCCTGCACCTACATACTCTATAAGATCCTCACCATTTGGTACTATACTAGTGTATAAATTTCCTAATTCAACTTTTTTGCTAGCTGTAACAACCACTTCATCTAAAGTACACAAATCACAAGAAAATGTACATCCTGAACAGTCATCATTAGAGGTTCTATATGCAATATTTGGATTATTATCTTGTTGTTGGCTATAAATGTATTTTGCTATAAAATATCCGTTTTCTACTCTGAACCCATTTATATAATTACCATCTATATCTGTAATTAAAATATCTCCATAAAAATTCCCAGTTGTAAAATTATTTGATGAAAACATGCTGTAAACAACACTTTCTATTTCGCCATTAATATTCAACAATAAAATACGACTGTAAGAATTACTATCACCAGTTGTTGCTGGCACTACTGTTAGCATTTCATCCGAATTAATAATATCAGCTTGGGTTATGTATGCTGTATATGCCGTAATATAAGGTGTTTCTGCATTTCTTTGCAAGGTTTCAGAATTATTAAAATAATCTTTTGCTTGCTCTATACTTACAGTTTTTAGAATGTTTTCTGTGTCATTAAAAGTGCTTTTCTCACATTGTAATAGGCATAATGGAGCTACCAACAATATGATACTAAGTTTTAAGTATCGCTTTAATTTTAATTTCATAAACTGTTTTATTTTTTATAGTAAAATATTAAGATTATAAAATTACATTAAAAATCTATACCATAATATAGGTATTTATACGTGTTTTTTGAATTTTTGAAGATATTAAGACTGCTACGCTTTTAGAATCAAGAATAAAGACTTATTTATTGTTGCTCTGATATTATAAGTTATATTAAAAATAAAAGCTGTTTACAGCTTGTCTTTGGATAGACTGAGACGCTAATTCACCAAAATAATGAAGCATAAAAAACTTGTGATTAAATTTATAAAAACGAGCCTAAATATGATTGATTGATATTTACTCTTCTTCTTGCGAATCCATTGAGCCACTGGCAAAATGCGCTTCTAGCTCTTTTAACGTGTCTGGATTGGTTTCTAAATCTTTAATTACGTTTCCTTTTTCTAAAACAACTATACGTTCGCACACATCTGTAACGTGCATTAAATCGTGGCTAGAAACTAATACTGTTACGCCTTGTTTTTCTGCTAAGTTCTTTAAAATTTGCTTTAAACGAATTTGCGTTGTTGGGTCTAAGTTAGCAAATGGTTCGTCTAAGATTATTACTTCGGGATTTCCGATTAGTGCGGCTACAATACCTGCTTTCTTCTGATTTCCTTTACTTAAATCTCTGAGGTATTTTTTCTTTCCTATGATTTCCCCATTAAAAAAATCTTCAAATTTAGAAGTTAATGTGTCAACATCTGCTTTGTTTTGTCCTCGAAGTTCTCCAATAAAATAAAAATATTCTTCTGGTGTTAAATAACCAATTAAGAAACTTTCATCGATAAAAGATGATGTAAAAGGTTTCCAATTTTCGCTCTGTTCTACTACCACACTATTATTAGCAATACTTCCTGTTGAGGGTTTAATTAAATCTAGTAACAAACTAAAATATGTGGTTTTACCAGCTCCGTTATTTCCTACTAAACCAAAACTTTGGCCTTTAGGAATGCTTAACTCTACTATATTAAGAACGTTTGTTCCGTTATATGATTTTGAAAGGTCTTTTGTATATATCATGAGTGTATGTAATCTTAGTATTATTAATTGTCTTGACTAAACGCGTCAATCATTTTATATTTTGAATTTAGGTATCTTTTAGTAATCAATTTCATTAATTTTTTATGAAATAAAATCCCTAAAATCCCAAGTATCAATAACAAAGCTATTGCAGCTTCGAAACCAATAAGCCAATTTACAAGGCCAAATAATGCCATAGGTACAATCATTAATGGTATGCCAATAAGCCATTGTACAGCACCTGTTCCTTGATAATTAAAAGCTGCTTTTTTATCTAAATCTATTTTTTTTCTATTATAAGAACCGCCCCACATAATTACATGTGTATTAATACCAATATTATAAATTGCTGCTGCAAAGTGGGTAATTAAAACCTTCCATCCAAAATAAACATAAGGAATCCCTAATACAAACATTATGACAACACTCATAGCCATGAGTACAAACTTAGAACGCAAATACTGCTCGTATTTAATATTCTGACTCATTAGCATTTTGTAATAACCACTATCCCATGCTGGAATAAATTGTCCGAAATTAATAAGGAAAAATCCTGTTGAGAAAATACCAATCAAAGCATACATAAATACCATGTCTTTATACATTGATTGCGGATAAAAAAACAAGCCATAAAGTAAACCTATAACCATTAACCAAGCCATAGATTTTGTTCGTTTGTTTCTCCAAATAAGTTTTAAGTCTAACTGCATAAAAGGTGCTATATCTCCAAAACGTTTGGTCCAAGATAAATCTGCTGCCTTTACTTCTGTCACTTTAGATTTTAAAGAACTATCTAAGAATAATTTCTCTTTTAATATTTTAAAATTATAGACATAACATAACAATAAAATAGCTATTGGTATTAATATGAAAACAGGGTTATTAGCTACACCCATAAGAGCGTCTCCAATAAGTGCTTTCATTGGTAACAAATTAAAATAATCAAATCCAAATAACACTCCTACTACTATAATTATAGGAAGAAATGACAATTCTTTTTCTGCAGAAAATGCTTCGATAATAAAGTTTAGAAAATTAATAATGAGCACAATAAGAATCATGGTAAACATCCATGTTAAAACCATAGACGTTGCATAACCATCTCCAATAAGCATAATACTAAATGGTATAATAGCAAAAAGTGGTAAGAAGTTAAAAAAAGATATAGCCGATTTACCTAAGACATAGTTGACAACTGCAGACCGTTTTATAGGTAACGTTAGCAATGGCTTTACGCTCATTACAGGTAATTTTTGTAAAAAGAAACGCATCATTAAATCCCCAATAATCCAAAAGAATAAATATCTATTTGCTAAAACAAAAGGGTCTTCATCTGGAAAAAATTTCTTTAGACCTGGTAATAATCCAAAACCCAAAATTAAGAACATCCCGACAAAATATAGTGCAAAAAATACCATTAAAATATTTATGGCTATGCTTTTTTGCCAATAAGATGAACGGAAATATTGTTTCCATTCTAAATTAATAAAATGTTTTATCATGGTTGTTTGGTTCGTTTGTACGTAGGGTTAGTAATGTTTTATTAAGATTTGTTACACAAGTTATACAAATTTATACTCTGGATGTTGCTTTGCCATTTCTTTTCTAAGTTTTGGAGATACTATATAAATAGCAACATATAGTGCTAGAGAAAATAATACAATTGAAAAAGAAAAAATGAAGTTCGCTGTATTACTCCATATTCCATCACTATATAAAAAACCAACTTGCAAAATAATTTGAAGAAAATGAATAAAACCTCCTAATTGCAGTGAAATATTATCAAACAGCCATTTTTTATTAGTCTGTTTCTTTATCTGATTTATTTTTTGAGATTGTTGAAAGATTTTCCAAACAGGAATTACAAATAACAAGACTGCAGTTGGCGCAACAAGCCAAAGTCTACTGGGAAAAACAATTAGTAACTGATAGTAGCCCCAAACTAAAAACAACGTTAATATAATTTTTGGTAGCTTAAAAAAGCCTATAAAATATTTCCAAACTAATTTTCTGTAACGTTTATTTAAGGCTTTTGTCTTTTCTTCGATAACATCAGAAAAACCCATAATTCCGAATTTTTTAAATTCCGTATTTAAAGCAGACTCAAATGTTGCGTTAGGTTTTTGTTCTAAGTGTGACTCAATTCCGTTTGCTAGATGGTCAACCAATTCGGTTTGTACATCGTACCAATCCACGTAATGTTTTTGTGTGAAGGTGTAGAGTTGATGAATTTGGGGCTTAGTTAGTTTCATTCTTTATTAACAAGTTGATGATATTTTTCTAAAACCTTTTTTCTGTCATTTTCTATAATTATTACAGCAGAAAAACCTAATAAAATAGCAAATGAATAATAAATTATTAATAACAAAGGGTTCTCTAACATTACGTCTTTAATAGGGAAAAAAGCATATAAGAAAACTGAAGGAAGCGCTGTTATGCCAAATAATGATTGCATAGATTGTACGTTTTTAACAGCTTTACTATATTTTATTTGATAGACTAGCGGATAAATAATTAGAATTAATAAGGTGAAATAGCAAATATAACTGAAGGTCTTTAAACCAAAAAGTTGTAATGATATATAGCCCAAAGCAACTAATACAAAAAGTATTAATATAAACTTAGGTTTATAAAAAAACTTTGCAAACTTAACCCATAATTTGTTTTGGTAACTCCAGTGAATGGTCTTTTGGTGTTTTTCAGAAAAATTCTTAATGAAATCGACTTTGCTTAATAAATAATCTTTAATTAAACTATAATTAGATTTTTCTTCAAATTCCGTTACTAGATGATCTAAGAGTTCTGCCCTTATATCGAGGTGCTTTATGTTTTTCTCTTTAAGATAGTTATCTATAAGTTTTATTTCTTCTTTGGGTAATTTCATAATTAAACTAAATTTTTAAAACGCGCTTGATATGTTTTCGCAAAACTTAAGCTTATTTTAATTAAAACAAACAACAACGTTAATGACGCACTTACTATTCCGATAACCCATATTGTCTTATTTATTTCTGTAGTTCTATGAGAAATGTTGAATATTAAAGAGGATAATTGATAAAATAGTAACATCGGAAACGATAAGCGCTCAATCACTGAAAATCGTTCTAATCCGTAATATTTTGAATAGACCCAATAGAGCAAGCCAAACCCTAGAAAAGTGCCAAATGGTATTAAAAAAATTAAGGATCTAAAAGTTCTAAAATCTAGGTGATTAAAAGCTGTATAAAAACCGAGAAACGCTAAAACAAATATGCCTATAGTTAATGGTTTAAGTAATTCCTTGAGAGTGGCTTTTAATATTTTTTTGTCGGCGGATTTTAAAAACTTCTTGTTATCATTCAATAGTTTTCCTTTATTCTCAACCATATAGTCTTTAAATACGTAATAGAAATCGCGCATATCTCCTGCATCTATCTTAGTTTCAATCTCTGAAGCTACATGATCTACCATTTCCATTCTAATATCTGCATAAACCACATCAGAATTGTCCAAATAATTATCTATAAATTGTATCTCTTCGTTAGTTAGTCTCATATCAACTAAGCCAGTTTAGAATTTACCAAAGCCTGCATCGTTTTAATATAGTCTGCTAATTCTTCAAGTTTATTAACTGTTTCTTTTGTACCCGTTTCTGTGAGTTTGTAATATTTACGCAGTCGGTTATCTACTTTTGCAACCTCAACATCTAACAAGCCCTCTGCCTCTAATTTGTGCAATGCTGGATACAACGCACCTTCTGTTATGTTAAGTTCTCCTTTAGTTAAAGCCTTAACTTTTTGGGTAATCTCGTAACCATACATTTTATCGTGCTCATTGAGCAATTTTAAAATGATGGTATTTAAACTTCCTTTATATAATTTAGAATTACTCATAAAAACAAATATACATAATTTTCTTATGTATAAGATTCTTATGTATGTTAAAAAGACCTGTCAAGTTTTAAAAACCCGCTAGGTCTGTAAGAGATTGTTTATTTTTGCCCAAAATTATTTTTAATGGCACAATTTCATTCGCTCACTATAAAGTCTATCGATAAGGTTACTGACAAATCGGTAGCCATAACTTTAGATATTCCAGAAAACTTAAAACCCAACTTTGAGTTTAAAGCTGGGCAGTACATTACGCTAAAAACAACTATTAATGACGAAGAAATTCGTAGAGATTATTCTATCTGTTCTTCAAAAAAAAGTGGTGAGGTAACTGTTGCTATAAAAGCAGTAGATGGAGGTACATTTTCTATTTATGCAAATTCTAAGCTTAAAACTGGTGATGTTATTGATGTTTCTGCACCAAATGGTCGTTTTGTTTTTGAAGCCAATAAAGATAAAACCAGAACCGTTGCAGCGTTTACTGCTGGCAGTGGTATTACTCCTGTTCTAAGTATTGCAAAAACGCTTTTAGAAGAAGAGCCATTTAGTAACTTTATATTGGTTTATGGAAACAAATCTTCTAGTGACACCATGTTTTTTAAAGAGCTTGTAGAGTTGCAAACGCTTTATGGAAATCGTTTTCACACCCATTTTATTTACAGTAAAGCTAAAGAAGAAGAGGCTCTATTTGGTCGTATTGATAAAAGTACGGTTAATCTTATTGTAAAAAATAAATACAAAGATGTTACGATTGAAAAGTTCTATCTCTGTGGACCAGAACAAATGATTTATACTGTTAAAGATGTTTTAATAGAAAATGGTGTGAAGGAAAAGGCAATATTGTTCGAATTGTTTACAGCTACTGTTATAACTGAATCAGATTCTAATACCGAAGTTCTATCTGGAAACTCAAAAATTAAAGTTCTTGTTGACGATGAAGAATTTGAGTTTGAAATGTCTAAAGAAGAGTCTATTCTTGAAGCCGCTTTAAAACAAAATATTGATGCACCATACTCTTGCCAAGGTGGTATTTGTAGTAGTTGTATTGCTAGGCTAACTGAAGGAGAGGCTAAAATGAGACAGAATAACATTCTTACAGATGGCGAAGTTGCTGAAGGGTTAATTTTAACGTGCCAAGCCCATCCTACTTCTGCTACTTTGGTTGTAGATTATGATGATGTTTAGAAAATAGAACCAAGAATCTAGACCGCTTTGCTTTTAAAAAAAAGACTTTTAGACCTGCTAAGTTTTAAAACCTAACAGGTCTCTTACTTTAGAAATAATATCACTAACAGAAACACTACCAGCTGCATTCTCATAACCTTCAGGAAATATATTACCATAAACTGAAGTTGGTATTAATGGAAATTGCTTTCTATCTGCTAATAAAGCATAATCTTCTGGTTGGTTAAAAGGAGTAAAACCAGCATAAGGATGTGTAACTCCCCAAACAGTAATCACTTTCACTCCTAGCATAGCTGCAATATGTGAATTTCCAGAATCCATAGAAAGCATTAGATCTAAATTAGAAATAAGCACTAATTCTTCATCTAAAGTGAGTATTCCTGCTGCGGAAACAACGTTGCTGTAATTAGTTTCAAACTGATTTAAAATCTTAATTTCTTTATCGCCTCCACCAAACAAAATAACATTGTAATCTTTAGAAAGTTTAGCAATTATATCTTCCATCTGCTCTAATGGATACATTTTACTTTTATGGGCTGCAAAAGGAGCAATTCCTATCGTCTTATTTTCTTTATTTGAGATAAAATGATGTGCGTTTTCTGATAATGGTTTTGGTTTTGGAAACGTTGGGTTTGATAAATCAACCAAATATCCCAATGCCTCAAAAACATCTGCGTAGCGTTGCTGTGTGGTTTTTAATTGCTGAAATAATTCTCCAGAAATCAGTGCCTTTTTCTCTGCTCTACCTTTATCGATTTGAATTACATGCTTATCGAAGAAAAAGAATTTTAAAATTTTACTGCGTAATACGTTGTGTAAATCTGCAACGGCATCAAATTGTAAAGCTTTGAGTTCTTTAGATAGTTTGTAAAGACCTAAAACCCCTTTGTGTTTGCCTTTTAAATCTGCAGCATACACATTGACGTTCTTTAAATCTGCAAAGAATGGTTTAAAAAAAGCTCTTGTAACAACTGTGATTTTTAAATCGGGATATTGCTCTGTTACAGCTTTTAAAACAGGAATTGACATCGCAACATCTCCCATTGCTGAAAACCTAATGACTAATATATGTTCTGGTTTTAACAGGTTATAATTATTATTAAACTGTCACAATAAGCGAAATTAAAATGCATTATTAGTCAGAATTTCTATTCTCTCAACTACGCTCGAAATGACAGAGGAATTAAATTGGATAGTATCTTTTACTTCTGCCCTCTTAAAACAGGATTAAGCTCATCGTCATTGTACATTTTCATTTGTTTATAAACTTTCATGTACTTATCTCCACTAGAGATGTCCTCCAACAAATCGTCTATAGCAGTGCTTAAATCTACACGCTGATCTAGTAGAATATTTAGTTTTGTTTGGCAAGACGCTTTATGAGTATCACTAGCATCTTCCCTTACGGTTTCAATATGCATGTGATAAATTTTTAGTGCTAAAATTGACAATCTATCTATTGCCCAAGCTGGACTTTCAGAATTAATCTTAGCATTAGGCTTTATTTCAACAGCTTTATATTTATCTAAAAAATAGCTGTCAATAAATTCAACCGTGTCTGTTCTGTCTTGGTTAGAAGCGTCAATCATTCGTTTTAATTTTAAAGCCGCTACAGGATCGATTTTAGGGTCTCTAATAATATCTTCATAAGCCCATTGAACAGTATCAACCCAACTTTTTCTGTATAATAAATGTGCTATTAGATCTTCGTTTTTATTATACTTATTTGTAAACGACTGACCTACTGTGTTTAAGACTTTATAGGTCTTAATTACATCTTGGAATATTGCATTAGCTTTTTGTGAAAACATATAGAAATGAATTTATAATATGCAAATATAGTTTGAATTATTAACTTAGCCATTCAACAAAAACCATTCTATGCAAATTCATAACCTTTCCGAAACACCTACAATATTAAACACCTTCATTTCAGAAATTAGAGATAAAACGATTCAGAAAGATAGTATGCGTTTTAGACGAAATATTGAACGTATTGGTGAAATTCTGTGTTATGAATTGAGTAAGTCTCTGCAATTTGAAACTCACAATATAGAAACACCATTAGGTGTTTCTAATACTGTTTTACACAAGAATAACATAGTACTATGTTCCATACTTAGAGCTGGTGTTCCACTTCACAATGGTTTACTTAATTATTTCGATGCTGCTGAAAACGCCTTTATTTCTGCTTATAGACAACACAAACACGATCCTGAGAGTTTTGAAATTGTGGTTGAATATTTAGCCTGTCCGAGTTTAGAGGGCAAAACTTTGATTTTGGCAGATCCCATGTTAGCAACTGGTCAATCTATGCTAGCCACTTTTGAAGCTTTAAAACCATTTGGTACGCCAAAAGAAGTTCATTTAGTAAGTGTGATTGGAGCACAAAAAGGTGTCGATTTTGTTGCCAGTGAATTTGATACAAACACACATCTTTGGATTGCTGCAGTAGATGAAACCTTGAATGATAAGGGTTATATAATTCCTGGATTGGGTGACGCTGGTGACTTAGCATTTGGTAATAAATTACAGCAATAAGGTGATTATTGGTGTTATAATTAACAATACCACAAAGACTTCTTTAAACCAACGTTCTGAAACGACTTTAATATAATTTGCCATAATAATAGAAAACGGAGCAAATAAGAATAAAAACTCACTCCCATTTTTTACAGGTGCAATAATAGCGGCTAAAATGGCAATAATTGAGGCCCAAGCAATAAGAAAATAAGATGGTCTTAGTTTTTTATTTTTATCTGGTAGTGTCCTAAAGAAGTATATAAGTATCCATACAAACGATGTAAACAAAACAGTGAGTTTAATCACACTTTCTTTGCTGTTATAAGGCGTGTAGTCTAAACTGGCAAGACGCTGAAAATCAGATGGCCTAATGTAAACATCATATACCAGAATATTATAAACTAATAGTAACACAATAACCGCTGCAACGCCTATAAATGGAATTATGGTATTTTTTATTTCGTTTTGTGAGTAGTAAATCAACGCCACAATTACCAATGCAAAAAATAACATTGACCAAAAATAAAATAAGGTTGCAATGGTAATCCAAAAAGCGGCATCAAACAGTTTCTTTTTAATATGTAGTTTAGAATGTAAACTCACCAACCGTCGCAAAGCAAACCACACGAATAAATTTGCCAATAATAAATCCAAATATTTCATTGCCTGAGGAAACATTCCTAGAAGCAGTCCAAAAGTCATTATCGCATAACTATTTCCTTGAGTTAGGTTATTTTTTGAAATAATAAAATCTAAGAGAAATACTAGAAAAAGTGTAATCAACAATTTAATACTAGCATTTAAAGCACTATTAAAATCATTAAAAAGTAATTTGTAATTTGTAATTGCAAAAAGTAAAACAATAAAAACCGCTACTATTATAAAGTTTATAGGCTTAGATTTACTAAAAATTCTTGTAATCATATAGAGATTGATTAAAAATATGCCACTTAAATTTTTATGCCTCTTTTTGGGCATAATTTCACTTAAATTTTGAACCAGATCAATGCTTGCTTAAAAATTTTATCTCATTCTGAATCAAAAATAACCTATAAAAATTCTAACCGCACATTTCCAACAGTCTCAATCTCTTTTTGTATTTTTGTAGTGTAAAATTATAAA
>Ga0316208_1003045_pt1 | contig 12633 bp, 11 predicted proteins | sample 3monopyrite_MG_FD_204944 | JGI IMG/M metagenome (GOLD analysis project Ga0316208, IMG submission 204944) | Microbial mat bacterial communities from mineral coupon in-situ incubated in ocean water Damariscotta River, Maine, United States -... | ecosystem: Environmental > Aquatic > Marine >... | reverse complement strand
TGATGATCTCTTTGGTCTTGGGCGTATCGACATCGATCTTATCAACGATGCGGACCTCGCTGTCGAGCAGCTTGGCAAGCAGCGCGTTGCGGTTTGCCTTGCGACGCATCTTCTTGGGCATGTCGAGGTGGAAATCGTCGCGGCGACGCTTCTTTGCAAACGAGTGACCACCGCCACGGAAGTGCGGCGGACGCTTGTCGCCGTGGCGAGCGTTGCCCGTGCCCTTCTGACGGTAGATCTTGGCACCAGAACCAGAAATTTCTGCCCGGGTCTTAGACCGGCCGGAGCCCTGGCGCAGGTTCGCGTGATAACGAACAAATGCCTGCTTGATGAGGGCGGGGTTGATCTTCCCACCGAGGGCTTTCTCGTCGATCGTCATCTGACCGACTTCGCTGCCCTGCATGTTGTAGACGGGGACATCCATGGGTGTCTTTTCCTCGTCCGACGCCTGACACGACGCAATGGCGTGCCTGGTTTGCCTAGCCGGTGACCTGCTCTTGCCAGCACGCCCCAACGGGCCCAACTGACTCCGGATTGCTCCGGTGCGGTTCACTCGGCATCGACTCGGCTGTCTTGGCCCGGGGAACACCCCCGGGACGCCGATGCTTGTGTTGTGCCCGTTGGTTTCGATGCCGATTCAAATCTGAATCGGTACGACCTTTCGAGCCCGCGGGATTGTGGTCCCAACGGTAAAAAATCAAACGCTCACAACCCCCTCAAACACCCGACGAAACCGCCGAGATTATCAGGGGGGGAGATGATATTAGCCAGCCGCGAGCTCCGCGGCGTTCTTTGCCTTTGTTTTATACAAACGAGTTGAAGGCCTAAGCACCACAACCCCCTTGTTGGGCCCGGGAACGGGCCCCTTCACGAGAATCAAATTCTTGTCGGCATCAATTCGGATGACATCAAGGCTCCGCATGGTCACACGTTCGTGACCCATGTGCCCAGACATCTTCTTGCCCTTCTTGATCCGGCCCGGACCACCGGCCTCTGAACCGTGCCCGCCGATCGAGCCGGGCGAACGGTGCTTCCGTTCGACGCCGTGTGTCGCTTGCTGACCTTTGAAGCCGTGCCGCTTCATACCGCCCGCAAAACCCTTGCCCTTGCTCGTCCCGGTCACATCCACATAGGCGATCTTGGCAAGCGCGTCGGCAGTCAGGACTTGCCCGACCTCGTACTCGCCGATTTCATCCGCAGAAACCGTGAACTCGCGGTGGTACCGCTTGGGCTCGCAACCGGCCTTCATGTCATGGCCGATCATAGGGATCGTCGAATTGCGGGCCTTCATATCCTCGAACCCGAGCTGGATCGCGTTGTAACCGTCAGACTCTTCGGTCTTTATCTGGGTCACAACGCACGGGCCGACTTCTATGGCAGTGACAGGCTTGCTGTACTTACCGTCCGTAAAGACACGCGTCATGCCGATCTTGATGCCAATGAGTGTGGGTGCCATCTGTTTGATCCGTCTTGGGCTGCGGGCCTGTGCCCGGGTGTTACTTTTCTTATCCGATACATCAGATGTCGAAACATCCACGAGAAACAAGACCGGAGGCCGGCCTATCGCCCCGTATCAGGCCTTGATCTTGACGAAAACGCCCGCGGGAACGACAAGGCGGTTGAGCGCCTCCACCGTCCGGGCGTTGGGCTCAATAATGTCAATAATCCGCTTGTGTGTCCGGATCTCGAACTGCTCACGGCTCTTCTTATCGACAAACGGACCACGCAGCACCGTGTACCGCTCGATCCGCGTCGGGAGCGGCACGGGGCCCTTCACCTTCGCGTTCGTACGCTTCGCGTGATCGACGATTTCCTTCGCCGACGCATCGAGAGCGATGTGGTCGTAGGCTTCCATGCGGATCCGGATGCGGGGGGCACTGCTCATAGCGGTCCAAGACTCCGTCGAGGTAGCCGCTCGGAGAAACGCGAAAAACCGCGTCCGCCCGGCTGACTCCCAGAACTTGCTTCGTGTTTACCCCGTTCAAGCCTAACTCAGGCAAGAACGACCCGACCCCGGCGCACAATGCCGAGTGTCGAGAAGCGAAGCATAGGGCATAACCTTGTAGAGTCAATCAGCCGCGATCGCCGAGTTTTTTTGCAGAACCTCCAACAGCACACCCAAAGCCTCAAATCCGGGGGCGAACGCACCGGGATACGCCTTCGCCGGGTAGCATATCTCATCAAGAATCGATCAGAGAACCAAGCCACCCCAGGCCCGCTTCAAAAGAGCCGGAATACTGAATCAAGAAACTCATTGGAGCATTGAACTCTATCTTCCTTCGATATAGGAGCATCTCACGCGTGAACCCGATCCAAACCCGAACTCAGCCAATTCATAACATCCGGCACACGGCATGCCGAGCGCTGCCGTGCCCGGCCGTTCTTTTTCTCGCGCTCTTTATCTTGAACACATCAATGGTCTCAGCAGAGCCCGCCTTCGGCCCCCCAGATCCAGATGTCATCCAATTCGGCTCCGAAACCGCAGAACTCCAGAGCGTGGGCCTCAAACTGGGTCTTCCAGTCGGAAGCAAATCCACCATCCAAACCATCGGCGGCCGGATCACCGTCGGCGTCATCCTCCCCGACCAGCTCGGCTCCGTCCTCATGCAAGTCCGAGACACCGCGGGCAAAAAACGTTCTGTGCTTGACATGGAACGCGCCGTCCTCCGCCGCACGCTCTATCGAACACTCTCAGACGAACGCCTCGACCGCGTGATCGATTTCCAATTCGAAACCCAGGCCGGCGTTAGCCTAGGCAGAAGCCTCGCGATCCCGTGCGCGGGGCGGATCGTCCGACCCTTCTACGTTTTTCTCAGCGACGACAGCCCCGAACCCATGCGAGGCTTCGGCGTCATCCCGATCGATATCGACCGATTCGTCTTCTTCCAACTCGCCTGCTCTAGCACCACATTCGAACGATCGAGGCAAGTGTTTGAACTCATGCTCGGGTCCGCAACCATCGCCGAAACCGAGAAAATCGATACCGAGAGAGGCTCGCTCATCGCGGCCGGCGCAAAGGCGCTCGCCGCCCTCAGTGAATCCAACTATTCGAGCATCATCTCCGATATCCCAGACGGTTTCGAACGGATCTATCGCCCCGCTACTCAAAGCCCGCCGGCCGACGAACAAGAAGTCGGCTACCGGCGCGTCCGAGCATGGATCGGCTCAATCGAAGACATCGAAACCGGCAAGCCCGATCCTGAAGGCCCTGCGAACGGCTACCTGCTCCGCATCGATGGCTCCGTCCTGCTCGACGACGGCCTGGGCAGCACAAACCGCGCCGATAGCCGCGCCGTGTATTACCTCTCCATGGACCGCAACCAGGAGTCATGGAAGGTCGACATGTCGGTCCATTCTGAAGGCAGGACCGAGCCAGAAGTCTGGAGCGAGATCGGCATGCGCGTCGGCAATTCAATGAGCGTCCAAGTCACAAATTCAAAGCGTGAATCTTCGACCCTCCGCCCTTCGATCGGTGAAGCCGGCTACATCAGCCGGCTCGAAGCCGCGATCCTCCCAAAACTGCTAATCCACGCGGGAAACCCGGGCGATTTCGCCTTCTACGCCTACGACCAGACCGCCGAGGTCAACCGCCTCCGAACCGTCAATCTCAATCGCGACCATGACCGCCCCGGCATCTGGATGATCAAAACCGACATCTCCGAGAACCAATCAGAGCAAGCCGAATTCAACAACTACGGCCGTCTGATACGCTCCGAAACATCCAAAGGCTTGCTGAAGCGGCCCATCGAGTTTGACCGGCTCTACAAGATATGGAACGCCAAGGGTCTCCCGCTAGATTGATCGCGCACAAATCCGAACCATCAAGCAGCAACGCCGCTGCACCAGGAGTTTGCATGAGAGTTTCTTTCCCAGCCATGATCCCATCGCTCGCACTCGCACTCGCACTCATCCCGCTCCTCGGCTGCAACACAGCACAACAGGCAACCGGCAAATATGCCATCATCGATGGAATCCACACCGATGTCCCGGCAATCCCGATGGGCAATCAACAAACGATCAACCGGATCCTCAAAGAAGCAAAGACCAACAGCCAGATCATCGACATCCTGACCGAACTCTGCGAAACCCACGGCTCACGACTCACCGGCTCAACCGCCTGCGAAAACGCGAACAACTGGGCAATGGCAAAGTTCGAATCATGGGGCCTCTCAAACCCCAGACTCATGCAATGGGGCACGATAGACGCCCGGTTTGATCGACTCGATTCGGTCGGCGAAGCCGTCAAAGAAACCCAAAGCAGCGGCGATGAACAGGATGACCAGAATGTAGACGATCAGCCCCAATGGGAATCCATCCGCGCCTTCGAGTTCACGACCCTGAGCTGGACGCGCGGAACCAACGGCCCTGTTGTCGGGCGGGCCATCAAAATGCCCGAATCCCTCGATGATTTCGGATCAAACGCCGAGTCATACGCCGGCGCCTGGGTCCTGCTCCCCGCGACGTATTCATCTCGACGGGGCGGGCGAGGCGTAGGCTTTTCTATGCGTGAACGCAACAATCTTTGCAATGAGATCCGAACAGGCAAGTACGATCCGTTCGCCGAATCCGAGGCCGAAACCTGGGCCGGTACGGTAACGTTCGATGATGAAAAATTCGATCTGATTTTTCTGCCCGATCGTGACGACGCGGAAAATATTGCCGGCGGCACCATGTCGATCCCGGGCATGCACGAAAGCCCGGTTTCCGACGTCTTCCATAACAAAGACATCCTGTCGTTCGCATGGGAAAACCCGCACGAAAAATCAACACTCAAACTCACAATCGACGGCAAATCAATAACCGGCACCGCTTCAGATCAGCACGCGATCCACCTCGAACAAACGGCCGGACCGGACAAGCACGCCAACACCCGCCCCGGCGACCAGATCCTTCAGCGCGTCCTCGAAGCCGGGCCCGCCGGTTTCATCTCAGCTTCGACCGACGAACGCGTCTGGACAACCAGGCCCAACGGCTGGCGCGACACTGACCCAGCAGCACTGCCCGCCGACATCGAAGTTCTGATCCGCAGATCCGATTACGATTTTCTCAACTCCCGAATCGCCGACGGCGAACCCACTCACGTCCGCTTCGACCTCCCCCACAATCTCAAAGCCGGTCCGATCCCCGTCTACAACACCATCGCCGAGATCACCGGTTCCAAGTACCCAGATGAAGTCGTCATCGTCTCGGCACATCTCGATTCGTGGGACGGCCCGATGAGCCTAGGCACAACCGACAACGGGACCGGCTCTTCGGTCGTCCTCGAAGCCGCACGCCTGCTCAGCGTCGCAAACGCAAAGCCGGATCGGACGATCCGATTTATCCTCTGGACCGGCGAAGAGCAAGGCCTGCTCGGCTCGACCGCATACGTCAAATCGCTCAGCGAAGACGAACGCTCTAAAATCAGCGCCGTATTCGTCGACGACGGCGGCACAAACTACGAAGGCGGGATCCCCGCAGCAGACGCGATGGTCGATTATCTCGCCGCCGCGACCGCCGCGGTCAACGGCCAGTTCTTCAGCGAAACCGACGACAAATGGCTCGATGTCAACATCCGCTCCACCGGCGATAAAATCAAAACCCACAGCGGGTCCGACCACGCTTCGTTCAACAAAGTCGGAATCCCCGGCTTCTACTGGGATGAAGTCGGGCGAGCAGACTACCGGGCCGGCTGGCACACGCAAAACGATCGTCTCGACCTCGCCATCCCCGAATACCTGCAACAATCCTCCGTGTGCATGGCTATCACCGCGTACAACCTCGCCTGCGCACCAAACCTGCTGCCACGCGAATCCGATAAACCCAGCGAGCCGATCGTGGCGGGTACACTCGAAGCGGCCCCCGCAAATGTGAACTAAGGGCCAGAGCCGATAGAGAGACATATGGCGATCGACCGTCTGATATCACCCGAGCAGATCGACGCGCCATCGGCTTCACTCCCCGATGGCGAAGGCGATGTAAACTGGGCGCTCCGTCCCACCAAAATGGACGAATACGTCGGACAGCCCGAACTCATCGAAAGGCTCTCAATCGCCATCGACGCGGCAAAGGGCCGAGGCGACGCGCTCGAACACCTCCTGCTCCACGGCCCGCCCGGTCTCGGCAAAACCACGCTCGCCTACGTCGTCGCCGCGGAAATGGGCACCAAGGTCTACACAACTTCTGGACCCGCACTCGCGCGTGGCACAGATCTTGTCGGGGCCCTCACCCGCCTCGAACGCGGCGACATCCTGTTCATCGACGAGATCCATCGCCTCCCAATCGCGGTCGAAGAGTTCATCTACCCCGCGATGGAAGACTTCCGCATCGACGTCCCACTCGACACCGGGCTCAACGCACGCACGGTCCAGATCAAGTGCAAACCGTTCACACTCATCGGCGCAACCACCCGCGCCGGCCTGCTCAGCTCGCCGCTCCGCAGCCGATTCGGGCTCGCACACCACCTCAAGTATTACGATTTGAGTGATCTCGAATCGATCCTCACCCGATCCAGCGGCCTGCTCGGCCTCGCCCAACCCGCCAGCGAGGGGCTCTGTGCCATCGCGGCGCGCTCAAGAGGCACCCCCCGAATCGCAAACCGCCTGCTCCGCCGCGCCCGAGACTACGCCCAGGTGCGCGCATCAGGCGTCATAGATCAATGCATCGTCACCCAAGCCCTCGAACTCGAAGGCGTCGATCACCTCGGACTAGACGAACTCGATCGCGCTTACCTACGAACCATCGGCACAATCTTCGCCGGCGGCCCCGTCGGTGTCGAAGCCGTTGCCGCGACTATGAACGAAGACGCCGGGACACTCGAAGATGTCCTCGAACCCTACCTCCTCCAGATCGGCTTCCTCGCGCGCACAAGGCGCGGCCGGATGCTGACCGGCGCCGGCGCAAAGCACCTCGGCGGCAACGCCAAAGCCGCCGCAGATCCAAACCCATCGAATGACGACGGGCTTTTCATCAAATAACTTTCTACCGTTTCCTACTACCGCAAATCAACAAAGCCCATCAAACAGGCTCCGGCTCCGCGATCACTGCAACTCCGTGCGATTACTTCTTGCTCGACATCGTCTCGCGGTCCTTCTCTTCGAGAAAGAGAATGCAGCCGCAAGACGGGCACTGGGTGATGCTGCCATGGCTAAGCAGCGAACTCATAGCCTCGACCGGCACCAGCATCATGCAAGCGCCGCAATGAAACTCAAGCCGTTTCCGATCCGCGATCTCGATCGCGGCCATCGCATCTTCATCGAGCCGTTCCAGAAGATCAACATAAGTCGAGAGCGCACCCGTCGGCACATCCTCGGCGATTTCCACCCGCTCAGCCTTGAGCGCCGCGAGCTGATCGCGGATCTCATCGGCCCGCTGCGTGCGCTCCGATTCTGCAATTGTTTTGACCTTCGACCGCTCGTCCGTCTGGGCAGAAAGTGTTTCCTGCTCCGCCTCTAACGCCTCGATCTTTTCCATCAACTCGAGCGCACTCGATTCGAGTTCCGCCTTCTTATCCTTGAAGGTGTTCACCTCGGCCAGCAGCGCCTTGTACTCCTTGTTCGTACTGGCGCTGTTCATCCGCTCGCGAAGCAACTCAATATGCTCTTCGTGCTGGGCAGATTCACCCTCCGCATCCGCCTGGGTCGCCTTCATCTGTCGGATCTGGCTCGCCACCAGAGTCGCACGCTTCGAGAGCGATTCGATCTGTGTGGTCTGCTGACCGAGGAACGCCTCGGCCCCGCGGAGCCTCGATTGCAGACCCTCGATTTTTCGATCGACTCGGTATACCCGCAGGAGCTTCTCGGTCACCGTCATCTGTGTCCCTCTTTTGGAGCGTGGAACCTCAAGTGTAGCAGTCATCCAAGCCCGAGGTTGGTTTCTCATACAATCGCTAACGGAAGAAGCCAATACGCGACCGGAGCCGCGAGCAAAATCGAATCAACAACATCCAGAACCCCGCCAAACCCAGGGATCGCCCCGCCAGAATCCTTCGCACCCGCGTCCCGCTTCAGAACGCTCTCAAGCAGATCGCCCGCCTGACCAGCAATCGCAAACACCCCGCCCAACAAAACCCCAGGCAGCACCCCCGGTCGACCCTCAATACCAAACACGCCAAGCAACGCCGCTCCGCCGGCCCCGATCCCCCCGGCAAACAAAACCGCACCAAGCAAACCCTCCCACGTCTTCCCGGGAGAAAGCCAAGGCACCAATTTGTGACGCCCGATCAGGCTACCAAGCGTATAAGCACCAATATCGCTCGACTTGGTCACCAACAAAACCCAGAGAACAACCCAGACATCGTGCTCACGCCGAAGCGTCACAACATACCCCAGCATCAACCCAAGAATGCAAAATGAAAGCAGGCTCCCGCCCGCGGCCGCGATCATCCCATCCGTCGTCTTGTTCCGACCATAAAAAATCATCGCCCCGACAAGCACCGCCGCCACGCTCATCGTCACAACCGCACCGCCAGTCACCCCGCTGTACGACTCCGGCACAAACGCCGACACCAAAAGCCCGACAATCGTCACCGTACAAGTAAAGAACGTCGAAGCAAGGATGCCCACCCGGCGAAGCAACCCCGCCAGTTCACTCGCCGCCAATCCCGCGATCAAAATCAGCGCCGGCGCAAGAATCATTCCGGGAGGGAGCGTCCGACCCGAATCGTTGATCTGAATAGTGTCGAGCCACCCATCGACAAACCCGCCCGCAAACGCGAGCAGAATCATCATCGGGCCGGAGAGGAGTCGGTATCGGAGCACAGATCATCCGGTTGGGCGGGAAAAGAAAAACACGATCGAGGAGCAGGTTAGCGTGGTTCTGTTGTGGGTGCCGACGCCGGCGAAGAAGAAAGCCCCCCAAACCGACGATCACGAGTTGAAAAATCCTCGATCGCGCCGGCCAAACCTTCAGCATCAAAGTCCGGCCAGAGCGTGTCGGTCACGATCAACTCGGTATACGAAAGCTGCCAGAGCAAGAAATTACTCAGCCGTCGGCTCCCACCTGTGCGAATAAACAGATCCGGGTCCGGCAAATCCGGGGCATACAACGCACCCGCAACATCAGCCTCGCAGATCGAATCCGGGTCGATCTCCCCCGCAGCCGCGGCCCGAGCAAGCCTGCGCACCGCATCCGTAATCTCCGTCCGCGAACCGTAATTCAATGCAAGACAAAGCGTCGGCCCGGTACACGATGCCGTCCGCGCCTCCATCGCCGCCAACGCTTCTTGCACATCTTCGGGCAAGTCCGACCGCCGCCCGATCGTGCGCACACGGATATTTTCTTCTCTCAGTGATTCCATCTCGCCGCTGCAATACTCGATGCAAAGGCTCATCAACGCGTCGATCTCATCCGCCGGCCGTTTCCAATTTTCACTCGAAAACGAGTACAGCGTCAGAACCTCCACCCCAAACTTCCCGCATGCTTGGATGATCTTCCTCGCAGCCTCCGCGCCCGCACGATGCCCGTGCGTCCGAGGTAGCCCCCGCTGCTGCGCCCACCGCCCGTTGCCGTCCATCACCACCGCGATATGCCGCGGCACCGTCCTAATCTCATTCGTGCTCATGGTTCCATCCCGGCGTGGGTCGCCGCGGACATCCCTTCTGTAATCGTCTGCGCCCGGTCCGGCCCGACGCTGATCAGCGATGCCCGGACACCTAAAAACGATTCGATTTTCTCAACGTACGCCAGAGCCCCAGCCGGGAGTTCGCCCCGTTCCGTGATCCCCGTGATTTCTTCCCCAAAGCCCGAAAGAGTCTCATACACAGGCACAACGCGCCCAAGATCCTCGGCGTCAGGCGTGAACCGATCCGTGCGCACGCCCCCGATCTCATACGCCGTGCAGACCCGCAACTCATCAAACCCAGCCAGCACATCCAGCAGCATCACCGCGATCTCCGTCACGCCATTTATCATGCACGAATACCGAAGCGCAACCAGATCAAGCCAACCCACCCGCCTAGGCCTACCCGTCGTCGTCCCAAACTCACGACCCCGTTCGCGGATCCGCTCGCCCGTCGAATCGCACAACTCCGTCGGCATCGGCCCACCACCAACCCGTGTCGAATACGCCTTGAGAACACCGATCACGCGATCGATCCGATGCCCCGGCACACCCGACCCCGGCCCGGCCCCGAGCACGCACGAATTCGAACTCGTCACAAACGGGTACGTCCCATGATCAACATCCAGCAGCGTCGCGTTCGCGCCCTCAAACAAGACCCTCTGCCCGGCATCGAGCGCATCATGCACAAGGTACGTCGTGTCCGTGATCCGATCGCCCAGCCGGCGTCCGTGTTCCAAGGCCTCTTTGATGATCGATTCAGGATCAAACGGCTCCCACTCAATCCCGTTCGACGCCGCCAGCCCCGCAAACAGAGCATTCTTCATCGTGCACGCAAGCTCAACCTTCCGGCCGAGCACCTCAGGGCGCAACAGATCCCCCATCCGAACCCCAGTCGCCCGCGTCACCTTGTCGGCGTAGCAAGGACCTATCCCCCTACGCGTCGTCCCGATCTCCTGGCTCGTCCCCGCTCCCACCCGAGTCCCAAAACTCCCCGATGCAAGCAGATCCTCGCGCAGCCCATCCTCGGCCTTGTGATACTCAAGCACAACATGCGCCCGGCTCGAAACCTTCAGCCCCCCCGTATCGAGCCCCCGCGCTTCCAGACCTTCGATTTCTTCCAATAGCCGTTCAGGGTCAACAACAACCCCATTCCCGATAACCGTCGTCGCCCCGGGCGCGAGGATCCCCGATGGAACCAGGTGCAGCGCAAACCGCTCACCCCTCACCACTACAGAATGCCCCGCGTTCGCGCCGCCGTTATACCTGACAATCAAATCGTGCTGACGAGCGAGCAGATCGACCAGTTTGCCCTTGCCCTCGTCGCCCCATTGGAGCCCCACAACGGCCGTGCACTGCGGTAAATTCTCGGGCATACCTGCACCCTCCGAGCAATCAGAACATCCGGATCAGGCCCCGACAAAGGGCACCTTCCAGCACCAACATTAGTGTGTCCGCTTCCCCGGCGCAGCCACAAAGTCCGAATACTCCACGCGCAATCTTCGCATGCCGCTCAGCCGCGATGCGCCCACCTCAACCAAACACGCCCGCTCGAGTCGATCGTCTCGCTCGCCGATGCAGGATTTGATCTCTATTTTTGGGAGGCGAATCATGGCAGCCGGTTCCGTCAAAATCATGTGCCCGAAACTCACATGCCGCAAGATCCTCGCGGTCCCCGAGGTCGCACGCGGCAAAACCGTCCGCTGCAAGGCCTGCGGCACCTGCATCAGGGTGCCCGAAAAGGCCCCCGAATCCGCCTCCGCAGCCAAGCCCGAATAACCACACTATCCAGATCAATCAGCCTCAGAGCGGCGGCTGCCCGCCCACATCATCATCATCAAAATCAAAGTCGAACGCGACCACGCTGCTGCCGTCGCTGCTGGCCGGAAGCCCGCTGATCCCGTCCATCAATCCCGATGATGTCGGTGCAGAATCATCCCCCGGCCCCGCCTGCTGCTTCGCCTGACCAGCATTCACAGCCGCCGGCTCAGCAGCACCACCGGGCGTCGCAGCCACGAATAACGCCGCAGCATCAAACCCGCCCGGCTCACCCCCGAGCTGCACCAGAAACACCACAGGCCCGATCGCGATCAGATCACCAGCCTCAAGGCGTTTCTCAATCACCTTCACACCATTCACATACGTCCCATTGCTCGACCCCAGATCCTTGATCACCGGGGTCGTCTCCTCGTAATGAACCTCGCAATGCTTCCGCGACACTTCACCAGAGCGGATACGCATCTGACAGCCCGTATGCCTGCCGATAAGCGTCTGTTCGCGTTCAATGGGCACCGGCGTCGTCTTCCCGTCGGCCTGCAATCGAATAAGTACAAAGTCCACGCGGTCTATCCTTCCCAAACTCTGGGCCCCACCCCCGGCAACGCCGGGTACGCGCGAGACGACCCCCCTGCCGGAAAGGACATCCCTGTCCCACAATACACTCAAAGTCCTCGATGAGCAATCCTCAAACTCCGAGCCCGGCCCGACCCCAGACACCCTCCCCATCGCTCGGCCCGCGCGATCCCTCTACATCCACATCCCTTTCTGCTTCCATAAATGCCACTATTGCGATTTCTACAGCATCGTCGACCAACAAGACCGCGCCGCCGAGTTCACCCAATGCCTCTGCAAAGAAATCGCTGCCTCAGCCCCGTGGGCCCGCTCTCAAACCCGCCAGATCCCACTAAATTCGATCTTTGTCGGGGGCGGCACCCCAACCCTGCTCCCACCAAACCTCTGGAAAATCCTCCTCAAAGCCCTGCACGCCGCGTTCGATCTCTCCCAAATGGGCCCCAACGCCCAAGGCGAGTTCTCCGTCGAATGCAACCCAGAAACCGCAACCCCGGAACTCATGCAAACCCTCGCCCAAGGCGGCGTCAATCGCCTCAGCATCGGTGCTCAATCCTTCAACCAAAAACACCTAAAAGCACTCGAACGCTGGCACGACCCCGCAAACGTCGCCCGCACCATCGCACTCGCAAACGCCGCGGGCATCATGCGAACAAGCCTCGATCTCATCTACGCCATCCCCGGCCAATCAATCGCCGACGCAATCTCCGATATCGACACCGCCGCCAACCTAGGCGTAGAACACA
>Ga0316208_1003043_pt1 | contig 12642 bp, 11 predicted proteins | sample 3monopyrite_MG_FD_204944 | JGI IMG/M metagenome (GOLD analysis project Ga0316208, IMG submission 204944) | Microbial mat bacterial communities from mineral coupon in-situ incubated in ocean water Damariscotta River, Maine, United States -... | ecosystem: Environmental > Aquatic > Marine >... | reverse complement strand
CCAAGAGATTGGCATAGATGGCGTTGGAGACATGGGTGAAGTCTCGTGTTTGTCCGCCATCGCCGAAGATTGTGGGGGCTTGGTTGTTGAGGTAGCGGTCGAGAAATGCGGGGACGACTGCGGCGTAGGTGGAGTCTGCGGCTTGTCGTGGGCCGAAGATATTGAAGTATCGGAGGCATGCCGTATCGAGGCCGTAGCAGGTGGACCATGATCTGCAGAGGGATTCGCCGGCGAGTTTGGCTGCGGCGTAGGGGGATTCTGGCTCTGGTGCTTGTGATTCGAGTTTGGGGAGGGTTGGGTTGTCGCCGTAGGCGGAGGAGGATGCAGAGTAGATGAGTCGTTCGGCGCCGGCTTTGTGCGCTGCGCTGAGGACGCGCATGGTGCCTGTCGCGTTGACGACCCAGGTGCGGGCGGGGTCTTCGACTGATTTGGGGACTGAGCCGAGGGCAGCGAGGTGGAAGACGAATCGGGCGCCTTCGACGGCTGCGCCTAGGGAGATGGGATCGAGAATGGAGCCCTGGATGAATCGGAGTTGTTCTGGATGGGATTCGATTTGGGTGGCGATCTGGGAGGGGTCGGAGTTTGAGAGGTCGTCGATGACGGTGATACGCGTACCGAGTTGGAGGAGTGCGTCGATGAGGTGGCCACCGATGAAGCCGGCTCCGCCGGTGACGCAGACGAGGGTGTTGCGGAGTTTGGGGGAGAGGTGTTGGGATTGTTTTTCGTTGAGCCAGGTCATGTGCATGTATTGTACATACAGAAAGAGGGCGGGTCATTGTGATGACCCGCCCTTTGGATTGAATGGGGGAGGAATTGGGGGTTTAGGAGTTAGATTATGGGCATCCTTGGCTATAAGCGGCGAGGAATGCGGAGACATCGAGGAAGTTGAAGCTGTCATCGTTGATGAAATCAGGAGGTCAATAGGCCAGGCGGATGCCGAAGACGAGTTGGAGGTCGTCGGTGCTTGAACCGGCTTGCTGGGCGATGTTGGCGGTTTCGCCTAGGAGGGTGAGGTAGTTGAGCCCGACATAAGGGGCGAACTCTCGGCGGATCTCGTAGCGGAGTCGAAGTTCCATACTCAGGTCGTTGAATCCGCTGGCGAGCCCCCACTCGGTATTATCGGCAGTGGCGAGGTTGATCTCTGATCGAGGTTGGAGGGCGAGTTTTTGGGTGATGTAGATGTCGTAGGAGGCGGTGAGTCGGGCGAGCAGGTCGCCGTCTTCGGTGAGGAAGAGGACGGGTTCGAGTTCGAACTTGTAGGGGGAGAGCCCTTGGAGCCCGAGCACCAGCGATGTCCGATTTTTTGAATCGCCTGGGCCCCAGGTGTTTTCGTATCGCAATCCGGCTTGGAGGAACCAGAAGGGGGAGATTGGTTTGGCGTAGAGTGCTTGGAACTCGGTCTCGCCGTCGTTTGGGCCGTCGGGGGCGGCGACGCCTTCGGATTTCCACCAGAACTTGTGATCGTCGTTTCCGATCCAGCCTTGGGCATCCCAAGCGAATTGGTCGGATTGATCGTCAGAGGTGCGGAACTCGAACTGTTCGATGAGGGTGAAGACGAGGGTGAGGTTATCGTCGATGGGCTCGGGCCAAGATTCTGGGGGGGCCGCGGCGGCTGTTTTGAGTGCTTCGTCGATGGTTGTGCCTTCGATCAATGGGGGGGCTTCGTATGGGGACGCTTTGTCTTGCGCAGCGTGTTGGGCATGCTGGGCGTTGGCGGTTGGGGAGATGAAGAGCAATGCGCCAACCAAGGCGGGGGGCATGAGCAGTTGATTGTTCATGAGAAGATTTCCTCATCGAGTGATTTGACGACGGCGACGGTGCGGAACATGCCCATGTCCATGTGGTAGAGCAAGTGGCAGTGGAAGGCCCATCGTCCGGGGGCATCGACGGAGATGTCGACGGTGAGGAGTTCGCCGGGTTTGATGCTTACGGTGTGTTTGCGTGGGTTGTCGTCGTTGTTGCCTCCGGCGTAGAGGTCCATCCACATGCCGTGGAGGTGGATGGGGTGGTCCATCATGGTGTCGTTGATCATGTTCATGCGGAGCCGTTCGCCATAGACGAATCGGATGGGCTCTGCCTCTGAGTATTTGAGCCCGTCAAAGCCCCAGATGTATCGTTCCATGTTGCCGGTAAGGTGCAGGTCGATCTCGCGTGTGGGGGCTTGTCGATCGGGGAGCGTTTCAAGACAGCGCAGGTCTGCATAGGTGAGCACGCGGTGCCCATCGTTGCCGAGCCCAAGCCCTGGTTCTGCGTAGCGTCTTCGGGGCATCATGGCGATCATGGAGGTGGCGATGCCGTGCTTGTCTGAGGAGTGCATGATGGATTCGGGGAGGTTTTCGGTGGGCAAGGGCATGTTCTTCATGGCGTTCATGGGTTTGGACTTCATATCTGATTTCATATCCATGCCTGGCATTGATCCATTTTGAGGCTTGGTTTTGGCGTTTTTTTTGTTCATACCAGCCATGCCGGCCATGCCGACATCGGCCATCGTGCGCATCGCGCGGGCTCGGCGGGCGGGTATTTGGGCCTGCATCCCTTCGCGAGGGGCGATGGTGGCGCTGGTGAAGCCGCTGCGGTCCATGGTTTCGGCGAACATGGTGTAGGCGCGGTCATCGGGGAGGGTGACGATGACATCATAAGTCTCAGCGACGGCGACGCGGATTTCGTCGGTCTCGACAGGTTTGATGTTCTGTCCGTCGACGGCGACGACGGTCATGGGGAGCCCGGGGATGCGAAAGTCGAAGTAGGTCATGGTGGCCGAGTTGATGATTCGTAGGCGGATGCGCTCCCCTGGATTGGCGATGGCGGTCCAGTTTTCGTCGCTTGTGTGCCCGTTGAGGAGGTAGGTGTAGGTCGCGCCGGTGATGTCGGCGATGTCGGTGGGGTCCATACGCATCGCGTCCCACTTGAGGCGTTGTGAGATCGTATCACTGAACCCGTTGCGTTTTGCATCGGTGATGAAGTTGGTGAGGGTTGGGCGTTGGTAGTTGTCGTAGCCGCTGAATTTTTTGAGTTTTTTGAGGATGGCATAGGGATCGCGGAACATCCAATCGGAGAGGTTGATGACATACTCGCGGTCTGCCTGAATCGGGTCAGTGTCTGCGGGTTCGACGATGAGTGCACCGAAGTGGCCGAGTTGTTCTTGGAGTCCTGTGTGGCTGTGGTACCAATAGGTCCCGTTCTGGCGGAGTTGGTAGCGGTAGACGAAGGTTTCACCGGGGGCGATCCCTGGGAAGCTCACTCCGGGGACGCCATCCATTGGTGCGGGGAGGATGATGCCGTGCCAGTGGATGGAGGTACTCTGGTCTGGGAGTTCGTTGCGGACATGGATTTCGACATTCTGTCCTTCGCGCATGCGCAGGGTTGGACCGGGGAGCGAGCCGTTGATGGTGATCGCGGATTCGGTGCGTCGTCCTGCAACGATCGTGGGTGTTCGTCCGACGACGAGTTGGAGCGGGCCCGAAGTTGGGACATCGATAATCGGGGGCGAGCCGGCAAGGGTGGCGGCGGAAAGTGTGGTGGTGCTGGCATGTGCTTGTGCGAGGCGGGCGATGGCGAGCCCACTGGCAGCGGTGATGGCGGTGGTTTTGAGGAACTGGCGTCTTGTTTGGTCCTGTGCTCGATACCGTACTTGCTGCTCGATGAGTTGTTCGATATGGTTCATGTTCACCCTTCGCGTAGTGGATTCGGTAATGCCTTGGCACCTCCACTCTATTCGAAATCGAGTTTGGATGCGAGGTATTCCATTGATATTGAATACATGTAAAGAAAACGCCAACTGGGTATTAAAACACCACCCGTGATTCGGTGGCTTGGGAGAAAGCATTCAAATAACTTATGGGCAGCCGGCTCCGTAGGCGGATAGGAAGGCGGAGACATCGAGGAAGTTGAAGAGGCCGTCGGGCTCGAAGTCGGCGATGGGGTCTTGGTTGCCGTAGGCGGTGAGGAATGCGGAGACATCGAGGAAGTTGAGGTCGCCTTCGCCGGTGAGGTCCGCCGCGCAGCTCTCCTGAAGCAACGCGATGATTCGGTTTGCCGCCACCCCGTCGACTTGGCTGAAGCCACCGCCGATGATCAGGGAATCTCCCTCGCCGGTGTCATAGGCAATACCGGTAAAGATGCTGCCATCGACGCTTGTAGTCACCCCGTCCCATGTTGTGCCATTCCACTTGGCAATACCTGCGGCGGCATTGGCCCCTGAGTTTAAGAAGTTGCCCAGCGCGAAGAGCGCCTCTCCGGAGCCATCATTGAAGACAACGAGTTCGTGGACATCGCCGTCGAAGCCATTGCCCATTGAGGACCAAGAGACGCCGTCCCATTTGGCAATATTCCGAGACACGGCTGCGCCTGCTGCGAGGTTGAATCGGCCGCCGACATAGAGTGCCGGGCCGCTGCCATCGTCCCAGGTGGCCATATGCAATATTTGTGCAAAGCCGCTTGTACGCGAGAGACCACTGTCCATGGCTGTCCATGAAGTGCCATCCCACTGGGCAATATTGAGGGCGGCGACCCCTCCAATGGTCAGAAAGCGTCCGCCGGCGAAGAGAAGATTTCCTGAGCCGAGGTCTGCTTGGTGTAGGTCAAGAACGATCAGGGGGACCGCCCCGCCGATGGTCCCACCAACACCGGTGTATGTTGTGCCGTCCCACTTGGCGATATGGTCGAGGTCCGGGTTGCCGTTGAGATCGCCGTAGTTGCCTGCGATGTACAGTTGCTGCCCCGTAGCCCCATCGTCGTAGACTTCAAGATCCCAGAAGGAGTTCAGAAATATCTCGGATTGCGCATCCATGCTGTTCCATGCTAATCCGTCCCAACGGGCGAGTTTCGCCGAACCAGCAACACTACCGGCTGTGTTGAAGTATCCAGCGGCGACCAGGTTGCCCTGAAAGCTCTTGATCGAGTTGGTATACCCACCCTGAAGCCCGCCTCCAACGGGTTGCCATGTTGAACCGTCCCATCGCGCCACCTGAGCCCCGCTACCACCCCCGCCAATGATACTGAATGAACCGGCTGCGAAAAGTGATTCTCCTGACCCGTCGTCATGAACCGCCAGTGAAGCGACATACGAACCAGAGAACCCCGGATCGCCGAGCGTGTCTGATAGGTCTTGGGCGTGTGCATGCCCGACTGCTGCAATGAGAATCATCGCCATTGTGGTAGAAGTCTTTGTGTGTGTCATAGTCTCTCCTCGGGTTGGTGGAATAAAATCTGTATAAGAAAATAATACATCAAAACATCTCGTGACCGAGTAGAATTCTGGAAAGCATACACAAATTTGTTTTACACGCGATGAGAAAGAGCGGGCCTTGCATGCTGACCATTGACCGCCTGTTTCTCGCGGTCGTTTGAAAAATAGCCGATTTCAAACTATTATCCGCCGCCAATTGATAAAAACACCCACGATTTCGCGGGTGATCGAGTGCGTGCATCGATAAGATTTACCCGTTCCAGCCGGCTTTGAAGTTGTTGAGGGCTTCTTCGAGCTTTGTTGCGAGCTCGTCGTTGATGGAGAGGTCGTTGTTGAGTTGGTCCCAGATGGCTTTGCCGCTGGTTTGAAAATATTCGTGCATGTCTTTCTCAAACTGAGCAACCTTGGTCAGGTCAACAGTATCAAGGAAGCCCTTGGTACCGGCATAGATTGAGATGGTTTGGTCGACCACATTGAACGGGACATATTGGGGCTGCTTCAGGAGTTCAACCATGCGGGCACCGCGATCGAGCTGGGCCTTGGTGGCCTTGTCAAGGTCGGTCCCGAGCTGGGCGAATGCTTCGAGCTCGCGGTAGGCGGCGAGGTCGAGGCGGAGAGAGCCGGCGATCTTCTTCATCGCCTTGATCTGTGCGGCACCGCCTACGCGGGAGACCGAGATACCGACATTAATCGCTGGGCGAACGCCCGAGAAGAAGAGTTCTGGTTCGAGGTAGATTTGGCCATCGGTGATGGAGATTACATTGGTGGGGATGTAGGCCGAGACATCGCCTTCTTGGGTTTCGATAATGGGAAGGGCGGTCAGGGAGCCGGCACCGTTCTCTTCGGAGAGTTTGGTGGAGCGTTCGAGGAGGCGTGAGTGCAGGTAGAACACATCGCCTGGGAATGCTTCGCGGCCTGGAGGACGACGGAGGAGGAGTGACAACTGGCGGTAGGCCACGGCCTGCTTGGAAAGGTCGTCGTAGACGCAGAGGACATGCTTTGGATATGGCGAGCCATTGGACATGGTCTTGCCTTCTTCTTTACCAGTCCACATGAAGTGTTCGCCCATGGCGGTGCCTGAGTACGGGGCGATGTATTGGAGTGGGGCGGGGTCTGATGAACCGGCGTTGACGACGATGGTGTAGTCCATCGCGCCTGCGTCTTTGAGGGTCTGGACGACGGCTGCGACGGTGGATTCTTTTTGGCCGACGGCGACATAGACACAGACGACGGCGTCTTTGGTGCCCCAGTATTGTTTCTGGTTGATGATCGCGTCGATGGCGACGGCGGTCTTGCCGGTTTTGCGGTCGCCGATGATGAGTTCGCGTTGGCCACGGCCGACGGGGATCATGGCGTCGATGGCTTTGATGCCGGTTTGGAGTGGTTCATGGACTGGTTGGCGTGCGGCGATGCCCGGGGCGATGATGTCGACCATTGCGGTTTCGGTGGCGTTGATTTCGGCTCCGCCGTCGATGGGGACACCGAGGGGGTTGACAACGCGGCCGAGCATGGCTTCGCCGACGGGTACGGAGAGGAGATTGCCGGTGGCTTTGACGGTATCGCCTTCTTTGATGGCGAGGTAGTTGCCAAAGACAACGGCACCAACGGTGTCTTCTTCGAGGTTCATGACCTGGCCCATGACGGCGCCGTCTTTGGTTTCGAATTCGATGAGTTCTGATGCTTTGGCTTTGGAGAGGCCGTAGATACGGGCGATGCCGTCACCGACTTCTACGACTCGTCCGACCTCGGAGATTTCGAGTTGAGAGGAGAAGTTTTCGATTTCTTGCTTGATGACGCTGACGATTTCGTCGGTCTTGATCTTCACGGGTGGCTCCCTGATCGTCCTGATTGGACGGTTTTATCTTGTCTGTATCGCGGAAGAAACTGGTCAGCGATTGCCTGCTCCGGTGCTGGCAATCGGGTCCTAAGGGTAGGGCTTGATTTGCGGGAAGTCATTGAATTGGGACGGATTCGGGGGTGCAGAATCGGCAATTCTGCGGCCAGGGTCGATCTCAGGAATTCAGGGGGTCGTGGCTGGAGTATCGACTGGAGGGAGAGGGGCTTTGGTGATGGAGAAGCCGACTTCTGGGAGTGTGGAGAGGATGTGGACGCTGCTTGGGAGGCCTAGGAGTTGGACTTGTTTGGTTGAAATGGAGCGTTCGAGGTCTTGGAAGGAGAGGGAGATGAAGGCTTGGGGGGTGATTGAGCCATCGTTGATGGCGGTGAGGGCGTCGGTTGGTCCTGAGAGTTGGATGGAGACGAGGTCTTCGCTGCCTGGATTGAGGGCGACGATCCATCGGCCGACTTCTCCTGGAGCGAGGAGAATTTGGATTGGGAGTCGTTCGATGATGGTGGTCTGGGTCAATGAGCGGATGGTCAGGCGGATGTCGACTCTTGGGGGTGTGAAGGTGGGAGCCCAGCCGGGCGATGAGGTGGAATCCAGCGAGACGGGGAGGGTGAAGCCGACGCCTGGGATGGTTTCGAGTCGTCCCGGGATGAGGGCTGCGATGGATTCTGGGGTTGGAGCAGCGAGGACTTCTCGGCCTTGGAGGGTGTTGAGTAGGGTGGATGGGCCTTGGACGGTGATGGATTGTGGGATGGCGCGTGGTGGTCCATCAAGGGCGACGCTTGAGGAGAGGTCGAAGCGGACAGGGAGATCGAGGGAGATTATTTGGTCGACTTGGACACGGGCGAGGTCTTTGGAGAGCGATCGGATAGAGACGCCATGGGTTCGCAGGGCGGGGAGATCGCGGAGGGTTGCGTGGAGATCGAGGTCGTGATCGCCGATGCGCGAAGGGATGTGATCGCCGACGAGGAGTAGGACTCGGCCTCGGAGTTCTCTGGACGCTTGGTCGAGTGATGCCAGTGATCCTTCGAGTTCCACTTCGATCGACGAGGACCAGCTTTGGCTAGGGAGTGGGCGGACGACGAAGATGTGTTCTGGGTCTTGGGAGTTTCCGACGAGGACGATTTGGAGTTCGACGATGCGGGTCTGGACCATTCTGGATTCTGCCAGGAGCCAGATGAGGATGGCTAGGAATGAGACGAGGAGCACGGTGTTGATTTGTGCCCAGAGCGAGGGGGTGTTTTTGGTGGCAGAGGGCATTTAGGAGGCCTCCGGTTTGTTGGTTGATGACTCTGAGCGAGCGTTTGATGGGGGGAGGGTTTGAGGGGAGATTTCTTCGACGAATCCGGATTCTGGGTCGTCTGCGGGGGGTTCTGAGAGGGGGGGGATTGGATCGTTTTCGCTGGGGTGGCCTAGGAGTTCTTTGAGGGTTGGTTCGAGGTCATCGCGTTGAATTGGTTCGGAGAGTTGGCCTCGTTGGGCGATGCGGATGTTTCCGGTTTCCTCCGACACGACCAGGACGAGGGCGTCGGAATCTCTGGTGACTCCAAGGGCGGCGCGGTGCCTAGAGCCAAAGGATTGGTCGGTGATTTCTGTTGCGCTGGCCATGGGGAGCTGGACGCCTGCGGAGTGGACCCGGTCGGCGCGGATGACGACGGCGAGGTCATGGAGGGCGGAGCCGGGATGGAAGATGGTTTGGATCAATGCGGCGGTGAGTTTGGCATCGAGGTCGGTGCCTCCTTCGGTGAGGGCTTTGAGTCCGACGCGACGCTCGATAACGATGATGGCTCCGAATCGCGCCTTGGAAAGGAAGATGCAGGCCGGGGCGAGATGGGCGGCGATGGTGGCGGCTCCGCGTTCTGAGGTGCCGAAGAAGCGGGTTTCGCCAAGGCGGATGAGTGCGCGGCGGAGTTCGGGTTGGAAGATGACGACCAAGGCGAGGGCGAAGCCGGCGAGCATGCGGTCGTAGAGATAGGTGAGGCGTCCGAAGGTGTCTTGGCCGAAGACTCGGACGACGAGGGTGCCGACGATGAGGACGAAGATGAGGCCTTTGATGGCTCGTGCGGCGCGGGTGCCTTGGAGGAAACGGAGGACGGCGTAAACCATGATCCAGATGATGAGCAGTTCAACCAAGACCTGCCACAGGGGGTAGGCACTGAGGCGGTTGAACAAGTCTTGGAGTTTGGTGAACTGACCCACGGGCTACCCTTTGGGGGGGGATTGTTGAACGATGAGCATGCTCAGGCATGCTGGAATATGCTTTGTCGGTTGATTCTAACCGATAATTGCGTCTCATGCACCGATTTGACTGCTTGGGCTGGTCAATGAGAGGATTACCGATGGGCTACACAATCAAGCGGGTCGAGGAGACGCCCAATCCGTTGGCGCGGAAGTTGATCGTGGAGCCGATGCCTGGGCGGATTGTGTCGGTGATTGATGCGTCCAACGGGTCGGATGACCCATTGGCGGCGGCGATCCTTGGGTGCGATGGGGTGAGCAATGTGCTGATTCATTCCGAGTTTGTGTCGGTGTGTTTCACGGCGGAAACCCGCTGGGGGACCCTGAAGAATCAGATCGGGCGGGTGATTGGTGGTGTTGATGAGTGTTGCTGAGATATGCCAATCGCTTGAGGAGTGGTTTGGTGAGGCGATGCGTCCGTTGCCTTGGCGGGTTGAGCCGAGGGAGCCGTATTGGTCGTTGGTCAGTGAGTTCATGTTGCAACAGACGCAGGTGTCGCGGGTGCTTGAGAAGTTTGGGCCGTTTGTTGAGCGGTTTCCGAATGTTGAATCGCTTGCGGCGGCGAGCGAGGAATCAGTGCTCGGGGCGTGGTCGGGGCTTGGGTATTATCGGCGGGCGCGGATGTTGCACGGGTGCGCTCAGGCGATTGTTGAACGGCATGGAGGGGTGATTCCGCGTGATGTTGAAGAGTTGATGGCGCTTCCTGGGATTGGTCGGTACACGGCTGGGGCGATGGCTTCGATGGTTTTTGGGGAACGGGAGCCGTTGGTGGATGGGAATGTGATGCGGGTGTTGCAGCGATTGGAGAACAACTCGGATCAGCAGACGGATTCCAAGACGATCAAGTGGGCTTGGGCTCGGGCGGGGGCGTTGGTTGAGGCGTCGGGTTCGCCTGGGGTGTTGAATGAGGCGTTGATGGAACTGGGGGCGACGGTGTGCAGCCCCAAGCGGATTGGGTGTGATCGGTGTCCGGTGGCGGGTTTTTGTGAGTCGCTCAAGGCCGGGACGACGGAGTCGGTGCCGCCGCCCAAGCCACGGGCCAAGCGGAAGGGATTATTTTGTGCTTCGGTGTTGTGTGTGGATGATGCGGGGCGGGTGCTGTTTGAGCAGAGGCCTGTTGATGGGATGTGGGGGAGTATGTGGCAGGTGCCGACGGTTGAGTTGGATGAGCCCCCCACTACTGAGCAAGTGGGTGAGGGAATGGCTTTGATTGAATCGTTTGTGCATCAGACGACGCATCGGATTGTTCGGTTTGATGTGTATCGAGGTATTGGGTTGGTGGCCGGTGGTGGGCAGTCGTATTTGAGTGTGGGGGAGATTTTGAAGTTGGGGGTGTCCAATGCACAGAAGCGGATTCTTGGGCTTGATGAATCGGTGCGGCGGGCGTTGGCGGTGGAGGTTTAGCCGATGATTCTGGTGAATCGTTCGAGTTGGGTGTTGAGTTCGGATTGGGTTTTGGCGTTGAGGGTGATGTGTCCGATTTTTCGTCCTGGGCGGGGGGATTTGCCGTAGAGGTGGATGTGGGCTTGGGGCATGGCGTCGAGGGAGCCGAGGCGGGGTTCGTCGCCGATGAGGTTGATCATGGCGCTGTAGCCGATGGGGTCGGTGCTGCCGAGTTCCATGCCTAGGACGGCTCGCATGTGGTTTTCGAACTGGCTGGTGACGGCGCCTTCGATGGTCCAGTGTCCTGTATTGTGGACGCGGGGAGCGATTTCGTTAGCTAGCAGGAGTGGGCCTTGATCGGATTGGATTTGGAAGAACTCGACGGCGAGGGTGCCGACATAGTCGAAGTGTTCGAGGATATTTTTGGCGGCGTTTTGGGCTTGGTTCTTGAGGTTGTCGTCGATGTTGGTTGCGGGGGCCTTTGAGAGTCGGAGGATGCCGCCTCGGTGGATGTTTTGGCTGAGGGGGTAGTAGACGATGTGGCCTTTGGTAGAGCGGGTGGCGATGATGGAGAGTTCGCGGGTGAACTCGACGAAGCCGTCGAGGATGGCGGGGACTTGGCCGAGCGTATCCCATGCTTGGGGTGCTTTGGATGGGTCGTTGATGAGGACTTGTCCTTTGCCGTCGTAGCCGAGGGTTCTGGATTTGAGGATGGCGGGGGTGCCGATGGTGTTGAGGGCGGCGCGGAGTTGGTCGAGACTTTCGACAGGTGCGTAGGGCGGGGTTGGGATGTTAAGATCGGCGAACATGGCTCGTTCGCTGAGTCGGTCTTGAGAGATGCTGAGTGCTTTGGGGGTGGGGTGGATTGAGCCGTGTTTGGTGATGAGGGTGGCGCCTTGGCCTGGGACATTTTCGAACTCGTAGGTGACGACGGCGGAAGATTCGGCGAGTTTGATGAGGGCGTTTTGGTCGTCGTAGCTGGCGATGATTTGTTGGCAGCCGCCGATTTCATTGGTGGCGCAGCAGTTTGGATTTGGGTCCAGGACGGTGCAGTCGATGCCGAGGTGTTTGACTGATTGGGCGAGCATTTGGGCGAGTTGGCCGCCACCGATGATGCCGACTGTGCCGATTGTTTTCACGGCCTGCTTCACGATGGGCTCCGAGGGTCCGGGTTGTCCAAGACGGCTTGGGTTTGGTCGCTGCGAAACTGTTCCAGACGGGCGAGGAGCTGGGGGTCTGTGTTTGCCAGGATTGAAGCGGCTAGGAGACCGGCGTTGGTTGCGCCTGCTTTTCCGATGGCGACGGTGGCGACGGGGATGCCTGCGGGCATTTGGGCGATGGAGAGGAGGGAGTCGAGGCCTTGGAGGGCTTTGCTTTGGATGGGGACGCCGATGACGGGGAGGGTGGTCATCGAGGCGATCATGCCTGGGAGATGGGCGGCTCCTCCGGCACCAGCAATGATGATTTGGATGCCTCGATCGCGGGCGCCTTTGGCGTGCTGGATGAGTAGGTCGGGGGTGCGGTGGGCGGAGACGATTTTGGTTTTGTGGGGGATATTGAGATCATCGAGGATGGCCGAGGCATGCTCCATGACATCGGGCCAGTCTGATTTGGAACCCATGACAATGCTGACGAGGGGATTCGGTGTAGCCATGAAAGACTGTAGGGCATTGCGAACCGCTGGATGGTGATCGATTGGTCTTTGTGATTACCAATCGAATGAGCAGCCCAGGATGATGGAGCCCCAGGTTTGGTCGTCGGGTTGGAGTTCGAAGCGTTCGGTTTGGATGTGTTGTGCCCAGCCGATGTAGATACCTTTGTAGCGGGCCATGAATCCGAAGGAGAAGGTGGCGACGAAGGGTTCGCGTTTGGCTGAGCGGGAGCTGGTGAAGATTGGCCCGTCGAGGAACATGTCGCGGGCGATGGCATCGACGCCTAGGCGGGTGTAGATATAGAGAGACCAGGGTGATTCTAAGGATTGGCTGAC